>Ga0116231_10006755_pt1 | contig 21582 bp, 21 predicted proteins | sample S1TSphgellanicum_2_FD_89695 | JGI IMG/M metagenome (GOLD analysis project Ga0116231, IMG submission 89695) | Host-associated microbial communities from peat moss isolated from Minnesota, USA - S1T2_Fd - Sphagnum magellanicum MG | ecosystem: Host-associated > Plants > Peat moss > Unclassified...
CAACGATCCACGGCGAGTGCTCGAAAATATCCTTGTAAAAAGCGACAAACTCCGAACGTGTCATGGCAGGGAAGTAAGAACTTCTTTTTTGAAAAAAAGAAGCAAAAAACTTTTGTTACCCCAGGCCGAAGCACCTGGCCCGTGCCCGGTCCAACTCCGCGAAGGAGCAAAAGTTTTTTGGTTCTTTTTTTCAAAAAAGAACATCTTTCTTGCCTAATAATGCGTCTTCTGCGGATTATCTGCCCATGTCTTGAAACACGCCAGTCCCTCATCCCGGCTCGCCGGCATTTGCACAGCCGGCACCTTGCGCTGCTCCGGCGGCAGCGAGAGCTGGTGGTAAAACTCCGCGTCGTCAAACCCGATCGCCGCGGCATCTTCCGCCGGGCACGCATAGTAAACCTTTTCAATCCGCGCCCAGAAAATCGCGCTCATGCACATCGGGCACGGCATCGCGTTGATAAAAATCTCTGCCCCCGACAGGTCAAAATGGTGCACCGTTTTCGCCGCGTCCCGTATCGCCGTCATTTCCGCATGCGCGGTCGGGTCTTTCGACGACAGCACGCGGTTATGGCCCTGCCCGATGATCTCGCCGTCCTTCACGATCACGGCGCCGAACGGCCCGCCATGGCCGCCCGCCATGCCGGTATAGGCCAGCGCGATCGCGTGGCGCATGAATTTCTCGTGCTCGGCTGCCGCATCGTCCATGGTTGCCCCCAGGGTTTTCTGGGGCATAGTGTCGTAAGCGAGGGTGCACTGCAACACGGATTTTTATGACCGAATTAATGAACAGGCTGGCCGCTTTGGCGCAGATCACCGACGGCGACGGCCTGACCCGCCTGTTTCTCTCGCCCGCCCACCGGCGCGCCGCGGCGCTGGTTAAATCCTGGATGGAGGATGCCGGTCTGGCCGCCCATATCGACGCCATCGGCAATGTCGTGGGCTTCAATGGCGTGCCCGGCCCCAAACTCATCCTCGGCTCGCATATCGACACGGTGCGTGACGCCGGCTGGTATGACGGCAATTACGGCGTGCTGGCCGCCATCGAGGCGGTGCGCCGCGCCGGCGATTTGTCGTTTGGCGTGGAGGTGATCGCCTTCGGCGACGAGGAAGGCGTGCGGTTCCCGAAAACCCTGTCCGGCTCGCGCGCCGTCGCCGGAAGTTTTGACCCCGCCGCCTTCGACGGCCGGGATGCGGACGGCATCCGCATGGCGGAGGCCCTGAAAAACTTCGGCGGCGACCCGGACGGCGTGGCTGCGGTAGCGCGGGACAAGGCGGAAACGCTGGCCTATGTCGAGCTGCATATCGAGCAGGGGCCTGTGCTGGAAGCGAAGAATCTGCCGGCGGCCGTCGTCACCGCCATCGCCGGCGCCAGCCGGTATCAGGTTACCGTCGCCGGCGCCGCGGGCCATGCCGGCACCGTGCCGATGGACCTGCGGCGCGACGCGCTCACCGCCGCCGCCGAATGTTTTTTGGCCATCGAGGCCGCCGCCCGCGCCCACCCGCATACCGTGGCCACCGTCGGCGCCGTCACGGTCAAGCCCGGGGCGCCCAACAGCATCCCGGGCGAAGTGGTGTTCAGCATCGATTTGCGCGCCCCGGAAGATGCCACCCGCCGCGCCGCGGCGGCGGACATCGAAGCCGCCGTCACCCGCATCGCCGGCGCCCGCGGCGTCACATGCGTCCTAACGCAGACGCACGAAGCCCCGGCCACCGCCTGCGCCCTTTGGCTGCAAGACCAGCTCGCCGCCGCCGCCGAGGCCCACGGGATCGCGCCCTTCCATTTGTCCAGCGGCGCCGGGCACGACGCCATGGCCATCGCCGCGCTCTGCCCGGTCGGCATGGTCTTCATCCGCTGCGCCGGCGGCATCAGCCATACGCCGGAAGAGAGCATCACCGCCGAGGACGCCGACATGGGCGTAAGAATCCTGGTCTCGTTCCTGCAAAATTTCGTCCCGGAGAGGAACAATGTCTGACGAGGCCATCCACGACTATATCGCCGGCCAGGCCGGCGCGGCGGCGGCCATGCTCGCCGCGCTGGTCCGCGCGCCGTCCGACAATCCGCCCGGCGACTGCGCCCCGCACGCCGAAACCGCCGCCGCGCTGCTGGAATCCTGGGGTTTTACGGTCGAACGCCACCAAGTCCCGCAAAACCTCGTCCGGGCGCACGGGATGGTTTCCTGCACCAACCTGGTCATCCGCCACCGTTTTGGGCCCGGTCCCACCGTCGCGCTGAACGCCCATGGCGACGTCGTGCCGCCCGGCGAAGGCTGGTCCCACCCCCCTTATGCCGCCGAAATCGAGGATAACTGGCTCTACGGCCGCGGCGCCGCCGTCTCGAAATCCGATTTTGTCAGCTACGCCCTTGCGCTGCGCGCCCTGATCGAAACCGAAACGCCCTTGGCGGGCACCGTCGAACTCCATTTCACCTACGACGAGGAAACCGGCGGGGAAATCGGCCCGGCCTGGCTGCTGTCCGAAAACATTTCAAAGCCTGACTATGCCATCTGCGCCGGCTTCTCCTACGCCGTGGTCACCGCCCATAATGGCTGCCTGCATTTTCAGGTCACCGTCACCGGCCAATCCGCCCATGCCGCGAAACCTGAAACCGGCCATGACGCCCTTCACGCCGCCACCGCCATCCTCACGGCTTTGTATGCCGAGCGCGACCGGCTCGCCGGCGAATGTTCGGCCATTCCGGGCATCGGGTCCAAAAAGCTCACCGTCGGCCTCATCGAAGGCGGCATCAACACCAACGTCGTTCCGGACAAGGTCACCCTGCGGCTCGACCGCCGGCTGATCCCCGATGAATCCCCCGAAGCCGCCGAGTCCGGCCTGCGGACATTGATCCAGTCGGCCATCACCGGTCTTCCCGGAATCTCGGTCCACATCAACCGCGTCCTGTTAGCCAGGCCACTGGTGCGCCTGCCGGGCGCGGCGCGCCTGGCCGCACTCGTCTGCCGCCACGGTGCGGAAGTATTGGGAGAAGACGTCGCCGCCACCGGCTCCCCCCTCTATACGGACGCCCGCCACTACGCCGCCGCCAATATCCCCGTTATCCTGTACGGCGCCGGTCCGAAAACCATCGAGCTCGCCAACGCCCACCGCGCCGATGAGCGCCTGTACCTTCCGGACCTGCCCAAAGCCGCCGAAGTCATCGCCAAAACCCTGCGCGACCTGCTCGCCCCCTGAAATATCTCCTCGCCCCCGGGCATTTTGTTACAATTCTTACGAAAACGATAGCGAACCCACCATTATTTCGCCCCCACCCCAACCCTAAATCACCGCTTCAACGTTTGTGGGAAAGTTCAATCATGCCAAAAAAGACCGTCACCTTCGTCCTCCTCGCCGCGATCCTGGCGCTGAGCGGCTGCGTCTGCCGTCCCGGCCATATCGGCCCCTATGGCGGCGTCCACCCCGGCGCCTGCTGGGTGGACCGCACCACCGCCGCGTTCGCCTAAAGGCGGCAAGCACTGCTTCTTTGAAAATTTGATCCATGCGGGCCGTGGCGGCACGGCCGCCATCGCCCGCGACCGTCATGACGACGCCAACCTGCGCAAGATAAATCTTACTTATCTGCGGCCATCTGCGACATCTGCGGATAAATCCTTCCCGCCAAAGGACCGGCCGGCGGCTTGAGCCACCGCCCCCCCGCCCGTAATGAGGGTGCATGCCCGCCCTCTCATCGCGCATCGCCCGCACCGAACTCGCCGCCACCTTCGCCATGGCGGCCCGCGCGCGCGCCCTGAAAGCCGCCGGGAAGGACATCATCTCGCTCTCCCTCGGCGAGCCGGATTTTCCGACGCCCCCGCATGTGATCGAAGCCGCCTATGAAGCCGCCAAACGCGGCGAAACCAAATATCCGCCCCTGTCCGGCACCGCCGCGCTGAAGGAAGCCGTGCGCGAAAAATACCGGCGGGACCAAAAACTGAATTTTGCGCCCGAAAACATCCTGATCACCAACGGCGGCAAACAGGCGATTTTCAATATCGTCATGGCCGTCACCACCGAAGGCGCCGGCGACGAGGTCATCATCCCCGCACCCGCCTGGGCCGGCTACGAGCAAACCGTCAATTTCGCCGGCGCCACCCCCATCTTCGCCCCCTGCCACGCGGCGGAAAATTTCGTCCTGCAGCCCGAGGCCCTGGAAGCCGCCATCACCCCCCGCACAAAACTGCTGATCCTCAACTACCCCAACAACCCCACCGGCGCCGCCATCACTGCTCCAGCCCTCGAAGCCCTCGCCGCGGTCATGCGCCGCCACCCGGACATCTGGGTTCTCTCCGACGACATTTACGAAAAACTGCTGTTCGACGGCCGTCACTACGTCACCCTCGCCGCCGTCGCCCCGGACCTCGCGGACCGCACCATCACCCTCACCGGCGTTTCCAAAACCTACGCCATGACCGGCTGGCGCATCGGCTTCCTCGCCGGCCCGCAAAACATCATGCAAGCCGCCGCGCTGGTGCAGGCCACCGCCACCTCCGGCGTCTCCACCATCGGCCAGGCCGCGGCGCTCGCCGCCCTCACCGGACCGCAGGATTTTCTGGCCGCCCGCGCCGCCGCCTATCAGGCCCGACGGGACATTGTGCTCGCGGCGCTCGAAGCCATCCCAAATCTGCGTTGCCACCGGCCGGAGGGTGCCTTCTATGTGTTTCCGGACATCTCCGCCTGCTTGGGCCTTGCCACGCCCGCCGGCCGGACCCTGCGCACCGATACCGATTTCGCCGCGGCCCTGCTGGAAGAAGCGCATGTCGCGGTGGTTCAGGGCTCGGCCTTCGCGGCGCCAAATTTTGTTCGCCTTTCCACCGCTACCAGCGAATTCACCTTGCGCGAGGCTTGCGATCGAATCCGGCGGTTTTGTGGAAGTTTAAGGTAGTAGTTACTTTTTTTGAAAAAAAAGTAACCAAAAAAACTTTTGCGGACGTGCCCCAACCCGCCCGCAAAAGTTTTTTGCGGAGCTTTTTTTCAAAAAAGCGACCTCTTCCTTTTCTTCACTGAACCGCGGTTGATTGTTTCCCGAACCCAGGCCAACTTTGCTCGGCTACCAACCAATAAGGAGCAGAAAAATGACAGTCAAAGCGCTCTACCACGCGCACGGCCACGCCACCGGCGGCCGCACCGGCGCCGGCGCCACCGACGACAAGAAGATCGACGTCCAGCTCAGCACGCCGAAGGAGCTCGGCGGCGACGGCGGCCCCGGCACCAACCCCGAACAGCTGTTTTCCGTCGGCTGGTCCGCCTGCTTTCTCGGCGCCCTGAAATTCGTCGCCAGCCAGGAAAAGGTGAAAATCCCGGAGGATGCGACGGTCAACACCACCATCGGCATCGGCCCGCGCGCGGACGGCACCGGCTTTGGGATTACCGCGGTGCTGAAAGTGCACGTTCCGGGCATGGATCACGAACAGGCCAAGGCGCTGGTGCACAAGGCCGACATCGTGTGCCCCTACTCGCACGCCACCAGGGGCAACATTTCCAAGGAACTCGAGGTCGTCTGAGAAAGAATTTGGTGGAGCTAAGCGGAATCGAACCGCTGACCTTCTGCATGCCATGCAGACGCTCTACCAATTGAGCTATAGCCCCATCAGGCCAAACCGGGCCGGTGGAGGGCGCATATAGACCGGGGTTCCGGCCGCAATCAAGGGGCGCCGTGGGCGGGGCTGGAACTCCGGTTATTGTATGTTAAAGCCGGAGCGACGCCGGATTAGCACAGTGGTAGTGCAGCGGTTTTGTAAACCGAAGGTCGCGGGTTCAAATCCTGCATCCGGCACCAGGTTCGGCGAAGGGATGGTTTGACGGCGCAGGAGAGAAAGGGGTTCTTTTTTGAAAAAAAGAACCAAAAAACTTTTGCTCCTGGGGGCGCGGGGACCGGGATTGCCTTTAATCGCCTCCAACGGAGGCGATTAAAGGCAATCCCGGTGCACGCGCCCCCAGGAGCAAAAGTTTTTGCGCGCTTTTTTCAAAAAGCGCCTCTTCCTTCCCCATGATCTGGGCGCCAAAACTATTTGTGGACGGCGCCTTCACCGGCCCCGGCGCCGTTGACGTCATCGATGGCCGGATCGCGGCGCTGCGCGGCGGCCCGCCCGCCCCCGGCGACGAAGTTTTGGAGAGCGGCTTTTTGGCGCCGGGCCTGATCGACCTGCACACTAACGGCGCCTTCGGGGTCGATTTCGCGACCGCGACCGAGGCAGAGATTGCCGGTTGCATGAAAAATCTCGCCGCACGCGGTGTCACGTCGGTGCTGCCCACCATCATCACCGCCCCATGGGAAAACCTCGCCGCATCAGCCGCCCGGCTTGGCGCCGCGGCGGAACAGAATCCCGGCATTCTGGGCGTGCATCTCGAAGGCCCGTTTCTGGCGGCCGCGAAGAAGGGCGCGCATCGCGAAGACTGGCTGCTGGCGCCGGTCGCGGAGAATTTGGCCCGCCTGATGGAGGACGAAAGTTTTTCCGCCGTCAAATTTCTGACCATCGCCCCGGAATTGCCTGGCGCTATCGAGGCCATAAGCCGCCTCACCGCGCGGACGGACATCATCGTCTCCCTCGGCCACACCGCGGCGGAGGGTGCTACGATCCAGGCCGCCATCGCCGCCGGCGCCGGCGCGGTGACGCATGTTTTCACCGCCCAGCCCGCGATCACCCATCGCGGCCCGTCCGCCCCCGGCCTGCCGGTGCTGGCGCTGACGGATGAGCGCCTGTCCCCTTGCCTCATCGCGGATGGCCTGCACGTCCACCCCGCCCTGTTGCGTCTGGCTTTCGCCGCCTGCCCGCGTGCGGTCGCGGTGACCGACTCGATCCTGCTGGCGGGGCTGGAGCCTGGCGCGACCGCCTGGTTCGGCGGCGCGGAAATCGTCTTGGGGCAGGACGGCCTGGCGCGCCGGCCTGATGGCACCGTCGCCGGCGCCGGCATCACGCTGGACGAGGCGCTGCGCCGCCTGATCGCCGCCGGTATCGCGCCGGAAACCGCGCTCGCCGCCTGCACAAGGCGCCCCGCGGACCTCGTGAAGCGCCCCGATCTTGGCCGCATCGTTTTGGGCGCCCGCGCCGATCTGGTGTGGTTCTCCGACGATTTTTTTGTCCAAAAAGTCTGGCTTGCCGGCACCGCGCCGGCGCCGGAAGCGGCCGGACGCGGCACGGAAACCGCGCGCCCGGAACTCGCCGGCCTGGACGAATGGCCCACCGAAAACATCGTGCATAGATTTCTGGCCCAGGAAGCCGCGGCCCAGCGCGCCCTCGCCGCTGCCGCCCCGGCTTTGGCCGCCCTGGCGGATGCCGTGGCCGCCAAAATGGCGCGCGGCGGCCGTTTGTTCTATGCCGGCGCCGGCACCTCCGGCCGCCTGGCCTTGCTGGACGCCGTCGAATGCGGCCCGACCTTCGGCATTGGGGACGGGGTGATCATCCCGCTCCTGGCCGGCGGCGACAGCGCCTTTCTGCGCGCCGCCGAGGGTGCGGAAGATTCCCTCACCGCCGCGCCCGCCGCCCTCGCCGGACTGAAAATATCCGCCGCCGATTCCCTGGTGGCCATCGCCGCCTCCGGCGCCACGCCCTTCACGCTCTCGGCGCTTGAATACGCCGCGTCCCAGGGCGCGCTGACCGCCGCCATCGTCAACAATCTGTCCACGCCACTCGCCGCCGCCGCTGAGCACCGCATCGTCATCGCCTCCGGCCCCGAAATCATCGCCGGCAGCACCCGCCTCTCCGCTGGCACGGCGCAAAAAATCGCCCTCAATATTCTGTCGTCCACCATCATGATCCGGCTCGGCAAGGTTTTTGGGCCGCATATGGTCGATCTTCGCCCCACCAACGCCAAACTTCTGGCCCGCGCCACAAGAATCATCGCCACGATCGCCGGCGTGGACGAACCGGCCGCCCGCGCCGCGCTGGAAGCGTGCGGGCGGGAAGTCAAACCCGCGATCCTCACCCTGCGCCGAGGCCTCACCCCCGATTCGGCCCGCGCGCTGCTCACCAGCACCCAAGGTTCCCTGCGCGCCGCTCTCAAATTGTGACGGGAAGCGTCAGGTGGGGTGCGGAAGGGCACCCCACCGTACGCCATCACGCCGCGGCTAAGTTAAAACAACGAGCTATTAAATTAAGACACTTCACACATGCTATTTTTGCTTGTTAACTGTTTGTTGTCCGCGCCGGACGCGCCATCAGCTGGCTGATGACGGCCAGCAGGGTGTGTCTTTAATCGTGGGAGAGGTCTTCATGGTTCCATTCTTCAGCCGGTCCATCCGGGCCGGGCTGCTGCTCGGTGCGTCACTCTGCATGGCCGGTGCGGTCTCGGCCCAGGCGGCGCCCCTGGCCGCCACGCCGATGGTGGCGGCGGTGGACGACTCGGTCGTCGCGGCGCTGGCGGGCGATCGGCCGGCCGCGCTCAACGTGGCGACCGACATGGGCGCGTTGCCGGCGGCGGCGGCGCTGCCGGAAATACGGCTGGAGCTGAAGCGCCCGCCCGCCCTGCAGGCGGCCCTCGATCACCTGGTGGACGAGCAGCAGGACAAATCATCGCCTGAATATCATCACTGGCTGACACCTGCGGATCTGCGCGCCTACGGGCCGGCGCAGGCGGATATCGACAAGGTGACCGCGTGGCTGACCAGGCAGGGACTGACCGTGAACGGCGTCTCGCCCAGCGGCATGGAGATCGATTTCGGCGGGTCCGCCGCGGCGGTCGCGAATGCGTTTCATACCGGGATGCATCAGGTGAGCCTGCGTGGCGAGACGCATGTTGCAAATCTTTCGGCGCCATCGGTGCCGGCGGCGCTGCTGCCGGTCGTCGCCGGCGTGACCCTGAACAACTTCTTCCCCAAGCCGATGATGCAACGCGCGACGCCGGCCCTGACCGTATTCTCGAAATACGGCCGTTACTACGCGGTCACGCCGGCGGATTTCGCGACGATCTATAATCTGAATCCGCTGTTCGACGGCGCCGCGGATTACGGCACGACGATCACCGGCGCCGGCGTCACGGTCGCGCTGGTGGAGCAGACGCAGATACTCCCGGCGGATATCACGACCTTCCGCACGGCCTTCGGGCTCTCCGGCTATAAGGGCACGCTGACGCAGATCAACCCTGGCGGCTGCAAGCCGCCGGGATTCACCGGCGATGAAGGCGAAGCCGCGCTCGACGCCGAATGGGCGGGCAGCACGGCGCCCGACGCCACGCTTCTGGAGGCGGAGTGTAAATCGCTGGGGCCGCTGGGTTTCGGCGTGCAAACGGCGCTGCAGAACCTGGTGGAGAAGGGCACCACCGCGACGGTGTTCAGCATCAGCTATGGCGGCGATGAAGGAGAAGACGGCTACGCCGCCGAAGCCGCCTGGGTGAACCTGGTGGAGGAAGCCGCCGCGGAAGGCATTTCCGTGTTCGTTTCAACCGGGGACAGCGGCGTTTCGACCAATGAGGGCGGTATCGCGTCCGACGGGCTGTTCATCAACGGCTTGTCGGATACAGCTTACAACACCGCGGTCGGCGGTACGGACTTCCTGGATACCGCGCTGGGGGAAAGAAACAGATACTGGTCCGGTACGAACTCGGCGACCGGGGAATCCGCTTTGTCGTATATTCCGGAGACACCGTGGAACAATTCCTGCGCGAGCGAAGTGCTGGCCGCGCTGGAGAAAACCACGCCCGCGGCGTTCTGTGCCGCGGATCCGTCGTTCGAGCAGCCCGGTGTAGGCGGAAGCGGCGGCCAGAGCCAGTTCTTCACGAAGCCGAAATGGCAATTGACCACCATTCCGGGCATGCCCGACGATCACCGGCGCGACCAGCCGGACGTGTCGCTATTCGCCGCCAATGGCGTCCTCGGCCATTTCTACCTGCTCTGCATGTCGGATAAGAAGGAAGGCGGCGCCACGTGCGATTATCAAGATCACGACGACCTGTTCGCCAATGCGGCCGGCGGCACGTCCTTCGCGGCGCCTGCCTTTGCCGGCATCGCGGCGCTGATCGAGCAGAGCGGTATCATCGCCGGGATCAAATCGCCCAAATTGGGTAACCTGGCGCCAACGCTCTACAAGCTCGCGGCCGCGCAATACGCCGACAAGCTCGGGGTCAGCGCCTGCAACTCTTTGCTCGGCGACAATGTCTCCTCGGGCTGCACATTCTACAACGTGACCGTCGGCAATAACGCGGAGCCCTGCGTCGCGGGGAGCCCGCATTGCGTGGCCGACGGCGCCGCGATAGGCATTCTGTACAAAAAGGAATTGACGCCGGAGGAGGCCTTTCCGGCGCAAACGGGCTATAGCCTTGCGGTTGGGCTGGGGACTGTGAATGTGACGAATCTTGTTATCAGTAGCCCTCCTTGAGGTAGGAAGGTTGGGGAAGAGGTTACTTTTTTTGAAAAAAAAGTAACCAAAAAAACTTTGCGGGCGGGCTGCGGCAACGCCGGTGTCTCTTTTACGCCCCCGGCGGGGGCGTGAAAGAGACACCGCCGGTGCCTCGGCCCGCCCGCCTTACTCATCCCGCAACGCCCGCCCCATCAGCGCCCCCATCGTCTCCGCCACAGTCTTCTCCCCCGCCAGCAAACCCACCACCGCCGCCGTCAGCGGCATCTCCACGCCCACCGCCCGCGCCCGCGCCAACAGGGCGGGGGCCGTCGCGACGCCTTCCGTCACGTTCGTCCGTCCGCCCAGCACCGCCGCCAGCGCCTCACCCTTGCCCAGCGCCAGCCCCAGCGAAAAATTCCGGCTTTTGGGGCCCGTGCAGGTCAGCAGCAAATCGCCCAGCCCGGACAGGCCGTACACCGTCTGCGCCCGGCCGCCCAGCGCCGCCGCCAGGCGCGCCATCTCCGCCACCCCGCGCGTCACCAGCGCGGCCCGCGCATTCTCGCCCAGCCCGGCCCCCATCACCGCGCCCGCCGCGATCGCAATGACATTTTTGGCCGCCCCGCCCACCGACGCCCCCATCACATCCGCACTGCCATAAAGCCGCAGCCGGTCCGTGCGCAGACAGTCCATCAGGGCGCCGCGCAGTTTTGCATCCGCCGCGGCCAGCACGGACGCCGCCGGCTGGCCCGCCGCGATTTCCGCCGCGAAATTCGGCCCCGTCAGCACCGCGATGGCGCGCGCCGGCGCCACCGCTTGCGCCACCTCCGCCGGCAGCAGCAACGTTCCTTGCTCCAGCCCCTTGCAGCACAGCACCAGCGGCGCATCGTCTTCGGGCAGATGGGCCAGGATCTGTCTTAGCGTCTGCGCCGGCACGCAAACCGCGAGAACCGCCGCCTTCGGCACATCGCCCGTCACCACAAGGCCTTCCGGCAGGCGCACACCCGGCAGCCGGAAATTTTCCCGCGTTCGCGCCATTTCCGCCGCGCGCGGAACATCATGGCTCCATAGGGCGACGCGTTTGCCTTCGCGCGCCCAGATCACCGCCAGCGCCGTTCCCCATGCCCCGGCGCCCAGCACCGCCACGTCGAACTCACTCATCGGCCAGCCTTTCCAACGCGTATCCCGCGCCCGCCTCGCCCAAGACCGGCACCAGCGCCTGTAGAATCTCCGCCGCCCGCGCCTCAAACCCGTAGGGCGGGTTCACCACCAGCAGCCCGCAGCCGTTCATCGTGCGCGGGTTTTCCGGCGGCCGGCGCCAGAACTCGCAAGCCACCATGTCCCGCATCCCCGAGGATTTCACCGTCTCCCAAAACGCCCGCACCGGCGCGCGATGTTTGATGGGATACCAGGCCACGAACACGCCCTGGCGGAATCTTTGCCACGAGGCCGCCAGATGTTGCGCCAGCACATCGAACTCGTCGTCGCGCTCAAACGGCGGGTCGATCAGCACCACCGCGCGCTTTTCCACCGGCGGCAAAAACGCTTTTAGCGCCGTATAGCCGTCGCGCTTATGCACCGCGACGTTTTTCACCCGCCAGAACGTGGCCCATAGCGAGCGCGCATCATCCGGATGCAGTTCGCAGGCCACCAGCCGGTCACCTTCGCGCAGCATCGCCGCGGCGATGGCCGGCGAGCCCGGATAAAGCCCGAGTTTTTCGACCAGCGTGCAATAATTGTCCAACGCCTTTGGTCGCGCCTCAAAAATTCGTAAAACCCCGTCCCGCCATTCGCCGGTTTTCGCGGCCTCCACGCCGCTCAGATCGTATTGTCCGATTCCGGCATGTGTATCCAGCACCATAAACGGTTTGTCTTTCCGCCGCATGGCTTCGAGAATTTCCAGCAGCAGCGCGTGTTTCACGACATCCGCAAAATTCCCCGCATGAAACGCATGCCGGTAGTTCATGCCCTAGTCCGTCCCCGCACCGCCGCCGCGCAGCGTTCCAAAAGTTTTTTTGCTTCTTTTTTTTCAAAAAAAGAAGTTCTTACTTGCCTTTCCATCAAAGCGGCCACCGCGGCCGGCAAGGCGCATCCAGTTCCGAGGTGAACCCCGCCCGCAGCCGTTCGATCCCGGCCCAGGCCACCATCACCGCGTTATCCGTGCAAAACCTCATCGGCGGCGCCACGAATGTTTTGGCCGCCGCATCCGCCACCTGCATCAGCCGGGCGCGTAAAACCTGGTTCGCGGCGACGCCGCCGGCCACGACGAGCGCCGTAGCTTCGGGACACATGGTCAGCGCGTGGCTGATGCGGTCGGCAAAGATATCCGCCACCGCGGCCTGGAAGCCGGCGGCGATGTCCGCGGCCACAGTGCGGGGCAGCGCGCCGCCGCCTTGCGCCGCCACCAGTTGCGCGACCGCGGTTTTCAGGCCGGAGAACGAGAAATCGCATCCCGCCCGGCCCAGCATCGGCCTGGGCAGATCGTATTTTTGCGGCGTCCCCTCGCGCGCCAGATTTTCCAGCGCCGGGCCGCCGGGATAGGGTAGCCCCAAAAGTTTCGCGCTCTTGTCGAAGGCCTCGCCGGCGGCGTCGTCCAGCGTGGTGCCCAGGCGCCGGTAGGTTCCCACGCCGTCCACCGCCAGGCATTGGCAATGCCCGCCGGAGGCGAGCAGGAGCAGGTAGGGAAACGCCACCGCCTTGGCGAAGAGTCCCGGCAGCCGGGCTGTCAGGGCGTGCGCCTCCAGGTGGTTGATCGCGAGGTACGGCACGCCGGCCGCCAGCGCCGCGCCCTTGGCGAAGCCGGTGCCCACCAGCAGCCCGCCGATCAGCCCCGGCCCGGCGGTGGCGGCGATGGCGCCCAGGTCCCGAAAACCCACCCCCGCCTCGCGCATTACCTCCGCCACCAGCGGTCCCAGCCGGGCGATATGCGCCCGCGCCGCGATTTCCGGCACCACGCCGCCGAAAGCCGCATGGTCCGTGATCTGGGAGAAAACCCGTTCGGCCAAAATCGAGCCATCCGCCGCCAGCACCGCGGCAGCGGTTTCGTCGCAAGAACTTTCGATCCCGAGCACCGGGCGGAGAGAATCTTTTCTTTCCATCATCCAGGCTCTACAGCACCATCGTGCAATCGTTAAAACCCCTGGTCCCGCCGCACCGCCGCGCGCTGCCGCTAAAAGTCGGCACCCGCGGCTCTCCACTGGCCCGGGTGCAGACCGCGCATTTTTTGGAAATTTTGCGAAAATTTTGCCCCGTCCTGCGCGGCATGGACGTGTTCGAGGAGCACGTCATCACCACCACCGGGGATGCGGTGCAGGACCGCCCGCTCGCCGAAATCGGCGGCAAGGGACTGTTCGCGAAGGAAATCCACGAGGCGCTCGCCGCCGGGAAAATCGATTTTGCCGTGCATAGTCTGAAGGACCTCGAAACCAGCCTGCCCGACGGCATTACGCTGGCCTGCACCCTCAAGCGCGAGGATTCTAGGGACGCGCTCATTCTGCCCGAAGGTGTGGAGATCGACCCCGCCGATCCTTATGCGGCGCTGCCGCCGCATGCGGTCATCGGCTCCGCCTCCGTCCGCCGCATTTCTCAGCTCAAGCACGCCCGGCCGGACCTTTCCTTCACCCTGTTCCGCGGCAATGTCGGCACGCGGCTGCAGAAAATCGCCGCCGGCGAGGTTGCGGGGACGCTGCTGGCCTATGCCGGGCTGCGGCGCCTGGGCTTGGAAGCCCGCGCCTCCGCGGTGCTGTCGCCGGAGCTGATGGTGCCGGCCGCCTGCCAGGGCATCGTCGGGATCACCATCCGCTCCGAGGACAAAGAACTCCACGCCATGCTTTCGGGCATCGAGGATGCCGAGGCCAAAGCGGTTTCCACCGCCGAGCGCGCCTTGCTGGCGGCGCTGGACGGGTCCTGCCGCACGCCGATCGGGGGGCATGCGCGGGTGCTGGAGGATGGACTTTTGCAGCTCACGGGCCTGGTCGCGCGGGTGGACGGTTCTTTCCTCCTCAAGCGCACCATCACCGGCGGCCGCGCGGAGGCGCAAAGACTCGGCGCGGAACTCGGCGCCGCGCTGAAGGCCGACAGCCCGGTCGATATTTTTTCCGACGCATGAATATTCTGGTCACGCGTCCGGAGCCCGGCGCCACTGCCACCGCCGCGCGCCTGACCGGACTGGGCCATAACCCGATTCTGCTGCCGTGCCTGACCATCACCCCTCGCCCGCTCAAACTGCCGGAATCGCCGGCCGCCATCATCATCACCAGCGCCCAGGCGATTCCGGCGCTCCCGGACTCCTACAAAATCCTCCCGGTCTTCTGCGTCGGCGACGCCACCGCGAACCGCATGCGCGAAGTTGGTTTTTCCTCCGTGTTGAGCGCGAGCGGCGATGCGCGCGATTTGGAAAAGCTTATTCTCCGCCACCGGCTTCCCGGCACGCATCTGCTGGCGGTCGGCCAGCGCCACGGCCAGGCCCTGGCCGGCAATCTGCGTGAAGCTGGGATTAAAATTTTGCGACGCGCGGTCTATACCGCCAGCCCGATCCGCAGCCTGCGGGCCGAGGCGGCGGACGCCCTCTCCGGGAAAAGGGTTCACGCTGCCCTATTTTATTCGGCCGAAACGGTGCGCGCCTTCACCCGGCTGCGCCCCGCGGGCACCGCCGCCGTCACCGCCTTCGCGCTCAGCCCGGCGGTGGCGGCGCCGCTGGCAGGCTTGCCCTGGAGCGAAATCCGTGTCGCATTGGCCCCAACCGAGGCGGATCTTTTGGCACTTTTGAAATGACTGAAACCGATACAAATTTTGGCGCGGTGCCGGAGCCGGCCGTACCGGCCATGATCGCCGCGCCCGAACCCGCGCCGCCTTCGCCGCCATCCCCCGCCCCACGGGCCGCCAAAGGTGGCGGCGCTGCCTGGCGCCTGCTCGGCATTATCGGCTTCCTGCTCCTCGCCGCCGGGGAGGTCTATTTGTGGCGTCTGGATCACATGGCCCACAGCCAAGCCATCGCCGGCTTTTTGGACACGGCCGCGCCGGCCGGGACCGCCGCCCAGCCCGCGGACAGCGCACTCACCGCCCAGGTCGCCACGCTGCAAAGCCAGCTCGCCGCGCTGCAGGACCAGTTCGCCAAATCCCAGCCGGCACCGGACGCCATCTCGGTCCAAGCCGACCTCACCGAAAAAACCGCCGAACTCGGCGCGCAGATCGCCGCGTTGCAAACCGAATTCGCCACCGACCACGCCGCCGTGACCACGCTCGCCGCCAGCGGCGCCAATTTGCAGAAAACCGCCCAAAAAATCGAAATTTTGGGCGCCCTCGCCGGCGCCCGGATGGCGCTGGATTCCGGCCAGCCCGTCGGCGCCATTCCCAATGCCCCGCCGGCGTTGGCCGCCTTTGCCACTACGCCGCCGCCCACCATGGCGGAGCTGATCCTCGCCTACCCGCAGGCCGAGGACGCCGCCAATGCCGCCAGCGCCGAGAAAGCCGCCAAATCCAATTTCTGGGGCCGCGTGAAGGCGCGACTCTCCGGCCTGGTCACCATCAGCAACGGCGACCACGTCATCCTCGGCGCGCCCGCCGCCGCCATCACCGCGCAGGCCGGCGAACAGCTCGACGCCGGCGACCTCGCCGGCGCGGTCGCCACGCTCACCGGCAACCTCAGCCCCACTACCCTGAACGCGCTCGGCCCCTGGCTGGCCCAGGCAAAATCCCTGCTCGCCGCGCGGGCCGCCATCGCGCAAATGAGCCAGTCTTAAGCATGCTCCGCGCGCTTCGTTTCGTTATCGTCGCGGCGGTGGTGCTCGTGCTGGTCTGGTGGATCGCCGGCATACCCGGCACGTTCACCGCGCATTCCGGCAAAATCACCGTCACCACCTCCGTCTCCTTCGCGATTTTTCTGTGGCTGGTCATCGCCGTGCTCGCCACCATGCTGCTGCGCGTCCTCAGCGGGCTGCGGCGCGCGCCGGGCGGGTTTGGCCGCTGGCGCGGCGGCCGGCGCAAAACCCTGGGTGAGGCGGCGACGCAGCGCGGCATCGTGGCGCTGGCCGCCGGCGACGCCAAAGCCGCCGAAATCGAGGCCGTCCGCGCCCGCAAATTATTGGGCGAGACGCCCCTGGTCCTGCTGCTGAACGCCGAATCCGCCCGCCTGGCCGGCAAGGCGGAGGAGGCGCGCGCCGCGTTCGAAAAATTGACCCAGGACAAGACGATGGCCTTTCTCGGCCATCGCGGGCTGATCCGCCACCATGTCGCCGCCGGCGACCATGACGCCGCGGACCTGCACGCGAGCAAGGCCGAATCGGCCTATCCCGGTGCCGCCTGGCTGAAAACCCAGCGTTTTGGCATCGCCATCAAGAAGCAGGATTTTTCAAGCGCGCTGAGCCATACGCGGGAAAAATCTGAAATCGCGGCTTTGGCCACCGGCGCCGCCCGCGCGGCCACGACCGACCGCGACGCGCTGGCCTATGCCAAGCAAGCGATCAAGGCGGACCCGACGCTGGCCCCCGCCGCCGTGACCTATGCCACCGTACTGCGCCAACTGAAACGCAACCGCGCCGCCAAAAAATCGCTGCTGAATGCGTGGAAAATCTCGCCGCACCCGCTGATCGCGGCCGCGTATCTGGAACATATTTCGGCATCCATCGAGCGCGCTCAGGCGGCCGCGGACCTCGCCAAGGCCAGGCCGGGGCATCCGGAATCGGAGCTGATCCTCGCGCAAACCTCGCTGGAGGCGAAGCTTACCGGCGAGGCCAAGCGCCATGCGGAGGCCGCCATCACGGCGGGCCTGACCGACAAGCGCCCCTACGCCGTGCTCGCCGCCCTGGGCGAGCCCGCGGCCAGCGCGGCCCTGGCCGCCGCCCAGGAACCCGTCTGGTCCTGCACGGCGTGTTTTACGGCGCATGACGCGTGGTCCCCCGCCTGCCCTAACTGCGCCAAGCCGGGCACGCTGGTGTGGAAAACGTCGCAGAGCAAAGCGCTCGTCGCGGCGTAGTGAAGTAAAAAGAAAGAAGCGCTTTTTTGAAAAAAAGCGCGCAAAAAACTTTTATTACCCGCGGCCTTTGAGCGGCCATACTGTGGCCGCTCAAAGGCCGGGGGAATCAAAAGTTTTTTTGGTTACTTTTTTTTCAAAAAAAGTAACTTCTTTCTTCTTCTTCCTAATCTTCACCCCCCGCATAAACGGCCGCTCCACCCACCTATGCATCACCGCCGCCGCCGCCACCGGGCCCGCCAACGCCACCGGCAGCCACAGCCACGTGAACAGCACCGCATCGCCATGCGCCGCCGGCGCCAGCAGCATCGCCGCAGCGCGCTGCACCGGCTCGTTCAACAAATACAGCGGATACGACACCGCCCCCAGAAACTGCGCCACCCGGCTTTCCAGCAGCCTGGGCAGCGCGGGCATGCTGTCGAATCGCTGCGCGCCCAGCGCCAGCAGCCACCCAGCGCCGATCAGCCCTTTCGACGGCTCCGCGGAGCAGAACCCCAGCACCGAGACGACCGCGAAGATGACCGCCAGCGGCCGCCATCCTTCGCCGCGCAGCCACGCCGCGCTCGCCAGCCCGAGCGCGAAATAGCCCGCCGCATCCGGCAAAAAGGCCCTGGAAAACGTCCAGTAGGGCAGGAAAAATGGCGCGGCCGCGTGGTAGATCACCGCCAGCGCCGCCATCGCATAGGCAAACCCCGCCAGCCGCCCGCGGCGCAGAAATGCCGCCATCACCGCGTAGAACTGCCATTCCGTCGAAAGGCTCCAGGCCGGCCCCAGCAGGGCCAAAAAACCCCAGGGCAGCACGCCCTGCGGCACCAGCCCGTGCAGCAGCGACACGTGCAGCGCCAAATCCCAGACGAATTCCTTCGGCGGTTGCAGCGCCCAAAAACTCGCCGCCATGGAGCCTGGCGCCACCCAGCCCATATCCGGCAGCGGCGAGCCCAAAAACATCAGCGCCACGGCGAACGCCAGCACGCACCAATAGACCGGCAGCAGCCGCCAGGCCCGCGCCGCGAAAAACGGCGCCGCGCGATGGCCGAACCGCTCCAGCGAATTCACCACCACCAGCCCGCTGAGGCAAAAGAACAAATCCACCGCGGCTTCGCCATGGTGCAGTGGCCCCTGCACCCAGCCCGGCAGCGCCGTAAACGGCATCGCATGCCCCAGCATGACGTAAACCGCCAACACCCCCCGCAGCCCATCCAGCCTGGCCAGCCGTTGCATGAAAGCAACTTAAACGTGTATATCTTCGCAGCCAAGCCGGAATGTTCGCGCCTGCCAACAATTCCGTTGCGCCGGCCGGTACCGCAATCCGGTCCTCGAAAATCATCGGCAGTCCCAGGCCCGCCGCGCGAAATGGTGGGGCGGTAGGGGAAGAAAGTAGTTACTTTTTTTCAAAAAAGTAACGACTTTCTTCCTACCTTGCGCGTCATGCACCCACCAAATATAACCACAATAGTCACACTGAGTGTTCATCCCATGCGCGAAATCCAGCTCAGAGATGCCAAAGCCAGCCTTTCCGCCGTCGTGGATGACGCCGTCCGCGGCGAACCCGCCATCATCACCCGCCACGGCAAGCCCAAAGCCGTCATCCTGAGCTTTGCCGAGTGGCAGCGTCTGAGCAACATCCCATCTTTCGGCGAGCTCCTGATGGCCGCCCCCTTGGCCCCCGGCGATCTCCCGCCCCGCGACGCATCCCCCTCGCGGCCTGCCGATTTTTGACCCGTTATCTGGTCGACACGAACGTCATCTCCCAATCCGGCCCCACGCGCGCGGCCCCCGCCGGCCTGATCTCCTGGATGCGCGCCCATTCAGACTCCCTCTACCTCTCCGCCGTCACCGCCGCCGAAATTCAGGACGGCATCGCCAAGGCCAAACGCGAAGGGGCTGCCCGCAAAGCCGCCGCCCTCGCAGCCTGGTTCGAAACGCTGCTTCACCTGTACAGTGAAAGAATCCTTCCCCTCGACGTCCCCACCGCCCGCATCGCGGGCTTGCTGTCGGACCACGCCCGCGCCGCCGGGCATGCCCCGGGCTTTCCTGACATCGTGATCGCCGCCAACGCCCGCACCCACAACCTCACGATTCTGTCGCGAAACCTGCGCCATTTCCTCCCCCTTGGCCTCCCGGTTCTGGACCCGTTCACGAACCTTCCGCCTAGTTGACCTTCGCCCGCTTCAAATCAGCCGCTCCCGAAACCACAGCGCCAGCTCCGCTTCCTGAAGCTGCCCCGCGGCGACAAGTTCCATCACCTTCACCGCCGCCATCTTATCAAAGCGCAGTGTCCGCCCGTTATCGGCGAGGAACAACCTGGCGGTGACCCAGGCGGTCTGTTTATTCCCATCCGCAAAGCCGTGGTTGCGCGCCAGCCCAAAGGCGTAGGCCGCCGCCAGCGATGCCGCGTCTGGCTCGCCGTAAGCCGCCAGGTTCCGGGGCCGGGCCAAAGCCGATTCAACCGCGCCGATCTCCCTCACGCCCGCCAAACCCCCATGCTCGGCAAGCTGCCGGTCATGGATCGCGTAAACAACGTCCTCCGCCACCCATCGCCACGCCGTCATTTCGCCAGGGCGTGCAGCACGTCGCGATCCTCCCGCATGATGTCTTCCGCCAGCGCCATTTGCCGCTCGAATTCGGGGTTATACGGCGTCAGCCGATAGCTTCCATCCGGCGCCTCGGTGAAATAGACCACATCGCCCTTTTTCACTTTCAGCCGTGCCATGGCCTCTTTGGGGAGAATAAATCCTGCCGAAGACCCAACCGTCGTCACCTTAAGCGCCAGCATCCGCTTTTATCCTGCCTAATATATAACGTTCATTATACACCCCGCGCGAAGCGGAGAAAAAGTTTTTTGCTTCTTTTTTTCAAAAAAGAAGTTCTTTCTTCCCTCACTTAACTTTCGGCTCAAACCGGTACGGACTAGCCGACGTCGTCTGCGGGTCAATCGTCAGCCGGTGCGCGATCGGCGGGAACGCGCGGCTGCGGCAATCCGGCCGGTCGCAGAGCCGGCAGGAAAGCCCGATGCCCACGGCGGCGGTGGCGATGTCGATCCCATCCCCATAAACGATATCCGCGGCATGGCTGACATCGCACCCCATCGCCACCACGCGCACCGGCGGCGGCTCTCCCCAATGTGCCGGCCGGCCGGTGATGGCGCGGGCAAAGCACAAGAACGTGCCGCCATCGGGCAATTGGGCGATCTGCACCCGCGTCGTCCCCGGGGTAGCGAAGGCCGCGTGCACGATCCAGCGCGGGCAGGTGCCGCCGAACCGCATGAACGGAAACCCCGCCGCCGAAAACCGCTTTGACACGTTCCCCGCCGGGTCCACGCGCAGAAAGAAGAACGGCACCCCCCGGGCATTGGCCCGCTGCAGGGTGGAGAGCCGGTGGCAGGCCTGCTCGTACGAAACACCGAACCGTGCCGCCACCGCATCCACGTCGTAGCGCAATTCCTGCGCCGCGCTCAGCGTCGGCGCATACGGCATCAGAATCGCGCCGGCGATGTAATTCAGCAGCCCGATGCGCAACAGTTCTCCGGCATCGCGGGAGGTTGGGTTCGCTGCTTCCACCAGCGCCTCCACCGGCTCCCGGCATTCCAGAAGTGCGACCTGAAACGCCATCTGAAACCCCCGGCTTTCCCGCGGCAAAGATTCCGACAGCGACAGCAGCCGCGCCTTGGCGTCGTAATGCCGCAGGGCGCCGGGCAGAGGCTGCACGGACACCACCAGCCCATGCGCCTGGCGCAGCCGCTCCGCCAGCGCATGGTTGGTCCCCAAAGTCGCCGAAGCGAGCGTGGAACTCACCGCCTCCGCCACCTCCTCCAGCGCCGGAAAATGATTGGCGTGGTCGTGGAAAAAATCCCGCACTTCTTCATTCGGCAGCATGATTTTCCGGCCCGAGGGCAGGGTGATGCCCGAGGAATCCTCCCGCGCGCCGGCCCAGGCGCGGTGCAGCGCCAGAATCGCCCGCGCCGCGTTCGGCGCCGCGCCGGAAAGCTCATGGATCTCCGATTCGGGCACCGGCTCGCTGCCCAGCAGCGGATCGGAAAAAACCTCCCGCAAGGCGACCTCGAACTGCCGCTCCTGGTTGCCGGACAGGGAGGCCAGGTCCACGTTCAAAATATCCGTCAGCTTGAACAGCAGTGAGGCTGTCACGCCGCGCTGGTCGTGTTCCACCAGGTTCAGATAACTGGTTGAAATGCCGAGTTTTTGGGCCAGTCCCTGCTGAGAAAACCCCTGCTCCATCCGCAGCCGGCGGATGGTTTTACCGATCATCGTCTTTGACATGTTTTACAAATAGCAAAGTTTTACAGTGAAGTCAGCCACCGGTTTCGGCTTTTTGCGCCGCTTTAGAGGGTGA
>Ga0116231_10006758_pt1 | contig 21577 bp, 15 predicted proteins | sample S1TSphgellanicum_2_FD_89695 | JGI IMG/M metagenome (GOLD analysis project Ga0116231, IMG submission 89695) | Host-associated microbial communities from peat moss isolated from Minnesota, USA - S1T2_Fd - Sphagnum magellanicum MG | ecosystem: Host-associated > Plants > Peat moss > Unclassified...
AAAAAAAAAGGAAAAAGAAAAATAAGGAATAAGAAGAAGGAAAAATAAGATAAGAGAGGGGTAAAGTAGGTGTTAGGTGTCAAATGGAAGGGCAAAGTGAGGTAGGGAAAAAAAAAAAAAAAGGAAAAAAAAAAGGTCCCCTAGTCTAAGTTTATCCAAAAATGGCTTGAATAATTTAATCCCCCCAACTAATGCATTGGTGGGTGTTGGGTAAGGCCATTATGCAAGATCTATGAATATTCTCCAAGTCTTGAAAAAACAGTGTAGTAGAGAATGCTTGCTTTGTGAAAGTCATGTCAATTTCATTTCATTTTTGTGTTGAAGGTGCAAATGTTGTTATAAAAACAATCAATTGTGTTTAAGATTCTAGTTAGGAATGAACTATGAACATACTAAACAAGTAGCTTCGCCACAAGAGGTTATGTCTTAAAATAATGTTTTAAATGGTCCTATAATATGTAATATACATGTTTTCTTGATTTTAAACTCAAGTTTAAAAAATTTGTGGTTTTATGAAAAGAGTCATGAAAATCATTTTATTTCATTAGTTCTAGCATAATGAACTCTTTATTGACCCCACTTGGACATGATTTACATATTCACAAATTGAAATTTAGTTCCCCATTATAATTTAAAGGGCATAAATACAATATTTGCAAGCATATGCAATGTTTTGAAAGGGTCAACGAATATGCATAATGTAAAACTAGATACCTAGATGTTCACAAATAACGGTTATAATGAATGGACAAAATCTAGATGAAAAAGTTGGGAAAGCTTTTTATTCAATATTCTAATGTCGCTTTTTACTTCCAACACGTTCCACTTTCAAGTTTCAAGATTTGGGAAGTGTTTTTTTAATTTTTGTGTGTTGCATTTTGCGTTTAAGATTTAAAGTGAAATATGTTAATTGTTAATCTTTTGTAGTTGTGAATGGTGTGTCTATTTAGTTAAATAAGCATTTAAATAATTTTTGCCATCTTGTGGCTACCATGTAAAAAAAGCTTTATGCATGCGGTCTTTGAAAAAGAAATAAATAATTTGGCTACATGCACCACATGCAATAAATGATGCAACATTTGGAGGTAAAATATGTTTAAATCATTTTGGGGTGACCAAATGGGAAATGCATCATGTATCCACACATGTAGTTACATATATTATGTTTGAAATAAATGGATACATTGATGGATTTTTGTTATACATTGGGAGTGTGTCTGGTGGTTTGAATGGAATGTAAATTGGTTTGTGAAAACCTGACCAATATGCGTATGTTACACCTAATTTGCATTCATTTTTTAAAACATTTGGCTATATATATATACTTTAGTTGATATCTTGATTTTATTACACTTCCATTAAAATGAGAATTTAATTCAAACTTATCTGTGAAATTTAATCATTTTTGAATTTTTTGGCATGATTATTGTCTTCTAGGATGTCAACATTAAAATTTCATAATATATTGATTGGACAAAGTTTTGGTGATTGTTCAATTATATTTTGAAGCTTTGTGAGGACTATAAAAATTGAATATGAATGAGCTCTATGTACAAATACAATATGTATTGCTTTTTATGTATTAATACAAAAAATCATTATTATGTACCCTAAACCATTATTGGTTATTCCATTAAAAGAATCCAAATGCATGTGTATGTCATACATCATCATCAACCCATGACCATCATGGATTGAAACATATTTGATGAACTCATAATTTTGTGCACATCATTGATGTGTGGTGTATTTTTGTTTTTATAAAACATAATATATAAAGACATTTGAAGGTTATGGTCATGGTTGATGTCTTCATAATGTTGGAGCAAAGAAGTTGTATTCAAAGCTTGTCTAATTACATGAAAATGATGTAAATCTTTAAACTAAGGAATGAATGGTATTCAAGTTATAATTGTTTTAATCTTTTCATTTCTATATGAATCTTGGATCCACACAAAAAAATTGATGTCGGAGGAAAATTCATAAATACAAATTTTCTTTTGTTCAAATGTGAGACAAAGTTGTATATGTTAGCCCATGTTTCTTAACATTTGTAGCATCAAAAACCAATTCATCTAGTGATAATCCTTGGGAATGATAAATAGTTCTTTTGATGCAAGTTCAACTAAAAATTGAATCCTTAATATGATAAATGATCGAGTCTTAACAACTTTTATGTCTTTGGTGATAGGTTCAATTGGTGTCCATTTTGATTCAATGTTGTCATTATAGTAATGACTAATTTTTTTATTAATATTCTATTTTTAGAATTTTGAAACATTATCCATATTATGGTTTTGTTGTTATATGTTGATGTTTTAAATATGCCATGAGCTCTATTGACAAGGCCATCAAATGTTGCATAATTATCAACACATGATTCAATTAATATATCTTCTTTTATATGAATTGTAAAATGCAAACCTATAGTTTTGCTTGGATCGTTCAAGAGTTTGTAAAATGGCAAACATGATAGGCGATTAATGTCCATTGCTTTGAAAATAAATGTGACTTGATGTGTTAGTGAACACATTTTTTTAATGTTTTTGGACAAGTTTATTTGTATAAAATAGTTGTGGAGCAATTAAATTTATTAGTGATTGTTGATAACACATTGAATTTATAAGTTGAATATCTTTTATTTTATTTTTATCATTATACTAAATTTGTTCAAAGTTTGTATGAGAATCATAACATATTGTTGTAATATAATTTTATTTAGTTCATAACATTGGACATATGTTTACCAATGATTTGGTGCTAGTGCATTAACATCATCTTTGAAATTCTAAAAAATCCAGCTATGAAATCAAGACCACCAAAGAATTCGTTTTGAATATGTTTTATGGACCCTATTTTATTATTTATAACATTAAACATTTTAGCTCCAACAAGTGATATTTCATCTACCACAATAAGTTGTAATTGTTCATATTAACATGTAAACATATTTAATGTGTTCATTGATAAATTTGGTAAATTAGTTAGCTAAATAATGTTCAAAGTTGAATGTATTTTTAACCATCAATATTAAATGTTGTAAAACTAAAGTTTTCCTATGGCATCCAAATATTAATTAGATGCAATGATTCTAATTTTAAATAAATTGAATCATTTATTCCTTTGTATTTGAATATGACATTTTGTAGTTGAAAATATATTTGTTTGAAAAACTTCTACTTGAAGTTGGCAATATGTATCATGCCATGTGACATTAGTTCCAAATTGTGAATTTTTTGAGTTTCCAAATATTGGTGAATACAAGAAAAGCTGTTCTTTAAACCAAATTTCAATATATGTATGTTTATTATAGTTTACAAACTTGATAAATTTGGGTTTGTCAGATTTCAAAAATAAAATAAAATAATGTTATAAAAATAACAATATTCTAATAATGATAACAATTCATAATGATTAGGATAATTAAGATATTTATGTATGATTGATGGACAAATTATATTAATTGAATCTAACTTTAGTTCATTTATTGTAACTTGTGGTTTTAACACAAAAATGTGTTCTTCAAAAGGAAATGTATTAATGAATTTAAATTGAATTAAACAAGGTAAACAACAAGTTGAACAACCATAATTTGTCGAACATTAAAGAATAAATTACTGAATTATTTTATTTATATTTATATTTTATTTGTAATGCATTTTTGCATTATAAAATGTGATTATGATGTTATTGATTTATCTATTTTTGTCATATATGATGTGCAATATGTTATAGCTACATATGGGTCCAAAATAAATTGGAGATCTATATTTGCAAACCACATATGAACAACCCATATATTAAATATTGTTCACATAGAAGGATGAAAACCAAAATATTCACAAACTAGTTGTAATGTAGTTGTAAACATGACCAACACAAGAAGTAATTGCAAAAATGTCCAAAGGTAGTTGCAAATAATTAGTAATCATGTGTTGTCATAGATAAAGTGGTTATATTTTGGCCATTTTCTACAAGTGTGGCCTTACAACCTTATTGATAATCAGCCTTCCTTTCTAATGTAAATACATGGTTTACATGAAAGATAAGAACATTATTTCTTATCACAAAATGTGAACCAGTGCCCTTCTTACAAGGGGAGGGAGCTCTTGAAGATGTACCTAATTTGGAACAAGAGTGAAATGAAGGAAATAATAAAATTAGGTGTGAAGTTTGGCAAGACCATACCTAACCAAAAGAAGCATTTACTTTAAATGAAGTAGATCTCCTTCCTAAACGGGTTGCAAATGTTATTGTAATTCTCACATTCCCTGAATATTTTATTTCCATAGGTTACATCTACTTACTCATCCTACTCATGGTTTAATGAAATGCAACATCTTGCATTTTGCTTGTGATACGGCTCATTTTTTTCCACCTTATAGTTGTAGTTCAAGATGTCATTGACTATGGGTTTGCATGGTTTCCCAAGATTCATCAAAGTAATGAAAATGTTTTTCAATCTTGACATGATTTGTTGGGGCTTCTAAATTTCAACCATGAACAACAACATATTGTTATTGGAAAAATTTGGGGTTTTATTTACAAGATTGCCCATACAGCAATTGCTAACATACATCATGTTGGAAATATTAAGTTGTTGGAAGACATGTGGTGCAATGACACATTGTGTCCTAACTAACACCAACTCCTTGGCTAGGTGACCACAACCCACAAGGTTTTACTTTTCCTCTTCCTACAAGGTTTTAGTTGTTGTTATTTTTAAGCATTATTGTTAAGATTGGTAATACGCTCTTGTTCTCATTTTGTTCAAGTTGTCAATGACATTTTATTGTTAAGGGAGGACATAGACATTGGTTGGTTGTTTGTTGGGAAGGTCAACTTGGAGGAGGAAATTGCCTTGCATCTCATTTTAGGGAGATACAAAAATAATCTCGTTGAATTTTGGTATTGTCAATTGTAGGGCATCATGGTGAAATTGGGCAAGGACAAAGACCCCGAGGGTGTCACTACATATGTGAAAAGAACCTATCACAAAGTGCATTAAAACAATATTAAAAACATTCATAATGATGGTTAACAAACAAATGGCAACATTAAAGTGTCTACTATTATTCCAACAATGGACAACACCACTAACCTAGGTATGTTGCCATATTATTTCAAAATTTTATCTGTGTTATGCATGCTAGTATGTTCTACCTTCTTGTTTGTTCTTTTATTATGGGTGAATGTATGCACTATTTGTTTGTATTATGTCTTTAATATAAGAAACAAAATGTTCCACAATGGAGTTATGTGGGTGAGGTTAAGGAGCAACTACAAAGGGTGTTGCCTATGGATTTGGGATTGATTACCAACATCCTTAGCAACCTAACTCATTCCAATGAGAATGTAATAAAATCATATTCACATCTCTAGTTGTCCATGTTTTTAATGTGACTCTTCCACCTAGTTTTGTGCAAGAAAAAAAATCAAAGGAAGTTGATTTATTGCAATGTTATGTGTCTAATCCAAGCATGGCTACTTCAATTTGTACAACCCACCTCCCTTTTAATTTGCAATTTTTCATTAAAATGCCTTCGATTACAAATTGAACATAGCCCCATGCCTTCCATTCCCAACCCTAATATCATGGTGGAGCCTACCTTAAGAGTTACTACAAGAGTGGAAGCAACTAACAAAGGAGAAGGGAGATTATAAGAAAAAATAGAAGCTTTCAACCATGGCATTAACAATATTGCTTTGTACATGCTACAATTTCTTATTTTTCATTGTTGTTAAATTTGGGAACTATGTTCTACAAGTTTATAATGTTTTTATGGTTATATGGGTTTAGGATGTCCAACAAAGAAAATTTGCAATAAAACATCTTGTTACTTGCAAGTTGACATCCTTTGTGCATGAGTTCATTATTAGCAAGGGGGGTACCAAAGAGGTAACACACTTGTTTTAGATCTTGCAACATTATGCAAAATTGAGGCTCAATGTGGAATATTTCCCATATGGACAACCCCGCCAAGCACCTAAGCATGGATGCCATGGACTTTTTCAGATTGTGGTTTTCACACTTGCACATTGATTCACAACAAGTGTACATCACCCATTCTCACCTCTAAGACATTATAAAAAATTGGTCCAAAGAAAGAGGGGAATCAAAATTGAATGTGTTGCAATTTGTCCAAAGGAATTTGGAAATCCCACTATATGTCAAGGACCTCATAATCCTAGTGTAGTATGCCAACCATTAGAGCATGATTATAATGAATATGAAAGAACTCCTACACTATGACCCTGTGAAAATTGAAAACATCTTCTTGTCTACATTGGTGCACTAGTTTTTTGCCAAATTGTTGGTTGTCAAGTAACGTCCCATGTTTCGAAATGCCACTTGGAAGCATGCCACAACAAGAGTCAAACTATGAATGTGGGTTTTATGTTATGACATTCATAACTTCCTATTGCAAATGGAAGTGTGTGAATCAGTTTGGTAGCATGTAGGTATGATAATGTTTGAAATCTTGGTAGATCTGTATGTGTTTGTAGCACATTCAATAATGCAACCTAACCTATTGGGTTTGGTGAATGTAGGTGACATCTAACATGTTTTCAAAGGTTGCAACCTTTCAATCTTGTGACACATTGTAAATTGCAAAATGATTTAAAATTAAAATTTACATAATAGTAACATATCTACACTAGACAATTTTAATAGGGTAACAAAAAAAACTATTCATAATTAAAGGATGGCAATCTTTGTCATTCATGTTGATAGGTAGTGCAAAGGTTAAGGACTTGAATCTTCTTAAAGGAGGTGAGGGGTTTAAGTTGTCACACTTGTAACCCATGTGTCATTTAGCTCGCCTAGGTTAGGTGGCCTACCTACCTAGGTTACATGACCTAGGTAGTGACATGTGTCAACCATTCATTGGATGAAAAAATGAAAAAAAACATTTATTACATATTTTGAATATTTACATTACTTACATATATATTAATTGTTTTGTTTTAGAAATGTAAGTATTGCATTTTTAGAGCATATTGTGTTTTTGGGGGTTTCCACAAATACACAACATGGGGGGGTGCATGTGTGGATATTGCGTAACATTTTTTTGTTTGGTGATGTGGATATGATGATGTAAGAATGACTGTTGAAAAATACTGACACATGGTGTTTTTTGTTAACACCCATATGAATGGGTAATGCATAATGATTTGCAATACCATTCAATTTTTCTTGTAGACATTTCATTTGGTTTTTTCCTTTACATTTTTAATAATCAAAATATGGAAATAGGTCCATTTTCACAAAATGAATAATACATGCACAATGCAATCTTGATCATCCATGAAAAGTAATCATCCAATTGTTTGTGTTCTAACTATTTACATATGTCTTTTCAGATATTGTATTATTTGTAATCTCCAAACATAATAATATAATAAGTTATTGATTACTTAAATTAATAATAATAATAATATTATTATTATTCTTGAATAATACATACACTACTAGAATTTTTATATTTTTTACTAGAAAGTTTTGGTAAAAAATACCCATTTTGGGCAAGTGTCAAAAAACCTCCCAATCATTTTTGACAAATCGTTTTGAATTTGTGACTAGGGCCATGTACTTTTTGACCAAGCCTAAGTTGGCATTTTTGATTAGTCATTTCGATTAGTACTTTTGACTAGTCGTTTTGATGAGTACTTTTGATTAGTCATTTTAACTAATCAATATAATAGTCAAATGAATTTTTGATTGGTCAAACACCATTTTGATTATGCAAATGTCATGTGGCATTTAAACAATGGCCACTTAAGTTAACCCACGTGGAATTTAAACATCGACCACTAGGTTATGCCACATGGCATTTAAACATTGGCCACTAGTTTATGCCACATGGATAGAACCTAAATAAATTAGGTTAGACCTAAAATTAGATACCTACTTCTAAGGTCCTTATGTTTAGGAATTTACAATCTAAACTCCTAGGCCTAGGTCTAGGAGCTTATAACTAGCAACTAGGTATAGAAGCCTAAAGTAAGTTTGGGCAACTTAAACTATGACCTTTACTAGGCTTCCATGTACACCACCTAAATTAAACTTACACCTAAATGACTTAGGTAGGAAAATCTTATTCCATTTTGAATTTGGCCTTTAAAATTGAGCAATTTCAGTTGGTTCATCCCAAATGGCCTTTTTTTAAAAAATATTTTTTATGTTTTGGATGCCTATGGTGCATCTATTTATATTGTTCATCATTTGGAAATGATGACAAAAACATGGGACAAATTTTTGGGAGAGAGAAACATTTTCATGTCCACACAACACTAGAGCCTTTTAGTTCACACAACATTATTCCTAAATAATTATGTAAGATACATAAATTAAGTAAATAAATAAATAAAGAAGTAGGTAAATATGTATATTAATTAAAATAAAATAAAAATTAGCAATAGTTAATGTATAGTTATTTAGTTATAATTAATAATTACAATCAAATTATAAATCTTTGAATTATATATAATATCAAAATAATTATAATGTATTATATTGTTGATCGATCGTTACAAGTTTGACCTAATTCATTATATATTATCAACAATGTATTTGTAATATTTAATATTTAACTATATAATTACACATTCATTAGTGTATTTTAGGTAAATAACTAGTTAACAAACTAATAATTTATCATAGGTATATAATTGGCTTACCCTAGCCTATATAACTAGGTTACCTATAAGGTAAAATATAGGTAAATAGGTGGAATATAGGCATGGTATGTATAAATAAATAATCCTACATATAAATTAATTGTATTTAAGTTATTTTGCCACATACTTACATTACATAAGTTGAATAGGTGGCTAATTTAAACTAAGAAATATTAATTATGGCAAAACTAATGATTGGTAAAATAATGTTTGAACCAACCAAAAATTAAAAATAATTATGGAAAAATAACCACGGCTAAACTAAATATGGTTCAATTAGCTATATTTAAATAAATATGTTGCAATTAACCATGAATATAATAAATAAAGCTAAGCTAACTAATCAATAAATATGGCTAAATTAACCATAAATAAAATAAATATGGCCAAATTAACCAATGAATAAATATTTTATGATTACACTAGAAATGATTGAACTAACCATGAGTGAAATAAATATGGCCAAATTAACTAAAGAATAAATAATTTATGGTTAAATAAACCGTGGTTAAACTAACCATGAATAAAATCAATATGCCTAAACTAACCAATAAATAAATATTTTATGGTTAAATCAACTATGCATAAATTAATTATGGCTACAATATTTTTGGTAAATTTAACCATGGCTAAACTAAAAATGGTTACATTAACCATGAGTAAATAAATTTGGCTAAACTAACTACTAATAAAGTTAATATGGCTACATCAACTAATGAATATATATTTTATGACAAAAAAATTTATGCAAAAATTAATTTTAGTTCAAATAAACAAGAATGAAATAATTATGGCAAAATTAAACATGGCTAAACTAAAAATCGTTAAACTAACCATGAATAAATAAATTTGGTTAAACTAATGACTAATAAAATTAATATGGTCAAACTAACTAATGAATAAATATTTTATGGAAAACCAATTATGCAAAAATAATTATGACTAAAATAAACACGACTGAAATAATTATGATAAAATTCACCATGACTAAATTAAAAATGGTTAAACTAACCATGAGTAAAAAAATATGGCTAAATTAACCAATAATAAATTTAATATGGTTAAATTAACTAATGAATAAATATTTTATGGCAAAACCAATTATGAAAAAATTAATTCTGATGAAAATAAAAATGAATGAAATAATTATGGCTAAAATAAAATTTATTAAAATAATAATGGAAAATTTAAACATGGCTAAATTATGAATGGTTACACTAACCATGAGTAAATAAATTTGGCTAAACTAATGACTAATAAAATTAATATGGGTAAAATAACTAATGAAAATATATTTTATGGCAAACCAATTATGCAAAAATTAATTATGAATAAAATAATGATGAATGAAATAATTATGGCTAAAATCAAAATGGTTAAAATAATCATGGCAAAACCAACCATCGATAAATTATTAACCATGAATAAAATGAATTTGGCTAAAATAAACATGAGTGAAATAATTATGGCTAAAATCATTTAAAAATAATAATTATGGCAAAACTAACCATGGTTGAATTAAAAATTTAGTTTTAAATTAATTATGGGTCTATTGATTATGCTTAAATTTATTAGGGTAAAATAATAATATGTTAAAAATAAATATAGTTATTTTAGTTATGCTTATAGCAACCATGGTTAAATTCATTATGGCAAAACCAATAATGGCCCAAGTAGTAATTGATGATGTTAAATTATTTATCATGGCTAAACTTACTAAAGCTAAACCAACTATTGTTAAATTGACCATGGTTAGATTAATTATGGTTAATTTTAATTTTAATTATTTTTTCATAAGTAGTTGGACCATAATTAATTTCAATATAGTCAATTTAATCATAATTAGATAAACCATATGTATAATTAGTTGAATCATAATTAATTTGGTCATGATTCATTTAGTTATGATTCATTTTTACATTTTCCAATTTTTTCTATTTGGACAAACATAGTAAAAATGTTAAATGTAGTCCCAACATACCCAACTAGTAGAATTTGTAATTGGCCCTTTTGGTTAGGTCATTGGTCACTTTGAATTGGCTTGCTTAGTTAGCCTTGTTGATTCAATATAATAGGTGTCCATGTTGACAAGGGCACTTGCTAATTTGACTATATTGGGTGTTCTTATTGAACAGGCTAATAACCAATTTGACTAGGTGGTATTTTAAAGTCTAATTTGATTAGATGTCCGATTTGACTAATTGTGAAATAAATCATTCTGGTCAAATTGATCAGTCAAAAAACACTCATTGTCATTCAAGCCTCTGACATTTAGTAAAAAATACATGTCCTTTAGTTAAAAGGACCATTTAGTCAACTTGGTCAATTTGAAGAAATAAGATTTTTAGTAGTGTTATTAATAATAATATTAACTTTGTTACATTTATTAATATTTTATCGTACTAATTATTTTTACTAAAGTATTATTATATCAATAAATATATTAATTATATTTAAAATATATTTTGATAATCATCAATAATTATCTTATTAATACAAATATTTCATGCATGTTTTATTTAATAGAATAATGATTTAAAAAATATGTATCCATTATTAATATGCATGTGTATTAAAATAATGTTTTTAGTATATATGTTGAACTAATTAAGAATTATATTATAATTATTTTTTCATTAATAATTCATTAAAAAATTAAAATATTACTAATTATTATTATTAAAATATTATGATAATAAAAATAATGTAAAAATTTATGGAAATAATATTAATGGATAATCTTAAACTTTTTATTATCATTGTTTAAATTATACAAATAATGATCTTAATAAATTTTCATTATTAATATAGGCATTATTATTATTATTTGTAGTTAACATGTAGCCTATGTTAAGATACTTATAAAATAATTACTATTATGTAGGCTATATAACCATGTAGGTACATAAAATATATATTAACATAGTCGATAATATTTTATTAATAATAATAATAATATATTTATTAACTAGTTTTATTATCATTTATATTATTATTAATTATCTGATCTATAATGGATTGTCAAATGCAAAATTATATTGTTAGCATTTGATACACAATAATATTATAAACCCTTGGTACAAAATGATCAAACAAACAATTAAGATGAATATGATGCCTATTGGATGTTAAAATTAATATTTGGTCATGAGATTTTTTCTTACGAATATTTATGTGTATGAGTGTTGTTATTTGTTAGTCCTTCAACCTATTCACTAAATACCCTAAATCATTGTCTACATGATGTAACAACATTCCCAATGATGACTTGTTCACTTTTGTGAGGTGAATGTATTGGATTTTTGATGCCACAACTCTCATGATTGAGGTGGCATGCTCACAAAGCGTGACCCCTCCTTTTGTGCATTCTTTGGTAATTTCTTACTTTGTGTGATGTAAATGAGTTAGTGCTCCCTCCAAAAGAACATTTGAACTTTCCAGCTCATTAAAAGCCTTGACCCCATCCATAGGAAGCACAACCTCCTCCAAGGTTCCAATCAAATCAATGTTGATGGCCTTTTCGTCATCATAAGTTTCACCATCATTTTAGAAATTTGAATCAACCATAATATATTTAGGGTTTGTAAACATTGTTGCAAAACGTTGGTGATTAAATCCAAACCATGTTCCACAATAATAAATGACATCCTCTTAGTAACATTGATGACCATGAAAATAATAATGATTTGGTGCTTACCAAAATTCCCTCCCAAGGCCCATTCACATGTGCAATTTAAATATTATATAAATGAGTACTTACGATCCAAAGACCATCTATTTCAAAAAAAGGTTGGGGATACATGCGTGAATGGGATCAACGTTGCTTTCTCCACACTTGTTCTCACAATATGTTCCACAACCTTCTTTTTTATGAACCTTTTTTTTCATTTCAAATGTGTCCATGTAATGTTGTGTAATTGTTATTATCATTCTCCAAACCAACCAATCAATTTGATACCCTTTAAAACCCTTTGTTTCAAGTGAAAACCAATGTTTTAAGGTGCCATGGTAAGATTCAATGCTCACTTGTGTATCTTGGTTGGAATGTGACATGCATCAAAGGCCAATCATCCACAACTTTAAAACATAATGCACAATATAATATTAACTAGATCAATGTTCTAGTTGATAAAACATGATCATACCCATTTAAGGGGATGTCTGAAACTATGATTAAACAAACATGTTTTGAAAAATTAAAATTGAAAATGAACACATACCAAATTGGCAATAATAGGTCCAAAAGTATTATGTCCAAAAATCACCATGATGATGTTGTTTGAAACTTTGTAGAATTTTCATTCTCCCTCGTTTTTTGAAAGTCTCAATGTTTTCCTTGAGCTCGATGAACATATACATCACATCATGTAGGTCATGAAAGATGATTTACTAGACCTCAATATCTTTAATCTTCTCCATTACATGTAAGTGCCATCCCTTTAATACATGTCATGTGCAAAGGAAAATAAAGATGTTCTGCATAGCCCAAACAATCCCAAGCATTAACACACAAATCCCACAAACTTTTAGCATTAGCTAGATATATAAGTACATTGTAATATTTGTAGTAGGAATAAAAAAGACCTTGGACAAGGAAAGTTGTTGACCTTCATTGAACATAATTGTGAATAAAAAGGTAAGGTAGGATTTATATTCACTATAATGACCACAATTTTTGAAGGGCATCATTAAAAATGAAACAACTTGGTCTCTAATTAAACATGATTAACAACATCTTTGCTTTCAAAGTTTTGAACCATTCAATCAAATCATCCACAATTTGTCAACTTGTAATGATCTATGATAAAGGCACATTGATGTGATGAAAGCCCATCAAGGCAAACAAATGATATTTCACATCATTTGTGCCAAATGTGGCATCTATGGACATTTCTCCACTATGGCCAATTTAGAAGCATGGATTAACATTGCGTTGGTGTTTGAATGCTTAGAGTGAATAGGACTTGAATCCCATTGATTTCGTCGACTTTTTGAAGATAAAATATGTGCTTTGAATGATGGAAAGCCCAATACCAATATAAAATGGCTAGGTTAACGTGCAACCGTCAATTCCTTCTTTTATATTATTGATCCAAATATGCAATGTCTTGTTATCGAATGAATCCATCCTTGGTCATGGTTTTTTCGACATTCACAAATTCCCACTAAAGTGCTCATGCTTGTCATAAATATGTTTGGTGGTGTGCTTTAAACTCAATTGAGTTCAAATGTGATCTTTCCAAAATTGTGAACTTCAGGGTGCATATTGTGACATGCAAGCTGATGACTCGGAATCTTGTTGGCCATATGCTGGTTCACCATTCTTTTGGGTGTTTGTTTGATGATAAAAACATATTTCCACCACATGAGGCCATGTGTACAATCCATTGATTGAAAAGACAACCAAACATCCTCATTTAATCAATCTTGCAATATTCATCGAAACCTTGGGTATAGTCATATACACTTAGAAAACATACTTATGGTAAGGATCATATGTGTTTGTGGACATTTGAAAAATAAATAAAATGCATGGAAAATCACATTATACCAAATATGGCCAAGGTGGTTATTTATTGATGGGGTTTCGATATCCTTTTGTGGGGGCAAGTTTTTGTGCTTGTACCACTCCATTAAGGTTTCCACATCACCTCACTCACCTTTTAAATTTCACACACACATGCATGTGTTATGTACGTAATCTTGATTGACACTTTGTTTGTGCCCCCATGCCTAATTTTGAAAATCCACACCAAATTTGCATTTGAAAAACAAGATTATATTAGACTTTGGACTTGAATTGATTGTGATTTAAGAATTCAGCCTATGTTTATAAACTTGTAAAAATGTGCATTTGTAATACCCACTTTTACATTAGACCATGATTATTAATGGAATACACAACTAGTCAATACTCGCATGCAAGACTAATCAATACACTATGCATGGAATCTAGGTTGATAATATTTACATGCCAAACCAATAATAACACTAAGAATGCAAATGTTCCACTTGCAAAATCTACATGCCAATTACTTAAATCCACATTGGACATGGGACCCAACTATACAATACCCACATACCAACTTTAAATACACATTAAACTTGGGGCCCAACCTTGTAATACTTGCATCTAAAACTAAAACACATTCATTAATAAAAATCTTGTCATTTGTAACTAGTCATTATGCAACTATATATAACTAGGTGCCATTTGCAACTAGATTTGTTATGTTTACAATAATAAAATTAGCATTGTATAATTTATGGGCCATACAGTTGTGTGTGCAATTAACATGTAACTAATTGTGTACAAAATGGACATGTGTTATAAAAATTATGGCCTAAACTAATACATACCTACAATAATACACCCAATATGGTTCCCTAAGTTATGTATAATAATTTAATACATTTAATACTATGGCTAAACCCATTTTAACTAATGTTACCCAAGGTAAAACATTAGCTAAACTTAAGTGAAACTCACATTAATCAAAGTTCAACCTTAATTAGACCTTGGCTAAATTAACCATGGTTGAATTGACATAGGCTAAATTAATTATTAAGCTAAATTAACCATGGCTAAATTAATTTTGATTAAACGAACCAAAACTAAATTAAATTTGGTTAAACTAACTTATGCTACACTAACTTTAATTAAATTAACCAAAGCTAAACTAACTAAGATTAAATTAACTTTGTGTCAACTTATTATGGCTAAACTACCTTTGGCTAAATTAAACATGGCTAAATTCACTTTGGTTAAACTAATCTTGGTTAAATTAACTTTGCCTAAATTAACCATGGCTAAACTAATTTTGTGTAAACTAACTAAGGCCAAACTACCTTTGGCTATATTAAACGAAGCTAAATTAATTAGGGCTAAACTAACCTAAACTAACTTTGGTTAAATTAATCATGGCCACATTAACTTTGATTAAATTAACCAAGGTTAAATTAACTTTGGATAAATTAGTTGTGGCTAAACTATTTAAAATGTTAAATTAACCATGGCAAAACTATTTAAGAGGCTAAACTAACAATGGTTAAATTATTTAAAAAGCTAATTGACCATGGTCAAACTAACTTTGGGTAAATTAATGAAAATTTTAAACTAATCATGAGGCTAAATTAACCATGGTTAAACAAATTAGAAACTAAACTAACCATGGTCAAATTAATCATTAATAAATTATCTTTGGTTAATTAATTAAAAATAATTTAACCATGACTAAATTATTTAAGAGGTTAAATTAACCATGGGTAAGTTAAACTAACCATGGCAAAACCAACATGGTTAAACTAATTAATTAATTTAGCTTTGTAGTTAGTTACCCATGGATAATTTAATCATGATCAATTGAGCCAAAATTATTTTTTTCATTTTTAATTTACCCTTCTAATTATTTTAGCCATCATTAATTTAGCCCTGTAATTAGTTTAGCCATGGTTAGTGTAATTTTTTGAATAGTTTAGGCATAATTAGTTTAACCTTTTAATTAGGTTTACCATGGTTAATTTAAGCAAAATTAATTTAGGTCAAACTAATTTTAGGTTATAATAAACTTAAATTATGCTATGTAATAATATTATAATATTATTAATTATCAATAAATTTGGGCTCCATGTTGCTTCGCACGATGAGTGACAATGATTAAATTATTTTTGTGAACATAATAATTTTGTTGTAAATTTTATAAATTTCACTATATGTCATTTGTTATATATATATTTTTTCATTCTTGATTTGGTAGGCAAAATGTCAACAAAAGTCTGATTTATTAAATAAATTTAAAACAAGATACAAATAAACCAAAAAAAACATTCAAAGACTGTAAGAAAAATAATAAGATGCAAATAGATAAAAACATTGAAAAAGTGCAACACAAACAACAAGAAATGATTTTGAAATAAAATTTAATCTATGACGAATTATAATCGGAAATGCCTTTGGAATTGTCATAGCAATGATCACCAAAATCCCATCCTACATAAACTAGTTCCAATGAAACATTATCATTGGAATATTAAAATGAATATAAATAGTGAATATAAATATTATTATAAATATATAATATTATTTTAATATACCTATGGCTAGGAAATTATGTTAACCTAGGTTATGTTACAATGTTTTAGTATTTTTAATTAATCATAAATATTATAATTAATGTTAATACTGAATATTATATAATAATTATATTAGTATACCTATGGTTTGTAGTTAGGTTACACTAGTTACTAAGTTAAGTTGTTAGCCTATAATTATTTAGTATTAATTATTAATAAATATTAATAATAGTAGTAGTGAATATTAAATATTAATAGTATTATCATTATATTATATTATTATTTCCTATTATTATTATTTATTTATAATATAATTAATTTAACTAGTAGGTAATCTATGTTAGTATGGCATAAGTAGGATATAATGTTGGCATCTACACTACTAGGAAATGCGTCTTAGTGCACCTTGGGTTTCATTAAATTTTTGAGTGAATTTGGATAATTTTATCTAGTGAAATTGTTTAACCCCTTAGTGAACAAGGATCAGTTGTTACGAACAATGACTTGTTTCACTAGTACCTAATGAAACAAGGTTATTCTCAAGTGAAATACAAATTTACCAAACCATTCACTTGCTAATTAATTAACTAACCAATATGGAAATTAAATAAATTTTAATTATTCAATATAAAATATTATTGATAATTTCATGATTTTTAAAACCTATTATTTATTGACACGTGTCACTACCTATGCTAGGTTAAAAACCTAACCTAGGTAGGTAGGCCACGTAATTAACCTAGGCACCTAGCCTAAGAATTCAATAAGAGAATATTCGGTCAACATACCATTGTTGACCACACATAACATCATCCATGAGATTTGATCCCTTGACCTTTGGATTGGGGTCAAATATCCTTACCATCAAGCCAACCAACTTGTTATGATAATACATTACATTACATTCTATTTATCAAATACTTCCTTTTAAACATTATAAAAACATAAACTTTGAAAACTCATATCTTATTGAGATTTTTTCAAATGAAATGATTCGAGTTTACTTTTTAAGAAAATTCAATAATGTACATAATTACATTTATTTCCTTTTGAAAGTTTAAAATCATTTGAACAAAAGAAAAGTTGATCATTATTCAATAACATTTCAATGACCATTCTTTTGAAAAAAAAAAGTTTAATAAACATATTTTTTTTGTTACTATAATAATACTACCTATGTTAAGTTATTTTCAATTATTATATGACTATTTTACATTAATTGAAATTATTTCACCCTACATTATTTATGGCTATTTTCAATTATTTTTGGCTATTGTATATTATTTCAATTTAGATTACTTGCAATTATTATAAATTACTTTTGGCTATTTTAATTTATTTCACCTTAGGCTATTTTTAGCTATTGTAAGTTTTTTTGTCTATTCTATGTTATTTTTGGCTATTGTAAATTATTTCAATTTAGACTATTTGTAGCTACTATAAGTTACTTTTGGCTATTGAAAGTTATTTCACCTTAAGTTATTTTTGTTTATTATAAATTATTTCACTTTAGATTATTTTTGGTAATCCTAAACAATTATAATATATGGTTATTGGTTGTTCTTTTATTAGTGCTATTGGTGGTTATTAATGGTTATTGGTACCCATTCTATTTGTGGCTATTAATGTTTTTTAGTGGTTATTCTATTAATAGTTATTAGTGGTTATTCTATTAATGGCCATTAATAATTATTCTATTGGTGACTATTCGCGTTTATTCTATTGGTGGCTATTGGTGGTTATTCCATTAATGGCTATTGTGGCTATTTTATTAATGGCTACTAGTGGTTATTCTATTAATGGCTATTCATGATTAATATATTAATGGCTATTGGTGGCTATTCTATTAATGGCTAGTTGTGATTAATATATTAATGGCTATTGGTGGCTATTCTATTAATGGTTATTGGTGGCTATTTTATTAATGGCTATTGGTGGCTATTTTATTAATGGCTATTGGTGCTTATTCTATTAATGACTATTATTGGTGATTATTCTATTAATGGCTATTGGTGGCTATTATATTAATGGTTATTAGTGATTATTCTGTTATAAGCCATTGGTGGTTATTTTATTGGTGGTTATTGATGGTTATTTTATTAATGGTTATTAATGGTTATTGTATTATAAGTTATTGTTGGTTATTATATGTTATATTACAACTATTGGTGATTAGTGTATTATAAATTATTGTTCGATATTCTATGTTATAATATCATAGGCTATTGGTAGTTATTATATTGTAGGGTATTTGAAATTATTTTTCATAGGTTATTATTTTTTGTTCTAAGTAATTTTTACCTTAGGTCATTGTATTTTGTTTTAAATTATTTAAAAATGATTATGCTTAGGATAAAATAATTTATAATAACATAAAATAAAATGACCTTGAATAATTTAAAGTATAACTTGAAATATCATATAATAATTTAGGGTACAATAATTTATAATAACCTATAATAACATAAAATATAAGTTAGAATAACTAAAATAATTTAAAATAATATAGGGTATATCATAAACTAGCATAGATAATATTCTTAAAAACATAGAAATAAACCTATTTGCTATAGTAAGTTATAATAGTGAATTACGTTAATTAGTAATAAAACATGATGTCTACATAGTGATATCATAGTGAAATAATTTTCACTAGATGAAATCAGTAAAATGCAATGAAGTTATTTCACTTTTAAGGTCCCATAGTGATTTAAGCTGCTAAATTACACCCCACTTTGGTAATAGTGCTAGGTTGTAACTACATTAATTGCATTTGCAACTAAATTTTTTATCCCATATCTTTTGATTTGGATTCCAAGTGTACACATTATATACAGAAATGTTCAACCTAAACACAAAATTGAATTATTTGAAACCTACTTAGTTATGGTTTAACCCTACCATCCAAATTATTTATGACCTACCTACTTACCTATGGCCTACCTACTACCTACCAACCTAATTAATTAATAATAAATGATCAATGGGCTTTCAAAAATTGCCACGTGTCACCACATATATTAGCTTTCACAAATGGACACTTGGCAAAATTGAATTCACATTTTATTATAATTTATTAATAATGATGAATATTGAAATAATGTTTAAATGCCACATGTCACCATGTGCCACCCATGTAGAATAATACTTGTGTATAAAATATAAATTCATACCATATATACTATCATATACATATTGTTGTATGTAACTACCGATCATGTGTAACTTGTCTTGTGTAACTAATAGTTGCTTGTGTCACATGCAATTGAAAATTACTTGCATATGACAATTTTTTCTAGTGATTAGACATGGGACCCAACCTTGTAATAATTGCATTCCAAACTAAAACACACAATAGACTTGGGACTTGACCAAATGCAATTATCATTTCAAACTAAAACACATAATAGACTTGGGACTTGACCAAATGCAATTATCATTTCAAACTAAAACATACATTTGAATTTGGACCCAACCTTGCAATACATGCATTCTAAAATTAAAACACACACTAGACATGGGACCCATTCTTGCAATACACATGTTCAAGACTAATAACTATATGTAGATTTCTTGAGCTAGGATCAAACATTTGCTAATTTAATAATATTCTCCAATAATTAGGAAAATGTAAGTTATATTCACATGTTGATTCAACACATGAAACTAATTGAATTTTAATTAAATTAAAACCACACATGAATGAAGGAAATAAAAGGGAGGGAAAAAAAAACCTTTAATTTGATGATACAAAGTGATTACATTTTCCATGCAAAGCTTGCTAACCTTAAATCGAACCATAACTCCAAAAAAATAAAAAAAATTATAAGCATAATTATAAATTAAACCTTAAACATGTACCACTTTCAAAAGAACTTAAACCCTAACCACATAACCTTACACATAACCTTGACAACTATACAATTTTTTTATAAATGAGCTAATTATGAATTAAAAATCAAAGCTCAAAAAATTGAAAATTGAAACAAATGAAGGAGAATATTTATCTTTTATCTTCTAATTTGAGTATCTTCAACTTTAAAGATGTGTCCTCTCCCCTTCAAAAGAGAAGAAATGAATTTTATTTGTTCAATATATGCATCACGATTCTTCCCTCCTAAATTAGCTTAACTTTGAATTTAATTTGTATAAAAAGGATTTTTTGCAAAAGTCATAAATGTTTAGAACATCTACCTAACCCTAAATCCTCCTTTGATCCATCTTATGTTATAAAATTTAAATTTTTTTCTCTCAATTCAAGGCATTAAATTATTTAATTACATTGTGTACAAAATGCAATAAATGGTGCAAAATGTAGGCTCATGAGGACATTGATGGTAGGAAGAGCCCACAAATGCAATACATGCATATAAGGTCTAAATATGTCTAATTTCTCACTAACCAATTTTATACAATACTTGCATTTGTATTATTTTCATTGATTGTCGTTGACATTATGTAGGTGTTGGGTAGGTAGGTAGGTAGGTAGGAGAGAAGGTAGGTAGGTAAGAAAGAAACGACGAGTTTAAGTGGGAAAAGGGGGTGTATATTTAGTAGGCAAGTAGGTGAGAAGGGGGTGGGGTTGGTTCTTAGTTCGGAAGTAGGGCCAAGAAGGCAGGTAGTATGTAGCTTGTATTGAAACCCAAGGTCAGACCAATCTTATATATAAAATCTTATATATAAAAGCTACATGTGTGTCCGTCCGTCCGTCTGTGGCGACAAAAACAAGACGAGGTCCTGAAACGAGCGAGGTCCTCAAAACCTTCGAGGACCTGAACCGAGGTGTCTGTCTGTCTGTCACGACAAACAGCGCAGGGCAGGG
>Ga0116231_10006761_pt1 | contig 21563 bp, 8 predicted proteins | sample S1TSphgellanicum_2_FD_89695 | JGI IMG/M metagenome (GOLD analysis project Ga0116231, IMG submission 89695) | Host-associated microbial communities from peat moss isolated from Minnesota, USA - S1T2_Fd - Sphagnum magellanicum MG | ecosystem: Host-associated > Plants > Peat moss > Unclassified...
CACCCCCCTGTTATTTAAAAAAAAAAAAAAAAAGCCGGCCCCGAGAAAAAAAAAAATAGAGGGTTAGTATCCCAATGAAAAAATAAAATGTGTGGTTGTGACCCCCAAAAGTTTTTTTTTTTTTTTTTTTTTTTTTCATTGGCACCTTTTATTGGCCCACCATGCAGAATATTTTTTTATAAAAAAATCAATCTTTGGACAGTGCCAAAGTAGATCTGTTATAATATCCTCATTTGGGTTGCTTTATACAAGTTATAAAGAGTACAACTTAAGGCAAAGGATATGGATTTTTAAAGGCTTTTTTTTGCACCTATGGCCTTCTCTTCAACTCATGTGAATTCAAGTTTAAACTCAACCTCACAATAATTATTAAAATGTGTTTTTATGTTATTTGATTGTTGGACTTAGAAGTTAGAAAAGGGTCATGATAGCATATACGTATATTAATGGGATCTCTTCACTTTGGAAACATTTGGAGATTAGTCATTGACAACTCTAGGTTAAGGGGAATGAATGAGAAAAAGTTGGGTTGAAAGGAGAAAGGTGGGTTGCAAAAAAAGAGGTTTGGCATAACCCTTAACACTATTTTTTCTTTGTTTGGTGGTTGTGTTCCTTATAGGAAAGATGATTCTCATACAAAATAATTTGAAGAGGATCTTGTTTTGTTTATTACCAAGGAGTTTATACTTCTAGATCATTTGTTGAAGCACTCTTTTTTTAAAGATCAATTCTAAAGCAAAATCCTTAGTTAAATTTTTTCATCAAAGCAATAGTTTAGATGTGATTTTTTGCCTAGGATTGCCAAAAGGATGAAGGAAAAGGTTTTTATTCCAACCTTTTGAGTCATGTAATTCTTGAATTGTATATTTTGATCTTTGGATGTCAAATAGGATATTTTAGGGTTCTATTTGGGTTGAAATAAGGTGTTTGGGGATTTTGGGGCTGAATTAAGGTTTTTTTGGGTTTGAAATAGGACTAAATTGGGGGTCTTCAAGGGCTAAATTCAAGAGTGACAAGAGACCATTGAAGGCGGTAGGGACAATTGCAAAAAACTTAAACATGAAACCACATTGCAATAAAAGAAAATGATAATAATCCTTTAGAAACATCTACTATACATCAATGTCTTAAATTATGTTAGTTTGAATTAGTTTGACATTTTACAACCTTTTTTTTTCTTGAAATGAGAGTTCAATTTGTTTTACATTGTCCATTCTGATGTTTTGGATATTGGAAATGGAACCAAAGGTCACCTAAAACCAAAGATTATGGAATTAGGAATTGGAACTAATCTAACTTGCAAATAGTAAAATAACTTGAACCTAAACCACTGGCTTAATTTTTAAAAACAAAACAAAAATTGTGTCCCATTTTTGTGAAAATAAATAAATTGGAATTGATCGAAATTGATGCTTGAAAATATTATGAATTGGAAGAAGGGAGTCCCTTCTAGAATCGGGGAAATACCAACATTGATTTATACCCTTTTCTAATTTCTTATGTCTTCATCCATTGGGAAGCCATTTACAATCATCTTTAAAATTCGTTAATTTGAGGTGAACACCATTAATAAGAAATGAATCCCCAAAAAAAAACTTTTGCACCAACTTTTTTATTGCCCAAATTGAAATCTGCTTCAATGGATTCATCACCTTCAATTCATTCACACACAAATCAATCTAGACGTATCGATAAGTGTTGTGTGAGTGCTGAAATCCAAGTGTTTAAATTGGTGGTTTTGGATTTAAGTATCAATAACTAGATCTAAATATTAAAAATTCAACCCAAACCCTTACACATGCATCATGATAAAACTCATGTGAAACTTAGAACCTTTTACCATCTATTTTCAATGGAAGAAACCTTTAAAGATCTACCCAAGTTTTAGTGTTTTAAATGGGTGAACATGTTCACAATCAAGGTACTCAAAAGGATTGTCTAATGAAAAAAGGATTGCAAAGGACTATTTTGAATTTTTATAATATTTATTTTCTTATAATTATAATGGATTGTTGTATGCTTAAGGCTAGAATGATGTCATGTTAAATTAATTAAAATAATCTAAAATAGTATATTGGATACAATATAATTGTCCATTTGAATCCTTATCTTAACTATAATTATCATCTTAAAGGAATAAAAAAAATGCATTAAGTAATGCAATTGACTTCAATTTTATACCATGGATAAACAATGTTTACATTTATATTTGGCAATGTTCATTAAATTCATTCTAAAAGGGTTACAAGGAAAAATACTATTGTTTTTGGCCATTTGGTTGACTATTTGTATTCATTACAATTAAAATTTGTGGTCCCAAGTGCTAGTCACATGTGCAAGAAAAAATCATGCAAGAAAACATGTCAAGTTGTCTATAGAAACTTATATACTCATTTTGTGCATTTTTAAATTTTTATCAAATTATTAATACATAATCACATATGCATGTAAAAACTCACCACCACCATGTGAATTGTCATAATTTGAATTATCCAAATTTTCACACCTAGATTGATTTCATATAGATTTTGTATTTGGTAGATAATAAAAATGAAATCCTTGAATCATATGTTCAAAAAGTGGTAGCCTAATTGTTAATATGCCCAATACTATTAAGGTTCAAGGTTTTTCCCATTACTTTGAGTTTGAACATTTGAGTTTCCTTTTTGTGTATAAGTTGTGAGCTTTGATTTTCTTCTATTCAATTACTCTAATTGGATGTGCTTTTATTTTTGTTTGTCTAAGTGTCAATTTCATTGATGCTTTGAATCCTCTAGTGTATGTATTTATTTTAAAATCAGAATTTTAAATCATAACCATACTCAAAACCATATCCACTTCAACAACCCTAAACCCGAGGTTCGATAATTGCTATGAACTGAGCAAAATAAATTGAACTACCCAAAGGTTCTAGAATATTTTCTAAGAAATTCAAAACCTTACTTGAAAGGGTAATCAAAGTTATAAAATATAGAATACATGCACAACATTGGTATCAATGTGAAAAGTTAGAAACAAAAACTTACACATGTAGAGAAAATATATGAAAGAACATGGAGACAAATGTAAAAATAACATCATTAAAAATGAAAAGACAACAAAAGCTAAAGACACCCCCAAACATAAACAAAAAATAGTCAAGGACACAAGCACATGAAACATGGAAAATGAATAGTCAAGGAAACACACAACCAAAAATGAAAACCTCCATGTTCCTATTTTACAAACACACACATATACCCAAAACAAAAAAACAAAAAACACTCAAAATTGAAGATGACAACTTTCACCGACAAAAGAAAACTAAAAACTAAAAATAAAAAATAAAAAAATTGCATGAAAAAACTAAAAACTAAACACAAAAGCAAGATATAAATTGCATGAAACCTTATTGACTTCAAGTTTGGGTGGAAACTCAAGTTCCATTTTTCTTTATTTCCCCTATAAAGCCTTAATCCTAGAATTTTGCATTTACACCTTGTTTGACATAAATTGCCCACTACGTTATAGCCTTTAATGGATAACTTAAAAAAATTCTAAGCATCTCATTGAACCAATATGATAACTAGTGAAAAAATTGTGTTGGAATTTTTTTTTAAAGGTATTTTTTTTTCCCCCCTTTCTTTCTTTCAACTATTTTTGTATTGTGTTTTAGGACTAAATGTGAAACTTCTAACACCCAAATGTGATTTTTTTGTTAATTTGACCTAGAATATAATAATTATTTGTTGTCAAAAAATGTTTATCAATTAAGTTTCTTCCTTGTTAAATTACATATCTTAATACCTTTTCACATCCAACAATAATTTTCAAAATTTTAAAATATCAATTTTCTCATAAATTACTTGCCAAAGGAAATTATTTTCCTATTGGTGTTGCAATTTTGGGAATTTGAAACAATGCATGTAGATTGTATTTAGTGTCTATGGTTTTCTTTTTTCCTACTAGTCAATATCTAATAAAAAGGTGATTTATTAGTGATTTATTTGCTTATGTTTAACAACAACTCCAATAAATGTTTTTTTCCAATTTTGTGATGTTGCCCAAATGGCAAACATCCATAAAAATGTTTAGCCAATTTTGGCAATATTCAAAATAGGAAAGTAAAAAAAATTTGTGCACCCGTTCATGTTGTAGGCAATTGTGACAATTTATGGTGATTTTTTATAAAAAACATTTGTGGTAGAAATGGTTTTTCAAATTTTTTTCATTAAATCTTGAAAATTTGCCTCAAAAGAAATCAATGATTTCAATGAACATTCAACTTTGACTCACTTAAATTGTTGGATAAAATGGAAACCCTATCACTTGCAACCAAGAGTTTTATGATGAAAAGAGGAAATGATGTAATATTTATTTTCCAATGAGATATTTTCATGGAAATTAATGCAATGAACATTCAACATTGCTTAATAAATTTATTTCAACATAATATAAAGTCAAAAATTCCATAAATTACCACTTTTATTACTGAATTGCATTTTTCAAAAATAAAATAAAAATTCAATAACTAAGTGCCATCCCAAATAAGGTGATACAATAGGTATATGTGAAATTACAAACAATATTTATAGTTAATCAAGTGAAGGCACCAACATTTGGACACCTTGCGGGAGTGTTCTTTTCTTTTTCATGTTGTTGAATCATTGTTCATTGGTAGTCATGCAAGACCATGCAAAGGCTAAAATACATTGGCACTCATTAATGCACTATGCAAGCATGATGATACATTTTTTCATTGTATTTCAATCCCCATAACTAACTATGGTGGTTAGCATGTACTTACCATCCATATGCCATAACATTGCATTTGCCCATCCGTAATTGTTAATGCAATCAATACAAAAATATTGTTGTAATGTCTTACCCTCAATTTGCATTTGGCCCTATTCTTTTTCAGCTTGTCATGTTTTGCACCCATAACCTCCCATGTTACTAGTATCAAGGGGCATGTAACATGCTAGGTAGCATGTACCAAGGGTCTTGTAGCATGTTACATACACCTTATCACTCATAACATGCCCAAAACATGTATTACATGGACTTGAAACATGTTTAGAAATGGCAATGTAAAAAGACATGTGGCAAACAACAAATGAAGGGGAAAAAATTACAACAATACTCTTATATTGATTGCATCAGCAAGTATGGGCAAATGTAATGTTAAGGGTCCATATGTATCTACTAATATTGGTAGGTTTTTGGATTTTAATAAGTTTAAGTCAAGTTGCAAGGTTAGGTTCTAAGGTCTACAAATTGAAGGTTCCAAGTTTTGTTGCAATTGCCATTAGAACCCAATCAAATAATCAACTTATTTTCTAAATTGAATTAGAACTAAGGGTATTGCCCTATTTTTAAAAAGTTAGGGTTTTCAAGGTACATAAATATGATTTTAGTGAAAAAGTATAAACTTGGCCCTACATCTTAAACAAGTTATTACATTTGATTGATTATACATAATACTTATCTTGGAGTTATGCATTAGTTTAACAACTAATTTTTTTTCAAAAAATTGCTTAATTTTGTGTATCAGAAATGGAATTGGACCTCGTTTTAAATCAAACTAGCTTTAAATTCTTTGTGAGAATGATTAAAAGGTTTTAAAATTTCAAAAATAATAATTTAAGACCATACCAAATGTTCCATAAAAAACAAAAGCAATTAAAATTAGAACCAAAAGACCCTTTTGAAATCAAGAATTGAACTACACTAGAGTTTACCTACTTAATAAACATTAATTGCTTACCTATTTACTTGTCTACATAGTAACACTTATATTCCTTCAAAAATCAATAGCTTTAATTTGAAAATTCATAACTAAATTATATATATACACACCTAATAAAAACCTAAAAATAGAATGACTTCAAAATTACCTTAGGAAAAAAATTACAAGAAAAATCTCAAATCATGTTTAAAATTTTTGTTTTTGACCAAAATGTTTAAAGAAAAGAACTAACACTACATTCCCTAAACTTTTTCTAAATGCAATTATTAAGAACATTAAACTACAAAATATTCTTGATATTATTGAAATTTCAAAATCTATAAAACTTAATGAATGTACTTTTGAAAAAATAATTATGAAAATATTTGTTTAAATGTTTTTTATGATCTTTCAAATTTCAATGTGTCAAGGAAAATCAAGGTGTGATGTTCCTAGTGGTACCATCCAAGGACGGGTTTGCCCTTTGAATAATGCTTACATTGGTTCCAACATTTTAATAATCCCATTTGATGAAACCTTAAAACCTTTCACCTTTTTCATTCAATGATAAAGGTTAATGTCCCCCTTCATGTTGATGATTTCTTTCTAAATACAAAGGTTACTTTAAATCAATAATCATTTATTTTGGCAAAAGTATGTGGGCACATTATTCATGGTCATAATCCCCCATCCATATCACATTTGCTTGCAACAACATGATTACTAACTTTGGAGAAGTAAACCAACAACATATGAACCTTCATGGTTGGAGAGGTGACCTATTGGCTAGTTACTTACACATTTGCCATTTAGTTTAGAGATACATTTGCGAAACATTTAATCTTCACTAATTTGGTGTGGTGACATGGGGCAAATGTGAAATAATGGTCCACAGTGTTGCAACCTTAGCCTCGGGTTCGCGACCAAGACAAAGGCTTGCAAAGGTGCAAGCCAAGAATGAAGCCCGGGAGTCAGATTTCATGCTCCCAAGAATGTAAGAGAATGTGAAGGAAAGAACCCACACATTCCCAAGTGAGCCCCCACTTTGGAAGTTGGAGTCTTAATGGATTCCCAAGTTTTCAAAAGGCGATTGCAAAGGTCAAAACTCATTGGATTAAAGAGTTCTTTATACCATTGGAAATTTCTTGGAACTTAGATGTTTAAAATGGGCTTGCATGATTCATTTGGATACTTAAAACGTAAGTTATGGCGAAAAGAATGGTCAAGAGTCAAATTGCCAATTTGACTCCCGACTATTAAAAGTTAAGAATAGCCCTGATTTATTTGCATGCAGGTGACATGCCACATATTGTTGGAAAACTCTCAATGAAGGATATAATTTTGTTTTAAACCTCACTTTAATTGGAGGTTTGCACAAAACATTATGGCCTCCAAAATCAGGGGAGTTTCAATTTCGAAAAGTCATGGGACAAAATGACATTTGGGTGCAGGCCCTGTGGCCAGGCACAAAGAATATTATAGGGGGGAAGGTGGTGGATTCCCCCAAGTCTAGGTCGTGGTGAGTCTTATGAGTTCGTGTTTGTTCATGGTTCGTATGTGCACCAAAAATGCTCCAACTATGCACTAACCAACTTGTTGTTTGGTTTGTGCAAGTCCGTGTGAATAATTGACCCACTTGTCATTCATCCTAGTCCCCATCTTGGAGCTCCAGCACACCGTTTACCCCCGAAGTGTTGCGAGCTAAGGAGTTTACCCTAACTTTTTATCATTTTGTTGTTTTCACCTTTGGACTTGTAGTTGAGTCTATCAAGGAATTTGGGGATGTGTCAAATAGGGTGCACATTACGTTGGATTTGCATCTAGATTAGGTGGTATTACACATGAATGTTCATAATGCTTTTGATTATATATCACAAATAACCATTTTTCAAAAGTTGAATTCATATATGAATAACTTGGATTAGTTTTCCCATATGTTTGATGACTTTATGCATGTTCCTCCCCACAATATTTCTCGCATGCTTTTATACATGAAGATTTCATAGTCATTTTATTTGAGTTTAGTACACGATAAAGAGATATTTTGAACAAAATGTTGTTCACATTAACACATTTTCACACTTTTTGCCCTACTATAACACCCCACCCTACTTTTGTTTTTCATTCATTGGCTAATGATATGTATATTGTTGGTGTTGGTTTAGATGTGGTACCCACCTTTGTGCAAATAAAAGCAAAGTTTATGGCATTAGGATTTTCCATTCAATTGGTAGTGCATAACATGGTTTCCATAAGAATTAGAACCGTCCATATCATTTCCTTTAGGAGTTCTTACATTTGACACATGTTTCTATATTTTAAGTGCACCAATGTATCCTGTGCTAGTCATGGAGTCTTTTGACACATAGGCACTTCAAGAGGATTTCAACAACATAGCTAGTTTCCCAATGTTTGCAATTTAAGTATTTTGTAACATTACACTTAGTTTGATTTGCATACCATGGCTATGTTGGAAACATTATTAGACATGAAACCTTTTGGCACTATGGTGGGTCATTTGGCTCGTAGTTAGGTCACTTCACCCACTTTTCCAAGAGGGCTTGAGCTTCTTTTAGTGGTTCGACTTATTGCCCCTGCCTTCTTGGAATCTTGGGTTTTGATTGATTTTGTGTTTATCATTTGTTTCCAATGGATGATCACCCTAGATTTTTTTATGTGATGGCACGTTAAAATCAACACTTTTCCCTTCCATTTAGCATTGTGGGATACCCACACTTTATTACCCTAGGTTGTCCATTCTCATGTCCCCCCTTTGAAAGTTTTATGGTATAGTCATATATTCATTTACAGGCTTCTTTAATGGACTACTTATATGAGCAAGAATTTGTCACATATTTAGTGTGTGCTCCTTTGAACGCCATGTGAACACGTCATTGATCTTGTGCAAGTCCAGCCATAGGTGCTTGGTTATTATCCCATCCTACCACTCTTACATTTCATTTGTATTTGATTCATTTCTTTACAATGTTGCATACATGTTTTAAGTTGGCACATCCTACACTTGGGTATCCATTTATTTCAATGATTGTGCGAGAATGAATGCATTATAGCCCATGATATTCTTTAGGATATCATTGCAACTATTGATTTGAAGAATGGAACACATTTACAAAGAGCGATTTCCCATTTTTTTCCTTTACCACACTTGATAGCAAATTGATATTCTTATCATTAGATACTGCTTTTGGACCTTAATGGACATATTCATAACTAATTTGATTCACCCAAATATGGTACAATGTGGATTGTCCGCAACAACGCATGCAATGACAATTGTGACTCAAGAGAAGACACGATCATATGAGGAACACACATCATGAAAATTTCATTCCTCTTGCCATAGAGACTTATGGTTGCTTTCATTCTTGTTTAAATTCTTTTTGATTTCATGTATTCATGCCAATATAACCTATCATCAATGGTCTTCTTTAAATCTCTTGATGTTTATTTTTTTTATTATCGACAACATGTGTCCATAACCTTCCAACGTGTGCATATAATTGCAATTCTTCAATGTAGTGCCACGCTTGGGAGGCATTTCTCATGTCTTCCACACATCAAAGTCAATGCACCTCCTTTGCTAGCCAATTTGTGACAAAAGACACCTTTTTAATTTATGATCTTCTAGTTTATTAGTGCATTAGTGATGTCTTGATTGTTATGTTCTTTATGACATGTGTTCTTGTGCTTTTATTTGCCTTGTACTTTTTGTGGATGGTTTCTATCCTTTCCTTTTTATATACAAGGTTTTTCTTCTTTTATGTGGTAGGTAAAGCCCAAGGCCACACACTTTACTAGGGCCTTCACAAAGTAGAGCACAAGCTCAATTTCAGTAAAGCTTAATTTCGGTAAACCCCATGGCTAAGGGCTTTATCATGCATAAAGACTGATCAATTTTTGATTTTTCCTGTGCTACTCAATGGGTATCACAAGAAAAAACACAAAAACTGAAGAGTAAACATTGCAAAAACTATAGTACATGTAGGAGTGTGCAAGCAATATTATTTTTGAAATACTCACCCTTCTTACATGCATAATTACACCTGGGAAGATGCCTCCTTAATACTATAGGAAAATCTGATGAGCTCTTTATGTGTAAGGTAAGGCCCTAGGATGAGTGTATTACCAATATAAGGGCCCACATGAGGCAATAGCCAAGCACCAACCACTTCAGGTAAGGCACCCTCATTTACACAACCAAAAACTATGGAGGTTTTGAGGACTCAGTTACCATGGTACCTGGGCTGATTCAATAGCAAGGTGCCTAATATATGTATATATATATATATATTTCTCAGCTATGTTTGGCAATGAAAATAATAATAATAATAATAATAATAATAAATTCAATACTATGCCAAAATAATGAAGCTATTGTGCTTGAAATATTCATTCAGATTTTTGGCATGGCAAGCACATATTTTTCAGTGTTTTTGGCAATTTTAAAAAATAATTGATTAGTGCCTAACCAGCCTAGGTACATCTAGGCCAGTGGTATGTACTAGCTCTCACCAGATTCCGCACCATATCAAAACACTCTGCATTGTGTATGTGTGTGCGGTTAGAAATAATCAAACCAAAGTAAGTGGAGATGGTTGTGGCACCCACCCCTTTCTGTACTACATGTCCATTTTAGTGTACAATATTTTGGCCTAAATAGGAGGAGGTGCACGGGTGATGAGTGGTTGATCGGGTGTCCGTCCGAGGTCATGATCCGCACTTAATTTGCTCATGCGTAGCTAGATGGCAAAGGGCAAACCAATGGCCTCCAAATGCACCATGAAAGACGGGACGGGACGTTAAGTGGATGTGAAATACTTTTTCCAATGGCTTCTAGTTTCCTAGCCTAACTAACCATGGTGGTTTGAGTCAATTTAATACCTACCCACTAGCCTAACTAACCATGGTGGTTTGAGTCAATTTAATCCCTACCCACTAGCTCTTACATGCAAATGAACCATCTACATGCATCTAGTTCTTTGGTAGGTACCTATTCACCTACTTACTTACCTACCTACCTACCTACCTACCTCCTACAGGAGTTATTATTCATAGAGTAGGTTATGAAGGTGAGTTCATCCACAACCGAGTCATAATGGGCTTCCAATGGATGATGCGGAGCACTGGGGAGCCAGTTTACATGCATGCGCCTGAACATGTTTTGAATGTCTCTGGACTGTAAGAGAGACACACAGTGTTTTCTGCTCATAAACCTATCATCAAACTTGAGTTAGTTTTCATGTCCTGCCAAGAAGAGGGCAGAACAGAAAAGAAAAGAAATGGAAAAAAAAAGTTCATCCAATTGATCAAATTTTTATTGCTCTTTGCCCCAGTGTATTGGATGAAATTTCTGGAAACCCAGTTCTCAACAATGATGAGATGGATGATTCCGGTTCCAGTTTCAGATTCAAATGCAAATCATCAGTCATGAAAGAAAAGAAAGAAAGAAAGAGAGAGAAAGAGTGTGTGTGTGTGTGTGTGTTTGTATTCAAGCGCGATAGGCGCAATGAGCAAAAACTTGAACGCCCCATGAAGCTAGCCGGCTCGGCTGCGCGACCGGCGTGCATGAAGGTGTGAAGTAAGCAAGTAAGTAAGTAAGTAAGAACTGGCTGGCTCGGTTGCCAGACCGAGTTTAAAGTTTGCAGAAAAAATTCATCATGAGTTAGGTACACTTCTAACCACGGGTTGAGTATTTTCGAGTGTTGGGTGGTTGGTTATTAGTGTAAGGTAAAAAGCATGCGGGGCAACAAGGGCAATACCGAAATAATTGCACCCGGAGCCCGGCTCCGGGTATTAGGGCGGTTCTCTAAGGCTCATAACCGGGGCACTCGAAAATTTGATCTAAATACGTGGTTTTGATTACTATACCAGCATGGTTCTCAAGTTTTTTTTCGAAAGAGTCAAATACCCACCCAGAAACCCACCGGTTCTCTTGTGAAAATGGGTGAGCTTTTGAGGTTTTTGAATTAACTTGGACCGGTGGTTACTTGATTATGATCCCCCCTCCCAAAAGCACAGAACCGGCGGTTATTAGTGAAATACGCAAATGCTAGCCCAACCACACCCATGTTTTCTTGGGTAGGATTCCTTTTTAAAAATTAGAACCAAGTTCAATGGGATTTGACTACTTTCCAAAATATACTAAACCTCGGATCGTAGTTAACCAAACATCATAGCAATTTGGAATTTGGAGGCCAACTACGAGGCCAACTATAACCGTGGTTAAGCTCCATTAGATCTTTGTTTAAAGCAAAGTCTTTACAATAAATACCACTTGTTCAACAATGTGCCTTAATTTCTTTGGACTGTGACAATGCAAATATTAAATTTTGCCAAAAGAAATTGAAATTAAAAAAAAAAAAACTAAATGTTGATGTTTTGCCCCAATTATGTAGCACCCATGTGTTGTTATTAAAGATCTTAATTTGATCATCAATGGAATAATGACAACAATTTTAAGCGTTGCCATTTTATTTTATTTCATTTTTTTGGGTTTCCATCAAAGCAAAAATGAAGCACAAACAATTTGTCAAGTGACGACCAAAGGATTTACTTGTAGAATACGTTTCATTTTAATTGGACCCATTATCAAAACTCTTGATATCTATCAAATGTGAAGAGACCTTCTAGTTGCCTTGGTTTATTGGCTCTATCCATAGGGAAGAGATTACACATTAGTGTAGGATTTGGGCCAAAAAAAATTGGCTTGAACTTCAATCCTATTGTGTGCATGACATTTGGAATATTATTTTTGTACATATGATGGATGGGCATGTTCCATAAAAATGGATGCATCTAAATGAGACGTTCTAGATCTAGTAAGGTTCTAGATCTAGTAAGGAAGGCTTTTTGTTTGAAGTTTGAAACAATGTGGGCTAGTTCTTCCTTGTGGAGAGAACCTTTAGTCCCACTTAAGACAATTAAATTTTTTAATAGGTTCTTTAAATGTGAGTTTTAGCTCGATTATTCAAAGTTCTAAATTTTGCAATTTTGATTTTAATATTTTTTTTTTCAAATTCAAGAATCCTATGAAAAATTGGGTTTGGTTTTATGTATACATTACACACCTCCCAAGATCAAATATTGTATATATATATATATGTAAAGTTTTAGAACAAATTTTTGTATAAGTATGGAGTTCTACAACTAATTAAAACCTATCATTTACCCCTATACAATTCAATTTACTTGTGAACTCTTCAAAATTTTCAACTTGTTCACCTAAAGAACTTGAACTAGTGTTGAAGAGTTGTTTTTCAGGATTTTAGTTTTGGTTCTGGGATTTTAACAAAAAGCTAGTTCCATGGTCTTAAAATTTGTCATATTGAATTTTGACAATTGAGGGCAGCTTGGGTACTGATGCATGGAAATAGGGAAGAAACAAACAAAATTCAATTAAAATTTTTTCATAACAAAAGGTCCCAATTATATTCAGGATTTTTGTGTCTCATAAATATTTATTGTTAAATTATTGTTGTGAAATTATTCCGAAAACTTCCAACATTGTCCTCCTATGGCAGAGGGCATAGTTAACTAACAGCCACCAAGTGTAGCTACCATCCATGGGAATCCTGTTATGATAGTTGTGGATGAACCCCAACTCAGTTGATGTTGGGTTTCACCTTGGTAACCTATCTTGCAAAACATAGGTCCTCTAGGTAGGCAAGTTGATAATAGGTAGGTGGCTACTATGCAACTAAGATGCATGTAGACGGTTAGTATGTAGATGAGGCTAGTAGGTTGTTAGGAGGGAGGTGGTGAAATAAAAGCTGAGGTAACTAGTATGGAGTAGGAGATTTTATTATAATTTAAGATAAATTTCAACTCTCTAAAGATCTTCTATAGTCTTCCACAATCAAGCCAATGGTTCAAAAGGTAAAACTAATCGCCATTTTTGCAACTAGTAGTTGTGGGTGGTGTATTCATTACCTTAGGTTATGATGGATTTTGGCCTAACCAATCCTGAGCTAATTAGGATCACCCCATGATAATAAAGTCATGGTCTAAAAAACCATCAACTCATCAAACTCTCCTAAGATCCACAATATTGGATGAAGAAAAGTTCAAATATGGCGGTTTCGCTCAGGAAAATAGTTTTGGCTCAGCATACTTGCGCAATGAAAGACGCAGTAGCGTTATGCACCTGAATAATAGAGTGTAATAAATATGATCTGACTGCTGATCACTGTTTCTGATTAGTCTGTCATAATGATTGGTCGAGGTGGTTTGCTATTAGTAATCCCCCCACCTATTTGATGTCCCTGTTTCAGTATTATGGGTGGGGTTGCAAAACAGTAAATAACTAAACTTGGATGTGAAAAATACTTTTGCAGGGTTACTACTGAGCACTTCCCCGGAGATGCTCTAGGAGCATCCCCACCGTGCTCAGTACGGTATCCTGCACATTAAAATCGGGTGAAGAAAAGTCAACCTATGCCGGTTTAGCTTACGAAAATGGTTTTTCTCCTGCATGTTTGCTGAGGCTGGTAAAAAGCACAGCAAAGCTGTGCACCTGCTAGAGAAGAGTGTAATAAATATGATCTGATTGCTGCCCCCTGTTTTTGATCGGCGAATCCTAATGATTGGTCCAGGTGGTTTGCTATTAGTAGTTCCCACTATTTTCAATCCCTGTTTCGGTTGCAAAAAAGTAAATAACCAAACTTGGATGTGAGAAATATTTTGCAGGGTCAGTTCATTACACAGAAACGCATTGGGCTTCCCTGCCCCCACCCACCACAAGCTCAAAACTTGACCGACTAGAGTAATCATATCTTTCCATTCAATTTCATCCATGTCATCAACTTCAGTTTCATGATTCAATCCATATGTTTTGGTTTCATCCATGTCATAATTTCCATCTTCATTTCATGCTTCAATCCATGTGTTTAATTCATCCATGCCATCTTTCTGGTTTCATGATTGGTTCCATGTGTTCAATTTTCATCCATGTCATCAGGGTTTGTCTTCATTTTACGATACAATCCATGGGTATAATTTCATCCATATCAGATGTCATTTGTTTCCAGGTTATCAAACTTCATTTGGAGAGTTTTGATATATGTCGACAATACTTTTAGCCAGTTTGTCATATTCATCCGTATTGTGACTTTCATCCATATCTTTCTTTGTTCGATAATTGATAACGGTCCAAATAAAATTCCATGCGTCTCACTTTCTTGTATAAGTTTCATTCATCTAAGTAACTTCATAATGTCATCAATTTCACATCCATATGTTCATTGCTATTAACTATGGTGAACATTTCAAACTTTGAAATCAATTTCATCCACCGCATCCAATAATCGTTTTTCCATTGACAGGCCCCAATAACCTTGGATGATATGTAGTTTTTCCATGATGGAATGCTGATTAGCTTAACCTATTAAGCTTCCATTAAAATTGATACCCGAAGATATAACCATTTGCACCATTGTAGTCTTGGCTCCTTAGTTACAAACCATCCATAGGTCTGCAAATTCATTAACGAGATCGTTTGGGTGCTTTTAAAATGATTCCCAAATATGATCCATGGTTGAGATTTGAACCATGGCCGGTTTCAAGATGGCGGATAGTTCTATTTTCAATTCTATTTATGTGTTAGCAAGATTGGAACCGGTGGTTAACCATGAGTTCTGGTCCTGGTTAGTAAGAACCGGATAAGAACCGCCATATATATATATATATATATATATGATTCTCAATATTTTTTTAAAATATATAATAATCACCTTAAAAACCCATTAGTTCTTTGAGGTTCTTGAAATAATGGGTTCTTTCATTGTGACTTTTTTCAAATAACCAAAACCAAAAAAATTCTAATTTTGAAATATTTTTATAAAAAAATGAACTAACAATCATTGACAAAATCAAATACTCATCCAAAACTAATCCATTCCAAGGCTTTAGAACTGAAAAACAAACATATATGCACTTTCATTCATCACTCATGTTTGCCACTCCCAAGTGCTCCATGGCATAGAGCATAAGTGGCCTTTGCTTCTATTTTTCAAAATATTGAGGACATGGAAACACTTCAAATTTGACTGAAGTTTAGTTTAAATAACTAACTTAAGTCTACATTTTGAGTAAGTATATTTGGTTCATGCATTGAAAATTATATCCATGTGAATATTGAAGGTTGAGGTTTTTGAAATTACATGACAAACACAATACTAGTGGATTGTGGCATTTAAGGGACTAATTTAGAGTTCTAGACTAAACTAATTGTTACAAACACAACATTATCATGACTCGTAAATTTGTAATCATTCATTAAGGTTAGGAATTAGGACAAACAATAACAAAAGGAATCTAAACCTTACACAAGAAAACAAATTTAAACAAGGACATGAAATATGCATATTGAATATTCATTATTTTTTTTTCTTCAAATAACTTGAAAAACATATGCATGAGATAAAATGGATTAAGCTATGATGCAAAGTCATATTTATTCTTGTGTTGAACAAATTGAAAGTCAAATGGGGAAATTATTTTAATTTATACAATTTTTTAATCTACCTCAATAAAACTTTCATTAAAGTTTTTGTACAAACTTCCTTAAGGCCCATTATCTAAAGTAAATTATTGAAAAAAAAATTAATTATTTATTATGGACAAAAGCGAATGATGAGAGATAAATTTTATACTTAGTTGATGAAAAATGAATAATAATGGATGAACTTATCCAAACTTGGGTAGCCAATAGGAATTTTTCCCTACAAAAGCACAATGAACTTCAACTTTGATTGACCACTCTAAATAATATAATGAACATTATATGGTTTTCATTTATTCATCAAACAAACACATTTTAAAACATTATGATTATGGTTAAGAAAATCCAATTTGGGTGTTATAATTTCACCCAATGTTCTTAATGTTCTTAGGGTCTTCCCATTGGTGCTTTTCATAAGCTTTTGGTCCATTTGACCATGTGTTCTTGATGTTATCCTACTTCATTCGAACTAGTGTTTTTCATGTTTTCCTAACCTTACTAAGCTAGTGCTCTTAATGTTCTTAGAGTCTTCCCAAATTTGTGTTTGTGATGCTTTTATGGTCTCTTGATGTTTTTTCAGTCTTCTTAAGCTAGTGCTCTTGATGTTCTTCTAGTTCATCAAGGACCTTGTGCTCTTATGGTTTTCATGTTGGCGTTCTTGATTTTTTTGGTATGTTGAAGTTGGGGTTTTTTTATGTTCTTTTGATTTTTGCATTACTATTCGTGATCATGGTCTTTTGATCTTTGTGTTTTTTTTAGCCTTGATGTTGGTGTTTTGGTATTCATGTTATACAATGACTTGTTTTGTTTGTTCAAACCAAACCCCCTCCCCTAACCAAAATCTCTTAGAAAAGTAGTTCATAAGTGTGTTGGGACATGTCACACAACCTACAATTTACCTCGATCTTGTTCTTTGTTGTGCATCTTTTTGCTCACTATTGTGCTTCTTCTTTTTGCACATCAAACTCTCTATCTATCAAGGTTAATAACCTAGAAACCTTATGCATTACCTCTCAAAAGGTTGTTTGAAATCTTTCCATTTAATCCCTCATTGTAAAACTTGGCAACAATGCTAGGAACTCCATCCACTATTTGTTGTTTATGCGATGTTTAATTATTCATTCAATTATGATATAAGACTATTGTGAGTGTTTAAAACATTTTTTCTTCCTTCTTTTTGGTTCCTTGATATCTTCTACAACCTCCCTTTCCAACACCTTTTGTTACATAATATTCAAGTACCATGTGAAGGTAACCACAATATGTGACTAGCTATTATCTATGAGCATCGCTCCACCCCTAGTCCTAAATGATGTCATAAATTTCATCCAAGCTAGCCTTGATCTCATAATTAACTACATGTCATTACCATTGTCCATAATTTAAAATAACCATTAATTATCCTTTCATTGATCATAATTTAACATAATCGTCAATGCTTAAAAACCTAATGGTCTAAAATCTTCTATGTATAGGAATGGGTGCACCCTTTTTACTTGGTGGAATAAGTTGCTAGACAAGCTTGCTTCATAACATTTCATTTATTAAAATTGCATTAAAAAATTTCATAACATAAAAAATTCAAAGAATTTTTTTGTTTTTCTCAAATTTGAATGATTTGGAAAACTCAAGCCTGCTTAGACTTTTAATTATTTTCCAGGAAATTTTTTTGTTGCACTTGGGGAATTTTGAAGCATTTAAAAAAAATGAGAACTAATGAAATGAGAAATTTTTTGCAAACTAATCCAACAATGAAGGTGCCAATCAAGGCCACAAGGAGAGAAGAGGCAAAGGGAAGGAGGTTGGGGGGAGGGGTGTGAGAAGGGAAGTAGTAGATTGCCCCCTTGGGGATGAAATGACAACCATGTTGGATGAATGTCTTCATCCAATCTGGTCCCCCAAAAGCCTTTTTGGTTCACCTTGTTCTCAATGCCTCTTCGTCAATGGGGAACAGACACCGGGAATGTAGTGAACCAAAAATGCTCCAAATAAATAAATAAATATCAAAAGCCCTGGAAATGGGTATTGATGGTGCAATTCTACCAATATGGTATTGTAAAAAAACTCATCAAATTTTTTTCGAAGGAATGGAAACAAGGAACAAAATAATCAATCTCATCCATAATTTTCTATCCATGTAATTGTTAACATAGGTATTTGTAAAAAAAATCACCAAACAAATTCTAAGGCATTTTTTTTGAACATTGGTGTTTCTAGACATGTTGGCTTCGCACAATAGTATGGATGAAGTATAATCATTTTATGATGAAAAGGCCCAACAATGTTAGTAAATGTGCACAAGAGCAATAAATAATAATAATAATAATATTTATTATAATATTATAATATTATATTATGAGATATTAAAAATATTATTGATCAAATGTGATAAATATTCCTAGAGGCCCAAATAGGGGGTATGACTCAAGTTGCTTTTAAAGGGCACCTTTCACATGGGGAACTTTATACCCAAAGTATCTTGTCAATACTAAACCCTAATATGAAGTTGTTATTATACCTTTCAACAGGTAAATTACCCCAATTAAAAAGATATATCCCAATTTCATGTACACATTACACACTCCTCAATGCTAGAGATTGTTAGAGTATGAAGTTTTAAAATAAAACATGTGTCTATATATATGTATGAAGTTCAACAATTAATTAAAATTAATACATAACTATGAATTTAAGGATATTTATCAACTTTTCAAAAAAAAATAAAAATAATAATTCTTACCTTATGATATTAAGGTTATGTTCAAAAAATGTTTTTTCATGGTTTTGATCTCGATTCTAGATCTAACAAAAGACTAGTTCCATGACCTGATTGTTGTGTTGGTTCCAACAAAAGGAATCTCTAGTTATGGGGTTTTAAGATAGGATCTTAGTCTTTTCATGTTCTTTTTATATTAAAAAAATAATTTCTTCCTTTTTTTTTAATGTTCCTTTCTATCATTTCTTCCTTTTTTTCATGTTTCTTTTAAATCATTTCCCCCCCTTTTTTCATGTTCCTTTTTTCAAAATCATTTCTTCCTTTTCTTCATGTTCCTTTTTATCATTTATTCCTTTTTTTTTCTTTTTGTTTCTATCTTCCTTTTTATCATTTCTTCCTTCTTCTTTTTTGTGTTTTTCTACATTAAAGTTTGGCAAGTTTACATTGTTGACAAACCATATGTCCCAAGAACAATTAGCAATTTCAAAGAAATAAATACTAATTTTGGTTGGTTATTGGTTTTTGGTTTATAACCAATTGGGTAAATTATTTTTAAATTTTTAGATCACACAAGGTATATATATACATTTTGTGGACAATTTAAACCCATAAGTTATCAATTTCACTATAGAAGTAATATTCCTAATTATCAACTTACTTGATTTTTTGAGTAATCCACTCATTATGTTTTCAAATACCCACCTTTCAGACCATTGATTATATATCACCTATGTAGCGTAAGTTATAAGGTGTTTTAAAAAGAAATTTTTGGTTTTTTTTAATCATAAGCACATTTAGAGTTTTAGGATTGATAACCTACATGGATGAAATTTCCAATCATCCAAGTAAGTTTTTTAAAAATTGAAATTTCAATACCTTACCAATAAAAATCTTGTCAATTCTTGGAATTATATATATTGGGTGCATACATTATTTTTTTGGTTTTCAATAAAACCAATAACCAACTAGTAGATTTTCAATACCCAAGTTGATAAATGGGCATTTTCTCAATAACTAATCAACATTGGTTGAAACCCCATTATCGTAGCTTAGAGTCCATTTCCACATTTGTTTTTAAAATTTGAAACTATTGAATTTTTTATGATCTATTATGATATTGTCACATGAATAGTGAAATTATTCAGAATGTAGCTTATGATAATTATGATGATTTTCAACATGTCAACTTGATATTTTCACAATAATTCATTTCATTATTTTGAGGATTATTTAATGATGAAATTCACCTTAGGGTAAGGTATGTTCAATAGAACAACTGAATTTTTTTGCTAGTGGCATGCATAGTATTTTCTAGTTTTGAGCTCAATAATAAAGTGTAAAATTATGCTAGCTTTCCTAGAGAAGAAAAATGGGGTTATTAAATGTAATACTATAATTTTTTAATTTTCCCCCAAAAAACTTATTTTATTTTTTTGGAAAAAAGAATATTCTCACATATTTCCAAAAAAAAAAATCTTTTAAAAAAAGTGTGTGTTTTTTTTTAAAGAAGAGTAAAAATTGAAAATTTCAGCATTTCTAAAAATATTATAATTTGTTCGGAAGCCACCAAGGTACGAGGGTTTAATCAAGCTCTTAGAGTTCAAGTTTAACATTTTCTTGGGTTAAGTATAGCAACTAAGAGAGGGCTCATTAAAGGTACCATTCTAAAGTGTTGGTTCACCTCACCCGTTCCCAATAATTGCCATGTATTGTCCATGTTGTTCCCTTACATTAAGGCTCTAGGGCGACAAATTACGTCATTTCCTTGACCACATTATATGACATAATCTTCCAGTGATCATCATACACTCATAATAGTGATCAAATTCCGTTGTAGAATCTGCCACCTCAGACCTTAAATGTCACGGAATGGTCTCACACTTGCCCATTTTATGTTGGGCACATCGCAAAGCTCGCCCTAACGAACGGGCTTGCCTGACACTTTCCACAACGTAACGGGCAGGGGGGCATAACCATTCCATAGTACTACACAATATATTATATAATACAAAGGCACATTCAACCCATGTTTGGTTAATAATTAACTAAAGTTTGAAGATTGCATGTTGAAAAAAATTAAATATTTGTGAATTTTCCCATAAATTGTTCATTTTTTTTTTCTTCACAAATTTTCTTTTTGTTCTTTGAGAAAAAGTGATTATTTTGTTGAAAATTTCAACATTTTTACAAATAAATAGATAATTAGTAAGATAAAAACCTAATACATTAAGAAGGCAAAAGAAGAAGAATTACTACCGAAACTCAAATATTTTCACCATGCACAAAAATTATAAATCTTCAAAAAAAAAATCCCTCTAAAAATGAAACCAAAATCCTTCAACATATTATTATAACTCTATAATAACTAATCTCAATAATAAATATAAATGTAAAATGGCAATCATTAATGTAATGTAATTAATTATTAATGTAAATGGAAATTAATTAGTTAAATTAATTATTTAATCATTAATGTTGATAAGATAATTAGTTGGATAATTGTGCCTTCCAAAATACATTAAAAAAAAAAAAAAAAAAAAACCCATTTTTTTGTTGTTTTACAGTTAAAATGGGGGTTAATTTGGGTGAAGGGATTTTTTTAAAATTAAAAAAAATTTAGA
>Ga0116231_10006763_pt1 | contig 21553 bp, 20 predicted proteins | sample S1TSphgellanicum_2_FD_89695 | JGI IMG/M metagenome (GOLD analysis project Ga0116231, IMG submission 89695) | Host-associated microbial communities from peat moss isolated from Minnesota, USA - S1T2_Fd - Sphagnum magellanicum MG | ecosystem: Host-associated > Plants > Peat moss > Unclassified...
AATAAATAAAAAATAAAAAATAAAAACGAAAAATAATAATTTAAAAGAAATAATAAAAATAATAAAAAGAAAAAAAATAACTATAAAAAAAATTAAAATAAAAATAAAAAAAAAAAATATAAATAAAAAAAAAAATTTAAAAAAAATAAATCAAAAAACCATTTGACAAAAAAAAAAAAAAAAAAACCATATATTCAATATGTTTCCTATTATTTAAAACTATTGAAAATAATTGAATTATGCAAGTCTAATGAATACTTTGGAGGTCATTCCAACTTGCTCTTTTTTCATCTTGGTCCTCATTTGATAACTAGGTCAAGTATTAGTTGAACCCCCCAAACAATTCTTCTTCTATAAAGTGTGATTTGGATCATTAGGGTGGGGCCTTCACAATGCCATTTGGGGAAAGCAAATCAAGAATGAAAAATTCACAAGTATCCAAATGGCATTACTTCCTAGTATTATAATAGGGTGTTGATTAAGTCATCATCCCCATTTTTCTTTCTTTCATTGTGTTGTTACTTTTAGTAGTGTTCAACTCATAGTGGGAAAGTCTTTTCATGAATTATGAAAAAAAGAGTTGGACCTTCAATCGAAACCTTTTCAAATTTTTTGGGTCATACACATAATATTGTAAACATGTCCAAAAAAGTCAATAATTCACACTAATGGAGATGATGAGTGTTGTTCTTCAAAGCAATAGCAAAATCCAAAGTCTAAAAAGAAGTCCAAAGTGCAAAAGGAAGGCCTCAAAAGTCCAATATTCTAGATAGCCAACAAGAGTCCAAAAAACTTAACTAGACAAATCCTAAATAAACCCTAAACACATAGAATCAAACACTTGGGTATCACACACAAGCTCATAAGTTCCAAACCTTTTGTATAATCCTTACATAACTCAAATCACTAAATCAAATGGTGTGTAGGGTTTAGGGTTTAAACCCCAAACCCTAAAAACTAAACTAAGATTCCATAGCCCCTAATGATTGGAGCTCAAGCCAATAGAGCCAATAGAGCCAAAGTCAATAGCCCAAACAATTGAAACTAAAAAGCACAAAATAGCCAAAATGATTTGGATTGGAACCCAATAACTAAAATGACTTTAACTCAAAAGTCCATAGCCCAAATGGTTGGAAACTCGAATCAATAGCCAAATTGGTTGGAGCTGATTCATATTTAGCCCTTTTGAAGACCATAAAGTCAATAGTCCAAATGGTTGAAGTTGGCTTTTTAGAATTGCCCTTCTTTACACCATAAGTCAATAGCCCAAATGATTGAGAGTTGAGACTCATGACCACCTTCAACCTAGTTGAACTTGAGGTGTAGTTTAGGGTTTTCAAAATTCACCAAGAGGGTCATTACTCATTAACCCATTACCTAACTAGATGTTGTGGGTTGAATTCACCAACAGGTCAAGCCTTGCATTGAGCAAAGTGGAGGAGGGTTCCCCAAATTCACAAAATATAGGCCAAACTAATTTTGATGTTAGTTACAAAATGGTCAAACTCAATGACCCAAAAAAACCTAGCTAAGGTAAGCTCCCACTTTCTTCATTTAAAAAAATTCAATTCAAACATTTAAAAATTATAACATTGAAATTATTATACCTTTTTATGATCTAGAATATAGTCTAATATAATATTTGTCATATGGGTAGTTTAAAAATCTATATATAGATAACTTTTCCTGAGCACCTCCATTGCTGCTACATATGTTTTCACTACTCTTACCTGTACATCTACTATAGTTAGTCTTGATAACTCTATTGTGTAGCTTGCCATATTTGATCAACAATTTTCTTCACCTTATTAGTGTCATATTTTTCACAAATAAAAGATTTGTTTCAATCCTTTGTGTATTTTATTTTGTGAATTGGTACCATGGGAAGAATACCCATAATGGAAATCCCTTGAAATGAAGAGAAGAGAAGAGAAGAGAAGAGAAGATGTTTTGTTGTTGTCTTTGAATGTAGCAGTGAAGAAGAAGAAGAAGCAGCAGCATCCCATGGGAAGAATACCCATAATAGAAATCCCTTGAAATGAAGAGAAGAGAAGAGAAGTGGTGTTGTCGTCTTTGAATGCAGCAGTGAAGAAGAAGAAGAAGCAGCAGCAGCAGTAGGCAACAAGAAACACACACACACACACACACACACATACACACACTCTTATACACACACTTACACGCTTTAGATGTTTGCAAATTCATGTAGGACATGATGATCTTGTGAAGTAATAAGCCCTCCCCCCTGTTGTGTGATGTTGTTGGGGTTTGATCTCAAACAGTTTGAACCGAAGGAGTGGTCTCTTTCTCTCGAATGTTGAAGAAGAGATAGACTTGAGAATTCAACGTTTTGGAGGTACCTAACTTTTACGCAGTGTGTTGTCATCCATACCTTTGTGCTTCTTTCATAGTGCTTGCTTCAAGGATCTTGTTGAAAATCTGCATATCCCTTGCTTTCTCTGTGATGATGATGAACACTGTGAGCGATTTCGACTTTAGGGTTTCGAGATATTTGTGATCTGTGATTTTTAGGGTTTTCTTGTTTTGTTTTTGGTTTTGAGATGGTGACCAGCTCAAATGTCATAGCAATATTATTTTCTCGTTTGAAATCTGTTATGCCTTGGGTTTCTCTGTGATGATGAACATTGTGATTTCGAGTGTAGGGTTTCAAGATGTTGTGATCTTTGATTTTTAGGGTTTTCTTGTGTTTTTTGTTTTTTGTTTTGAGATGGTGGCCATCTACTGGGTGGGTACCTATCTCTCTAGAGGACTAGAGTCTTTTTTAGTCTCCAATAGGTAGCAAGCATGTGCTTCTTTCATGAATTTTTTACAGAGTTCAAGATGCTCACAAAGCAGAAAGTAGTATGTCTATATCCTCACTGAAATTTTATGTCTTAATCTTTGGTGTCAAGGCATTTTGTAGTTGTACCCATCAACTGTGATTGAGTGCTGCTTGTGCAAAATGGGAAATGAACACAAGGCCTCATCACCTTCATGCAATAAATGGACAGATCTGATGCATTTTTTGACGACACCCACACAACAAACAAAGGCCTTATGTTATTTTGTTAGAGGTCAAAGTGGATTAATATTTGTGGGTTTCTTTTGCTTTGTTTCTGCAGCCAATAGCTGCATCCATGCTCTTTTTTGGTCAAAAAAATTTGAACTTTTCAAGAACAGGATCTGTCCAACTCCTGCAGCTCATCAAATCTTACTGTAACCAATAGCTTTGTAAGTCATCAATTAGCTTCTCAAAAAAAGAATTTCTTTTCATTGTCAGAGTTCCTTGTTTCTGAGCAGCATGAACAACCCTATTGGCTTCATTAAACTCTACAGATTGTGTATGTTGAATGATTGGAAACCCTGCATGGTCAGAGGATTCTAATTTGAGTGCTGACAGGACTCAGTGACAAAGTAAATCAGACCCAGAATTCTGTCATCAGAGGTTTCTAGGTTGACCAAAGAAATGCTTTTGTGGTTCAGCTCAGTGGAATTGGTGCTTTTGTTTCTCCTTTATCCAATTTTTGTAGCTTCAGTCAAATTTGTACATTGAAGACACTTGGCTTTCTTTTGCATTCACTTCTTTGTGGGGATGTAAACTTCTTTGCAAGTAGGGCAGTTTTTGAGGTTTAACTTGAAGGGTTGATTTGTGTTTCTGTGTTGAGAATACTTGACACGCCTATGTGCAATTTTTTCAGTCATCATGCATGATAACGGGTCCTATTTTTAGGGCAATGGGGGCAAGCATTAACTAGTGAGTGGTTGGAGTTGTAACAGCATAGAGAACATGTGGCATGAGGACCATTCTTGACTTTGGATATAAAGCACAATCATTTGAGAAAGCAGTTTGGGGGCTAGACATCTGCAGAAGATGAGCAATGGAAGCAGCCAAATTGAGACCGAGAGGCAAGAAGCTGAAGCTGAAGCATTGGAATTCAAACCAGGTCCAGTTCCTCCGCCGCGGCCTCTTGATAGATATGGATTTGTCAAGGCAAACCCTACTGAGGTTTCCAGCAAGGGCCAGCCACAACCAGAACGAGAGAGGTATTGATTTTTTTTTCAGTGCTTGAGATACATGTGGGCATATTGTTAGCTCTCCTCCTTAGGTGCTGTTGAATCAGTTCCTAGTACCTACTTGGTTGTGACAATTCTATATCCCTACTGCTGACATTCTCATCCAATACTGTAATTGTGACTTGTCAATCAGTGTTGCCAAATTCATAAGCCCATCACTTATTGCTTTGAAGTCCTGGCACATGTTGTGTACATCCCACCCTTGTATGCCACCTGTTTCTCATAACAGTAAAAAGCTGTTTGGTTCTTGACTAGTGTGAAATTTTGAAGCTGGATGACTGTTGGTTGAGAGCCGATTATTCAATGCTGGTTGCATGTGTTTTGACATTGGAGGTTGAACAGGGAGGAGCGAAGGCTGAGAAAGTGGAGGAGAATGATTGGAGTTGGGGGCAGGGACTGGAAGCACTATGTGCGTAGAAAGCCACTGGTTGTAAAACGACGTGTGCGCAAGGGCATTCCTGACTGTCTACGAGGGCTAGTGTGGCAACTTATTTCGGGCAGCCGTGATTTGCTGCTCATGAATCAAGGAGTGTATGAGGTACACTTTCTTTCATTTGGTTGCTACTGACACAACAGTTACCTTCCAAATGTTTTGTGGAGTTTTCTCTTCAATGCAATTGACATGTCATGTACACTTTCTATTTACATAAATTCCAGCATGGATGAAGATCAGACGAGTATGAGTATGAGAGATCCAGATCAGATTTCTTTGGGTTTGTGGAATGTTGTAAGAGAGGATCAAGTGATGAAAGGAGAGCAATGATTTGTGTGGTAATAAAACCCAACAGGATGCTCATCAACCTCCCTCTTTTCCTGGCAGCAACTGGTGCTGTATGAAACATCAGCTGCAGAATTGGACATAATCAGGGATATTTCTCGGACATTTCCATCCCATGTTTTTTTCCAGCAGAGGCATGGGCCTGGGCAACGTTCCCTCTACAATGTCCTAAAGGCTTATGCAGTGTATGACCGAGATGTGGGCTATGTCCAGGTGTGTCTCCTTCCAGGAGTTGGGTCTTTGGAACTCCCCTGCTCTAGATAAAGCAAGAGAAATCTGTTCTATTCTGAGATGTCTGAGATAGTAGTTGAGGTTGACTAGACAGATTGCACACTCACTCTTCTTGATCAAACAGGATTTTGATCATCCTTGGACTAAGACCTAAATTTGGTGATTTGAGACCTAGAATGCCTGCATGCAGTTGTTGCATTGGTATTGGTGAGAACTACAACATCTACTGGAATTAGACTTTGATGATCAAGCACAAATCAGCTTCTGCCCATTATTGGGAATTTTTTTTTTTTGACAGCAAATCCTGTGGGATTGAAACAGGGAATGGGGTTCCTTGCAGGGTTGCTGTTATTGTATATGAGTGAGGAAGATGCTTTCTGGCTACTGGTGGCCTTGCTTAAGGGAGCAGTCCATTCACCCATGGAGGGCCTCTACTTGGTAATAGTCTTTCCTTCCAAGTTGGATTAGCACAAAAGTTGTTCTCCAAGTCTTGATTTGCCACTCGAGATGAGGACCCAGTGGTTGGTGCAGGCTATGTTTTGTGAAACTTCTCTGAGCAGCATGCCAGTGCAACAAGTGCTGTTTCTGGCAAGTTGATGACCACTGTGTGTATCAGAAAGCAGTGGCTGTTCCTGTGTACTGGTTTTGTTGACTAGGAAGCTGCAGTTATGGTAGAATTGACTTGAGCCACTCTTGCTTGTTCTTGGATTCAGGTGGGTCTACCATTGGTTCAGCAGTACCTGTTTCAGTTTGAGAGGTTGGTGCAAGACCTAGTGCCAAGAGTTGGGAAACATTTTGAGAATGAGATGATCAATCCAAGCATGTATGCAAGCCAGTGGTTTATCACTGTTTTTTCATACTCCTTCCCTTTCTCTCTGGCTCTACGGATCTGGGATGTCTTCCTCTCTGAGGTTGTTGCTTGTTCCACCTTGTCCTCTACTGCAATTCACTTTTCTATGCAGTCTAGAGTGAGGTTGTCTCTTGTTCCACCTTGTCCTCAATCAATTGGAAGAAGGTAGGATTGAGTGGGTTTGGTAGTTGTGGATGCTGGTACTGGTCAGGCTACAAACTAGTGAGCAGCAGTGTATCGGCTCTCCACCTCTTTGCATTAGAGTAGATCACATTAGATGTGATGTTTCATTCAGATTCCATGCTTTATGTCTATTCAGTGAGGCAAATTGCTGAATCAGGTGAGAACATCATCATGATGCAGGGTGTGAAGATTGTTTTTCGTGTGGGGCTTGCACTACTCAGATACTGTGAGGATGATTTGGTGGGTCACCAGTAAACCTCAAACCCTAAACCCTAAATGTGAGCTCGTCTTTGATCTATTCTAGTGGGTTCTCATTTTTCTTCCTGAGCAACCTAAGAAACTTCATTCCTTTCCAGTGACAGAGGACTCAAGAGAGATTTCTGGGCATTGCAGGTGAAGCTGCCGTTTGAGAAATTGGTCCAAGCTTTGCGTAATTTTCCTGAAGGTGCATTGCAGCCTGACACACTCCTTCCCTTGGCTTATAATATCAAGGTGCCCATGGCTTGCCATTCCCTTTTTTTGATTTATCTGCCTCTTCCTAATTTCTGTTCCTTAATTCCTGTGTTTATATGTTGTTCTTTGGCTTCAGAATGCAGTATCATTCATGTCAGGCAGTATACATGCCAATCATGCCATTTCGCTGATCAACAGGATTACATTGTTGCTCTGGCAAGATCCCTAGTTGATACTCCACGAACTGTTTGGTTTTCAGGTGTCCAAGAAGCTGGAGGAGCTACGGCTAGAATATGAGCGCATGAAGAACCCTAACCCTCTGCTGCCACCCGAAAATCTCTCTCAAAAGTAGAGTACCTGCAGACCAGAATTATCCACACCTGCTGATGAGATCTAGAATGTAGGGTGCATGTTTGCACACATTCATTCAGGGAAGTTGCAGTGGCTATCCCCTGCCAACACTTATGGGTGATACCTGCCATTCTGCACTTCCAGTGGTTGTTGGCTGAACTACGGAGTGACACTAATTACATAGCAATTAGCTAATTAATCTCAACAGGATGGTTACGCTAAACCCGATTTCCATATTTGCCTGCTAGACCAGAAGGTAATGTTCAAAGCTTTTACACATAGAATCCAAGAAGATTTCTTCATTTGAAATTGGAGGTTCTGAATGAAATCCAATGTTAGGGGCAATAGTGGTCATTGGGCATCCTGGTCCACCATACAGTATAGTGATTCTTTACAACATAAACAGAGGTTGTTTGAGGACATGAATTTGTGCTCTAATGAATAAAAAGGTTCGACATATTTACTTAGACGGGCTAATTTATCTGAAAACTGGAGGGGTTTCGGTACTTTGATGAAACAGTAATTTCTCCATGGTGTTCTGCGCTTCTAGCTGAGTTTTTTTTTATGTTGTGACATATCGATGTTGGATTCCTTTGCTACAAGAATGTTTTGTACATAGACTTCTAGTGTTTGGTATTTTGCAGGTACAAATTGTTTGGTTCGATGTTTGGTTCATCAACTTGCTGCCAAGCAACCAACATGGACTGAAATCTGGTATTCATTGTCAGCTTTAATGGAAATTGGTGGTGGGTATCCATTTTGCCACATATTTTCAACATGGATGTTTAGATGGGGACCTGTTGCAATTTCATCAAGCACCCAACAAAGGTATGTAATGTTGACTGCATTCTATCCAAAAAATTGTGTATTGGGAAAAAGATAAATGTTGTTTATTGATTGTAAATTTTTGATTTTGATTGTGTGCATTACGTTTTACATGGATGAAATGTAGAGAATAAGGAAGGATATGCATGCGGGTTTTTATGTTGAACCCTTTTCTGATTTCTAGGAAATTGTGGTTAATTGTGATCAATCAAAACTGAAATTCTACATGTTATGGATGAAACGGTTCATTTATGGGCAATCGTTGCTATGTGAAATGCCCATGCTCAAGTTCCTCGTTGATTTAACGGTCAATGATGTTTGTGTCTCAACCTTGTTGAAGAATCACACAAGTTGTAATATGAAGAAGGTTTTTGTTGTTGAATCAAAACTTTTTTGAACATGATCATTTGTATTATTATTTTTTGATTCTTTTCGAACATGAATATGTTGAGGTATCGTATTTGTGTTTTTTAGAGAGAAAAATGTAAGTATTGTATTTGTGTATTTAGAGAGTTAATGCAATTGCTCATACAAAACATTCTTGGTAATGAATGCAATAAGAAACTTGCCTCTCCTAACATTGACTTAACATTAGGTGTGATTGGAGGTTTACCGAAAGGGAACTTCATTTGCTTATTTGTCATGATCTTTTCAAACACTATAATTATCAAACATTATGTTAGAAATGTATTTTGTTTTTAAGTATAGAAATTTGTTGCTATGTTTAGAAACCATATTAAGTATGTAAGATTTGGATTTTAAATCAATGAATTTCATTTAAATTTTATTGTTTAATCATTGCTTACATAATATCATTGTTGATCAAGTATGTTATACTACATTAAAGGTGTTGGAAATGAAATGTTTTTGAAAATCTTATTATTATCTTGTATTACATTATATGTATTCATTATGATTCTTCATGGTGTGTATTTTATTTTATTTTCCTTGATGTTTTATTTACAATAACTTAAAAAATACTTGTCAAAATAAATCATCTTTGATTAGAACTACTTTTTTAATTGAGGAATCCATTAATATAATTTTATATAATAGAAATGTCAATTTTTTAATTCCTATAATGGTTTTTCAAATTTGAAATCTACACATAATGATCGTTCGAATTAAATTTTCATTTTGAAGTACAAAAAACGTCCATCAAATTGAACACTCCAATTGGAGTTGACAAATGATATTCATGACATACATATTTATGTAAATTTGAACCATTTGAAGGTTTTATTGATGGATTTGAAGAGTTTTAAATATCAAGCTTTTTAAGAAATGAAAGTTTCGACATGTTTTACTTTTGTTGTCCATGTTTGTTATTTTATGGTAAAACCTTGAAAATATTAACAAATTTAAGGAGTTTTATAAATTTTGTAAATTAAATCTCAAATAAATTTAGAGGATTTTTTTTTTCAATTTTGGAGGGAATAAGGTCTTTTCAATTTTAAAAATCCAATTTTTCTCAACATGTAATAAATCCCAAGCAATTGAAGATATGACCTTCAATCATTTTTTAAATTCTTATGTCTTGTTGTTAGAGGGTTGAAGTGTAGTGGCCAAGGTAATATTTCAAATTGAAGGGAAATGGGCTAGAGTAGCAAATACTAAACATCAAATTATTACGTCACACATTAAAGGTTAAAATAGTCAAAATAAAATAAAAATAACACATATCAAACTTAATTATAATAAACAAAGCAAGAATAATCAAAACAACACACATCACATATAATAGTAGTCAAAGAAGAGCCATAAGAACAACATTTAAGGGTGAAGTAAAAAGGCAATTAAAAAAGGCTATATTAAATGAAGCTTTAAATTAGAATCTAAAAAAAAAATTATTACCAAATAGGGTTTTGTAATTCCTAAATATAAAACGAGGAATTCCAAGAGGAAGGTTTCATCAAACTACAAGAAATTGCAATTTGATCTATCCACCAACGACCTACATAGAAATAGTAAATCATAATTTAATTTCATAAGATTTCGAACAGTTTTATGCTTTCATTATTTCTTCTTCAAAGCTAAAGGCATATGCAATTGACACATACCTTGACCTTGCACATTTTTAAAATGTTTTTAACTAAATTTTAAAAATTCCACTTGTAGGGCCAAAGCTAGAGGTTAGGGCAAATGAGATCTAAATCATAATGATGTTGAATGTGACTTGTAAGAATCAAAATGGTTTGAATGACTAGTCAACACAAGACAAGTGAAATGATTCACCTCCTTTTACACCAAAATTAATAAAAAAAACAATGACAGGTTAATACATGTAACATAGTTGATGAAATATTAATCAAACACAAGTTCTCCTTCCACAATCTTGCTAAATCTTTTGCAACAATTTACAATCCATGTATAATAAACATAATTATATTATAAATCACATTTGGAACTTAAGCGAAACAAAGATTTGAGCAAGCAAATAATCAAGTGCAAGGGTTTTGGCCAAATGAATTTCACACTAAGTATACAACATTATATTCAAATATAAAGAATGATTAATTATTAATACAACGTGAAATCTTTGCCAAAGTTCTATATCTTCAAAGGAGAGAGGTTGCATGATGATTACATACAATTTTACAAACTAGGAACATGTATGGCTATACAAATAAAAACATGGATGACTAACTTCCTTTTCAAAAAATGTTTTTTTTTTCAAAAGATTAGGTCTTAGGTGGTTTAAAGTTTAGGCATTGGTTTAAATCAACATGGAAATCATGACAGAGAAAATTAAGTAAACATAAAAAATTGGTTAAACATGGTCATTTTACTTTCAAATACATCTCATGCAATTGAGCCTTTAAATATAGTTTCTTTAAAACTTTTCAATATTCTTTTCAAAAGTGACCAAGATGGTGCAATGGTTAAAAGCAATTACAACAAATTAAACAAGATAATCTTCACAAGATGGGTAGACAAAACCTTGAATCAAACATTTTTATATATATATATAATATTAAGGTTTAAAGTTACAAGGATTTGGTTGTTTAACCCTAAACACCATAATGAGAAAATAAATCCCAATAACTTGTACACATTGGTCAATGCAAAAAAGGCCAAAATGGATGATTATTTATCAACAACAAGGAAGGTGACAAGATCCAAAGAAGAACACTCTTTGTTGGAACAAAGTTGATCAACATAACAATAATAATGGAAATACAAGTCATGCCTCAGAAGTTAATGATGTGTTTCAAAATCACCCTAGGTACTATGTGAATAGGCTTTCAAACGCTATAACCATAAACCAAGATGTTGCAACAAATTTTGTAACTTTGGTGGTGAACTTAAATGAAATTACATTGGAGGTAAAGGTGGACACTATGAATTTTGCACATCTAACCCAATAAGCACTATCCAAAAGAAATTGTTTTCCTTACCACCTTTACTTGCAAGAAAAACCCATAGTAAAAAAATCATTAGTAGAATATTCATAAAGTCATGTTGTGACTTTAAATAATACTTAAACATTATGAAACAAAAGGCAATTGAAAAAATTAGAGAAAACCAAAAGAAAGAAAGTAAGATAAGCAAATTAGAAGAGTTACAAGTTCACTACATATGGTTAAAGAAATAGCAAGGAGGGAACTTGAAAATTTGCAATAAGTGGATTTCATAACAATTTGTTCTAATATTAATGTAGTTAAAAAGGGATGATACAAATTTCATTAAGATGTTCACAATGGATTACAAACCCACCCACTTGATTATAAATGTGTGAACCTTGGTGAACAACAAAGGTTTGTAAATAAGCCAAATAACATACAAAGGCTCAAACACAAACAAAAAGTCACGTAAACCTCAAATGAACAATTAATGATAAGCATGAGGGGGGGAGGGGAGGAATGGATGGATAGATGTTACAAACATGAACATGACAATTAAAAGTAAAGAAGAATGAGTTAATTTAGCAAGATGAAGGTTTAATAACAACATACACAAACACAATGAAAAAAGTTATAACTGACATGAACAAAATGACCATAAATAAGGAGGGAAAAGGTGTCATTTTAAGCAAGACAATGACAATAACATAAACAAGAGGCAATAATTACTACAAACAAAAACATTGTTAAGACAAACAACACAACCAAGATGATCACATAAGCATGAAGAAGAGGAGGTGATTATTATAAACAAAAACATGACAAGGATGGATGATAAAATTAAAGCGACATGAACATGAAGAGGGGAGAAGTATTATAAACAATAACATGACGAAGATGGGTGAAAGATTAACAATTACAAAGAACACCAAAATAAAACGATGGAAAAATTAACAATTAAAGAAAATGAACTAATGTGGGCAATGAGAGACCAACAAAAAGTTCATCTTGAAAATTCATGAAATTTTATCAATCAAAAGTTCATCAATTGAAAATTCACAAATGAAATCTCATGCATGCTCATCCATAAAATATGGAAAACGATTTGCTCCGTTATTTTGTCAATTTCACTTTACATGCTTCCCAATTCCACTTTGCCAAATTGTAGAAGTCCATGTTGCTATTTGGCTATTTTGCTCAATTGACTTTACTTGTTGCCAAGTTCACTTTGCCAAATTGCAAAGTGAACGATGCTTGATTGCCAAGTTCATGTTGCCTAGACATCATTCTCAAGCTGCTAACTCCACATGACCGTAAATTCCACCTCATCAAGGCCATTATTTCACTTTAGGGCCTTACCACACACTTTTTTTTGGGGGGTCCTTCTTATGTTCATATCACTTTACTTGGCTGCCATTGTTTTTGTTCTTGTTGAAATCGTCAACTCGTGATATGAAATAAGGAGTAGTACCCTCGGATTACCTTGGCCAATTTGACATTAATTATATAATTTTCAAAAATGTTGAAATTCTCAAAAATTATCTCTTCCAAATCACAAAATATTGTCAAGGAAAATATTGAATTTTTAAGAATATTTCATTTGTTGAAGGGAATATTTTTTAATTAATTAATTAATTAATTAATGATTCGACGAACATGTGTTGAAATGGTCAAGGTACTATGATATAATTTTTAGCACAATAAATTTTGAAATTTTTGCACAATAATTTGGCCAGATTTCTATATATGGTTCAAGTAGGCAGCCAAAGAAAAATTTATTTTACATTAAAAATTACTTTCATATTTAGCTTGTAACCAAATTTGGCTAAATCTTCATGTGGATCATCGCCACCGTTACTAGTGCGAGCCATCCTTTAGGGTTTTCGAGGGTTTTAAGGCCATTGCTAGCAAGCTGATGACGTTCAATCTAGAATTGTACCATCAAGAAATGCGTAGGTGGTGGAGGTGCGAGAGGGATTGCATTTGGGTCGGATGATCGAGAGGGAATTGCATGTGGGTCTACTTGGGATCATGCTCCTGGATTGGGAGGAGCGAGAAAAAGCAATTTCCAAGGATTTTTTCATGCAGCAATGCCTTTTTCATCATCAGTGCAGCTATCGTCATGTGCAAGCTCTAACTCTCTTCTAGAATTCAAGGACGGCAGCAGCTCCACCACCCCATGGAGAAGAGGGAGTTCGACCGGGAGCAGCTTGCTGCTACGTGTCTGCGTGCACCCGCAATTCCGCTTTACCCATCGAAAACTTTTGCAGTATACCTCACTTCTTCCCAGAGCGCACCCGATAGAAAAAGAGGCGGCACTCAGAGATCTTTGCAAATGTAAGCCTTCATGCGTTGTTCCTCTCTCTCTGTCTAGTGCCTTCTTTTCATGGTTTGTTAGTTTGCTGCAAAATGATGACCCAATCTCTCTGGAAGCAAATCGAAAATTCGGACACATTCTATGCAAGACGCAGTACCTCATCTTGGCTTCTATGTGATCAAACTACATGATTTGAAAGGAAGTTGTTCAACAGTCCCTGCAGGTCAGAGAGAGAAACTATGGCGGAAGTTCTTTTTGGATCCTTCACAATGGTGGGATCACAGATCAGAGAAGGTAACGCAACATCAAGCCTGCCGGAGTTCACATGTCAATGGTACCATAGCTCTTGTTGCTCTCACTCTTGTTGCACTCTTGCCTTGGTCTAAACTCTGCAGAAATACTATTCAGGTTCTGTGCTCCGGTGGGATAGTAATAGCAGGTTGGAGAAGGTAGGTAAATGCAATTTGCATAGAGAAAGTCAGTGCGTCTTTCTCTGTTCTTATGATGTTATCTACACCTGGGATGTGAAGAATACATGGCTGATCAGCTTGATCTGGATTCTGGTTGTAGACAAATGAAAGGTATCCAGATTTCAAACACAAGAAGACACGGGAAGCACTCTGGCTTGAGGACCAACGAAATCCACCGTGGGTGGCATCAGAGATAGCTGCAATGGCACCAGGCACAGTGCAATTGAACATTTTTGCATGGAATCAGAAACTCACAAAATATGTGAAGGATGGGCAGCCGGAGAAGGCAATACAGCTTTTCCAACAAATGCAACAAGACGGAGTGATTCCTAACAAATTCACCTTTGTTCCATTGATTAATGCATGTGCTGGTTTAGGAGCTCTTGAAGGTGGCAGGCGTGTTCATGAACAGCTCATTCAAAGTGGTTGTGAGTCTGATGTCTTTGTGGGCAGTAGCTTGGTGGACATGTATGCAAAATGTGGGAGCATCAAGGATGCTTGGAGTGTGTTCAACAAGATGCCATTGCGAAATGTGGTCACTTGGAATGCCATGGTTTTGGGACATGTGAAATGCGGGCAAGGGCAGAAGGCACTCGAACTATTTCAACAAATGCAGCAGCAGGGTGTGCGACCAAACTCTGTTACTTTTGTGGGGGTGCTGAATGCATGTGCCAGCATGGTTGCATATGAAGAGGGCAGGAGTGTTCATGAGCAAATTATTCAAAGTGGTTGCGAGTCTGATGTCTTTGTTGGGAGTAGCTTGGTGGACATGTATACAAAATGTGGGAGCCTTGAGGATGCTCAGAGAGTGTTCAATATAATGCCATCTCGAGATGTGGTCACTTGGAGTGCCATGATATTGGGACATGTGAAATGTGGGCAAGGGCAGAATGCACTGAAACTATTTCGGCAACTGCAACAGGAAGGTGTGCAGCCAAACTCGGTTACTTTTGTAGCAGTGCTGAATGCATGTGCCAGTGTAGTTGCACTTGAAGAGGGCAGGAGTGTTCACGAGCAAATCATTCAAAGTGGTTGTGAGTCTGATGTCTTTGTGGGGAGTAGCTTGGTGGACATGTATGCAAAATGTGGGAGCCTTGAAGATGCTTGGAGAGTGTTCCACAAGATGCCATCTCGAGATGTGGCCACCTGGAATGCCATCCTTGGGGGATGTGCAATGCATGGGCATGGTAGGGAAGCTCTTAAACATTTTGAACAGATGTGTGAAGAAGGTGTACAGCCAGATGATATCACTTTTGTTTGTCTTCTATCAGCTTGTAGCCATGCAGGTCTGGTGGATGAAGGCATGCATTGTTATGCTGCAATGGTCACAGACTATATGATTTCTGCAAAATTGGAACATTACACCTGTATGGTTGACCTTCTTGGGCGTGCTGGCCATCTACAGGAGGCAGAGAATATGGTCATGGCAATACCCTGTAAACCACAGGTGGCTGCTTGGAGGGCTCTGCTTGGCACTTGTAGAATTCATGGTAATGTGGAGATGGCAGAACGTGTTGCCAAACAAATTCTTGAAATGGAGCCTGATAATGCTGCTGGTTATGTGCTGCTGTCAAACATCTATGCTGCTGCTGGCAACAGGCATCTCTGTGAGAATGTTGAACGGCAGAGGATGGAAAAAGGTGTGAAGAAACAGCCGGGTCGCACCTGGATTGAAGTGAATAATGAGGTGCATACTTTTGTAGTTGAGGATCGAGATCACCCCCAGATGATTGAAATTCATGGAGAACTGCAGAGATTGTCTGGGCTCATGCATGATGCAGGGTACGTGCCTTGTACGAATTTCATTCTACATGATGTGGAAGACGAAGAGAAGGTATTTCATTTGTGCCACCATAGTGAGAAACTGGCTATTGCATTAGGGCTCATCAACACAGCTCCTGGTACTCCTCTTCGAATAAGAAAGAATCTGCGGGTTTGTGAAGATTGCCACACTTCCATAAAGTTCATTTCAAAAATAGTTGGGAGAGCAATCATGGTGAGGGATGCCAATCGCTTCCATCACTTTGAAGATGGTATTTGTTCTTGCATGGACTACTGGTGATGCCAGTAATCTGTCTAGTCAATCACAATATCAAGTTCATTTTGTTTACAGTGGCATGTCTACTGGTATTGTAACACAGTTAAAGTTCAACATCATTATCAGATGTGGTACCAATGAAAAGGTGGCCATGGAGTGGTGTGTCCTTGGAGTTTTGGTTTCATGCCTCTGTCATCTTTAGCACTTAAGTCTGGTGCCTCTTTTGTTTATGGAGTTATTTTGCAAACTGAGTGGATGTTAATGTAGATCAGGGTGCATGCAGATAAGTAAACAATACTCTGCCACAAATTTCAGGCAAGACATTTTACAAAACCTGCATCCTGAATCTCTGTCACATTCCCGCAATCTGAAGACTGAGTCATTATGTTTGGCTAGCACCAAAATGTGTACAAAAGGACCCACTTTTCATAATTACTGTGAATTTCTCAGTATGTAAAGAACCAGTGAGATTTTTGCTGTGTTAGTTTAGGTCAATTTCCAGATATAACCTTCTGTTTCAACACATAAGATCCTGTTCAATGGGCAACAGGAGCTTACAAATTTTGTAAGCATCCTGTTTTCAAAAATTTCTCAAAAACCGTACCAGTTTCTTTGCACAAATGAAGGGTCTGCTTTTTAGATCCCTTACACTATATTTAATAATTTAGCCCTGAATATAATTTGAAAATAACTTTAAGTGATATGTGATATCTAACAATATTAGAATAGCAACCAATCAGCAAGACCTCCAGAAAAGATGACAAAACAAAACTTAGGCACAATTTGAACAACAGCGACAGTCATATGCATGTTCATGAACCACAGACCACAACATTCCCAATGACTTCATCAGCTGCTAGCAGTTGGTGGCAGTTGATGTCAAACATTAACCAATGTATTGGGTTTCTATCACAAGACTGGCAGTAATGGTAAAACTCAGTCATACCTAAAAAAACCTGAAAGAGAAGGACAAGCCCTGAAAAACTCTAGAAGAAACAAGGGAACACAGAAAAGAAAGACAAAGAAAAAGAAAGAGTAAGAAAGAACAAGACAGATAACTATAAACAGAAGGTCAAGTTAGAGGACAAAGTGGGGTTAGAAAAAGCTCCCCAGTTATGACTAAGAAGCCCTGGAAATAATCTTTCCAAAGATTTCAAAAGGCAGAAATACGCAAACAGAAATCTTTCTTTGTTAAGCAAAGATCTGGTCTCATTCAAAAGCACTTTGACGAGTTACCAAGTTCTCTTCAGCAGACAAACCAACTTATTTGAACAGGCTAACTTTCTCCTACCATAACTGCATTTTTGGAAGCTATTTACAGCAGACATGCATGCTTAGAGCTCAAGAATGCATACAAGAAGGTTAAATTCTGTACCTGTAAACTTGATCTCCTGGAAACAAAAGGCTCAATGTTTACAGGTTTTGAGATTTAGGTACCTGGGTCAATACTTCTTCCGCCAACTTTATTTCAGAAGGTGACCTCTAGAGATCAAATAAAAAGGGCTTCCAAGTGCCTATGGAATTGCCGCAAGGTCATGACATCCAAACCCTGACTGTTTTCTTTGCACATCAGTGCCTCATTCAAACATGATGATTGAGAAGATCATGTGATAAACCAGCTCACTATCCATCATGAACTTCATATCTGTAACCAGTTCACTCTATGTGGGAATAGGTTATGTTCACTCTACTAAACTGCGCTTTCAAGTTGGCAGGGGTAAATCTCACAGAATTACTTGAGTTGAGGACTGTTTCTTTGTACCTGTGCTTGCATCAAGTTTTCTAGAGATCAGTGTTGCTATTTAAATATGCAAAATAAGTTCTTGTGCATTTAACCAAAATACGCATAAAACTGGTCCGGTAAGGGTTTGGAAGGCATTTGCTGTGACAATTGAGGATATTGTGGCTCAGAATCAGATAAATCTACTTTGCTCTGACAGTTTTCCTGGAATTGATTAATATGTGATTGTTGATAAATGCCTGATGTGCTGCTCATGGGAGAGACATACGGTAGCCCCCAGACGGGGGCAGTAGCTTGATAATATCCCCTTGCTGGCGAAGGGCAGCTGAACATGGTGGCAGTAGGAGCCTGCACAAGAAAGTCCAAATGGGATGTTGGTTCTCATTCATATTTCCATGTACTGGTCAATACCATACAAGTTGAGATACCACCTAGCTGCTACCATATCAGGAGCAAGAACAAATTAGGCTTAGAATGAACCTTTTTTGCAAGACTTACATAGGAATTAGGAACCACTAAATACGTTGTCAAGATCTCCACTTCTTCATCATGATGCTTGCCCCTGGCTGTCACCAATGGCAGATTCCTTGGTTGCGGAATACCTTCGACCATACAAAGCTGTAATACTGTCAACCTGTGCGAAAGATCACACATTTTTCAAGTGTCCATGAGGTTTTCTCTTCTGAGCCATGACACAAAGGAATCTCAATCGATCTTCCATTCAGCCCAAAAAGAAAGTTGCAGGTGTCAAGGATGATTCAGCTTTCACTTACACTACGCTTCCAATGAGTTTGGACCCATCTTTAAAGATATCAATCCTGACAGGAGTGTCATCACTGCATCCACTGATATCAAGAGTGAATATCTCTTGCTCCCAAACAGGATTATTCCCCATATCTGCCATGACACAGATCCAACACAGGCATAATGAAATCTGGCTCTCTGTTTCCAGCTTGAACAAAAACCCTAGGATATGGAACTTCCAATTTTTGCAAGCATCATTGAAATGAGATCATGAACTTGGCACATAAGCTGCTTCACGGACAAATTTCCTCTACCACAATTACCCTTTGAGTGGACAAATCTAAGAGGTGATGTTTTCAAACTGCATGTTACCAAGGAATCTAAACACCCAGTACTTGGATCAAAAGCAGTAGAAACTTCAGCAGATAAAGCTGTTACACAAACTTTGCAACACCGACAATCTTGAGTACTTGATGCAATGGGACAGAGGTAGTAACAGTGGAACATCCCAGGGTTAGAAACCATATGACCAGAAATTTGTAATTTTCTATTATACCAATTCTTTTCAACTGGAGCTAGGGTTTGTACAGTGGGTTTATGAAACTCAGCCTGATCTTCACACAATCTAAAAGATATTATGCCAACAGCAAAGGAAGATTCAGTGAGAAAACCTCCATTTGGTTGCAACTCTAGAGTATCCTTCCGCAAGGGGGAAGTAGAGGTAGCTGAGAGATCAGCAGAGAAAACGCTCATGATTGTGTGCTCACCTATAATCGTTTTGGTTGTGTGACTGAGAGCTTGGAACCTCATAACTGCATGAATCTTGGTCTTCCCTCCTGCACAAGGCACATGATGGAATACAACATTAGCAACCACGTACTAGCACGTCCCCGAAATGTAACCTTGCACACAAGAAACTCAAAGCACAAGTATTTGCAGAAGAGTTTTTCCGACACCTGCAATAACTAGTCGGCATTTAGACCAAAGCAAACCAACCCGATTTCCAATTATTACCTAGGATTTTGGAGGCTCTAAGGTTCTTGGCTTTCTTCAGCTCCAAGATACATTTGCGGTGAGGACTCTCCATGATGTCTTCAACTTGACCAAAAGTCCGAGCTCCGGAGGACGGCAGTCTCACTTGGATTAAACCCAATATCTACACAGACTACAACAGATCTTCAATCAAATCCCACACAACCAACACCAACCCACCCGCCCCCCTGCCCCCCTCGTATGTAAATCCAAATCGAGCCACAAAATGGACCTCAGTTCTAATCAATCAAAAACCTCACACAATGGGATCAAAACTCCCACACAAGCCTTTCTTGTGCAACGAAGCTCAACTACTTCTGCAACAGAATTATGTGATGGGTACGTGTACTCGGTGGTGGTGGTGGTGGTGGTGGTGGTGATGGGTGTACCGTATACTGGGAAATTTTGAGGCCAGAAAGGGAAGAGAGAGAGAGAGAGAGAGAGAGAGAGAGAGAAGCGTAAGCCAGAAACCGCGCGTCGGCAGCAATGATCATTCTGTGGTAGGCCAAGCCCACAGAGGGGAGCATGACCAGAATAAAGAGCCCACCCCGAGCCGACAGCCGAGGGCAGCGTCAAATTCTGACAATGCTCTCAACCAAGGGCCTTACCGTGTGGAGGGCCTACCACACCAAGATCTGATGATCAAGATCATTTAATCATGTCCCCCAAAAAAAACAACGAGCCCTTATGAAATGTGTAAAGAGTGTGCCCAGAAAAACTTAACATGAGCTCCCCCCGTAGCGGGAGGAATCTTACTGATTTCAGGCATCCTCTCAATAAATACACTTGTAAATCTGTGACAGGTAACAAATGATACCAAGCGTCACAAGTACTCACTCGTAAGAGCAGATTTGACTTTGTTGGCAGTTGGGCTCCGCGTTCTACAGTGCAATGATCAAGCCGACAAGTTAAGAAACTGTGGGCTCCATCCACGCTCATCATCAAACGGCTCAAGGCAGCCTTGGCGAATCGGCCAGGCCGAAATGGCAACCACGTTGGGAAGTGTTTTCGATTTCAATTTGCACATTTCATGTTTTTGTTCCTAGTGGTTTTGTCTTGGTTTGTATATTCTATGCTTGGATTTAGGTTTAGGTCTAATCTTTTCATCATTTGTCTTCACAATTCTTGTGTTTTTAACATTTTGTTTTGTTTCACTTTGCTTATTATTTGCCTTGTTCATTTGTTCAACACCTTGGTTTTGTTAAACTAATATCCACCCACCAATTTTTTTTATTCTAGTCTTGAAATGGGTGAACTTCAAACTTTTTTTCTCCAAGTTCAATAAGTTTATCACCTTTTTTATTTTATTTTTAAAACATTTTTTTTTGCTTGTGAAGTTTCCTCATTTTGTGTATATGCTTTGTTTGCTTTGTTTGCATTTTATTTTTTTCCTTTCTTTATTATTTGTTAATGTATTGGTATATGTTGTGAATTGTGTAAAGGTTTTTGATTACTAGAAAAAAAGTTCCATGCTTCACATTCACTATACATTTGCACATACTCCATGGCATAAAAGTGAACAACTTTGGTAAAAGCTTCAAAGGAAAATCCTACTTTGCAAACAAAAACTAACTCCATTCATGAAAGGATACAAGTCAATTTTGAAAAATTACATGCTCAAAAAGTCTTTTGAAGACCCCATAACAAGTAAGCATTATGTTGGTTTTTTTATTGTGTAAATCATAACAAGGAAGTGGATGGAAAAGCTTATTAAATTATGCATTGCATGTTTTATTACAATAGTCCAATTGATGCATATAACCTAGTAAAAACTCAAACAAGGAAACAAATAATATCATATTATAAAACCAATGGAATAATGACATTGAAAAAACACGTGGTTGTAGACCATGTTATGATTCCAAAAACGTTTAAAGAGGAAATAAACAATCTTGTGAAGCCCGATGAAAGACAACCAACAAAAAAAAAAACTCAATCTATCTAGTAATGCAAAATATAAAAATTTGATGAAAAAGATCCTTTCAAAAAGAATGATGTGCAACAAAAACAATTCCTACAAGACCTTAATCTTTTGGTTTTCAAAAATCACCTACCTATTCAATTTGTGGTAATAGATGGTTGAAGCATCTTGTAATGCATTTATGTTTAAGAGTGGTGTTTC
>Ga0116231_10006766_pt1 | contig 21549 bp, 16 predicted proteins | sample S1TSphgellanicum_2_FD_89695 | JGI IMG/M metagenome (GOLD analysis project Ga0116231, IMG submission 89695) | Host-associated microbial communities from peat moss isolated from Minnesota, USA - S1T2_Fd - Sphagnum magellanicum MG | ecosystem: Host-associated > Plants > Peat moss > Unclassified...
AAGAAAAAACTGAAAGGAAATAAATTTAAATAATTTAAAATTTCCTAAAAAAAAACAAAAAAAAAAAAAAAAGCAAAAAAATTTTTGCCTCAAATAAAAAAAAAAAAAAAAAAAAAAAACCTCCATCCTGGCCATCATGTTTTGAAAGTTCAAATTTAACAATTGAATCCAGAATTAATTAAATGCAGTGTGTTAAACAAAGTGTATACCCCTGGAGCCTCCAAATACACTAAGTAGATACTCACAAAATACAAAAGAGTGACATCCATTCCTGAAGAGAGAAACTAACTGAGAGCCCTGTAAACTTACAACACTAGCAAAGTTTGAGCTCTAGCTAGAGACTTAAAATGGGTATAATTGATCATGATTTGATCACATGCCTAAATTTGTGGGATGATAACGAGCTGATTCACATTTAACAAAAGCTGATCTATTTTTGTCAATTCTCAAAAGCTTCAGATTACATGCCTGAAGAATTGGTCAAAGAGGGAGGAGAGGTGGGTGAAGTTTGTGTGTAATTATTGTTTGATCATGCCTTGCAGGATACTCGATACTAATAATTGCATTAAATATGCCCAGCCTACTGGACGCATGAGATCAGGTGCTGGCTGGCTGGCTTGCTTGCTTGCTGGCTGGCAGATGATATGAATTTTCCAGATTGGGATGCAAATTTTTTTCATACAAAATATTATGTCGGCATCATTAAATTATTTTTTGCTGTTGCAGCATAAAAAATGGAGGTAAAAGGAATTTGATGCAACAAGAGTGAACATGAATTCTTTTAATTTTGTTTCTTGTTATAGCATATCAAGTTGGGGGAATCAAAGTGCGCAACAAGAGGAAAGAGCTTTGGCACTTTGTGCGAAAATAAACAATCCCATTTCTGGATTTGTCTGCCAAAGTCCACTCCAATCTTTGCATGTACATCATCAGCTGCTTCCGAGCTTCTACTAGTTCCCTCTCCTCGGATCCCTAACTTGGATCCGCCTGCACAACTGCGTATATAGAGTCCCCCAGATTGCCTGGACACACCTGGGTCGATCCGAGCTTTAATCGGGAGCTGCACTCTTTCTGCAACAAGGTCTCGTAAAGCTGGAGCTCATGAATTAGCGCTAGCTGCTACAGCTGAGATCCAAGCTTTTATTTATTTCAGCGCTAGCTGCGAGTAGTTGGCAATTGTTGTTGTTGTTGTTGATGATTAATTTTGGATCTAGTACTGACTTTGAGAATTCTGGGAGGGATCCCTTTGGATTGATCAGTAGCTTCAATTTTTCCTGATCCACGAGTTGCAGCTCTTCTAGTGTTTCGACTAATATGTGAATTTCTAGATTGTTTTGAAGCTGCAGCTAGAATCCTAATTATTCCGTCGGTATTGTCTGTGGAATACTAGCTGTACTATGGCTCACTATAAGTACCGTAGCTCTTCCTGAAGATGGGAACACTAGACCAGTCAGCAGATTGGAAGACGGCCACCTGGAGTCTGATCCGCATTGTGCTACTATTAAGTAGTTCCGGGCTTTTGCTGAGTGGCGTGGAAGGCGCGGGGGCTCAAGACTCATGGCAGCTTCTAATCGCGAACGCAGGCGTCTCCGCAATGCATATGGCGCTGTTCTACACCAACAAGGTGGTCATGTTCGACAGGACTGATTATGGACCTTCGATGATCAGGCTGCCGAACGGGATTTGTCGGGTTGACCCCAATGATTTAGCTCTGAAAGTGGATTGCTGGGCACACTCCATCGAATTGGATCTAGCCACGAACACGATTCGGCCTCTGGAGGTTTTAACCGATACCTGGTGCTCTTCGGGTGCTCTCCAAGCCGACGGTTCATTGACCCAGACTGGCGGCTTCAACGACGGCTCCACTGTGGTTCGCCATTTGGGACCTTTAGGCACTGACAATTGGGTAGAGTATCCGGGCGTCCTTCACGTCGCCCGTTGGTACGCTTCTAACCAGTTGCTGCCTGACGGAGCCACCATCGTGGTTGGAGGTCGCGCACAGTTCAACTACGAGTTCGTGCCCGGCGGTTTTTTCACCGCTCTCCCTTTCCTGCAGGCGACAGACGACCCTTGTTGCGAGAACAATCTGTACCCTTTCACCCATCTCTCCCCCGATGGTAACCTCTTCATCTTCGCCAACCAGGACTCGATCCTCCTCAACTGGAAAACAGGGATAGTGCTGCGCAATTACCCCGCTCTCCCGGGAGGTCCTCGAAACTACCCGTCTTCCGGCTCCTCAGTCCTGCTCCCTCTTTCGGCCGCCAACGGATACACCGTGGGCGAGGTTGTGATCTGCGGCGGAGCCCCTGCAGGCGCGTTCGCTAGTGCAGGAGCCGGCATCTATTTACCCGCGTTAGAGTCGTGCGGCCGCATGGAAATCACGGCCGTGGCACCGGCGTGGCAGATTTTCAACATGCCGTTCAGTCGAGTATTGGGCGACATGCTCATCCTCCCCACAGGAGAAATCCTGATCATCAACGGCGCACAAGCGGGAACAGCCGGATGGGGCAACGCGCGAGACCCCGCATTCAGTCCAGTTCTGTACAGACCAAACACAAACACGTTCGCAACGCAGAGCCCGACCACGATCCCTAGACTCTACCACTCGTCTGCTAATGTACTACCTTCAGGAAAGATTCTAGTAGCAGGAAGCAACCCCAACGAAGGCTACGCATTCACAGGCGTGTTATACCCGACGGAACTCCGCATAGAGGAGTACAGTCCCTACTACCTCAACGCAGCTTACAATCCTCAACGCCCGACCATCACGCTGATCGATAACCTAGCACCCGGGTATGACGTGCCATTTACAGTCACCTTCGTGCTGGATTCTGCTCCTGTCGGGGTTGTGTTCCAATTGTACGCCCCACCCTTCACCACCCACACCTTCTCACAGAACCAGCGATTGCTGATTCTAGCAGCTGGACCCATTGTCCCTGTAGTCGGCCATTTTACTTCCACCATCACGTCTCCTCCGAGTGCGGTTTTGGCTCCCGCTGGCTACTTCCTCTTCAATGTCGTCAATGCTGGAATTCCCAGCCCTGCTGTGTGGATACATATTGGTTGAAAACTATTAAGTTTACTCTGGACAGCTGCATGCAGCTGCTGCTACAGTCACCACACCCACACTGAATTCTACACGAGTACTCCATCGATCCTTCTCAACTGTTGTCGAGGTTTGAATGCTTTGCAAATAACGCTAGCAGCAGCTGCTGGCTAACCAGCTCTGGGTGATGAATCCTAGAGCTCATCAGCTGGTCATGGTTCGATCAAGTGGTCATGGGTTCAAATCCCAGTAGCTTGTACACATATGAGATCACACATGGATCTACTTTGATTTCATTTATAGTATCCCTGCAAATCTTTTGAAGTGGGCTATTATTTTAAACAAAATCTTGTCAAAACTTATCAAACTCTTATATATCATTTAGATCCCTTCTTGTATTCACCCTTTTAACTGTAATTTGAAATTTACATGATGTCTTTGTAACACCAAGTAGGCAACATGTATAAGGTGTAGGTATCTTTTATACAGGCTTCCTGGTGCCATGCCACCTGGGGGGCAATTGTGTGTTGGCTCAAGACTTGGCAAATTGTATGAAACAAACTTGAATGAACAATACCAACTTGTAAGCAATAATTGGGTTCTAACCCTTAACTCACCTAATTAAGTTCTTTTCATTTTTTGTCTATTGAATATATTTGCAAATGATTATTTATGGGCGACCGTCCAATCTATATTGTCCACAGGAATAGCATATTAAGAAAGAAAAATCATTTGTCCATTTTGGGGAACTTTATGGGAGACATTCAAACTTGCATTTCAAACTGGGTTATACTCATTTATTTGTAATATGGACTCATAAGTCTGGGGCTATTAAATTATTTATTTAGTTGTAGTTTGGCATACGTTGTGTGATCAAAATGCAAATTAAAATTCTTATTGAGGATATCATTCCAAATAAGAATAAGCATTTAGGTAATTTTTTGGAGGGACAAAATTCATATATTTTTATTAAGTTCTTTATAATATGAAAAAATTGAATATGATTCAAGTGTCATGATTGAAACATATTATATATAAATTATTATAAAAGAAATACAACACATAATTCTTGCAAAAGATGTAATTTTTAAAATCAACAAATTAATTTTGAGAATGCTAATAAAGACATTACATTAAAAACTATGTAAAAGCAAGGTTGTCACAACATCCAAACATTTGTCAAGATGTGATGTGTGGGTCTATGTATTTTATGGTGGCTCATTTTTTTTCAAAAATAAGAGTCCACAAAAGTCCATTCTACAATATTAAATTTTTGAATTCTTTTATTATCATGGATTCAATGGTAATAAAGTCCATGTACCAAAAGCAATACCGTCCATATTAATAAAAGCTGACCTACATATTCCAAATATATACACCTCTTCAAAATAATTTGAAATTTTTTTTAAAAAAACTATGTTAAAAGGACTTATGAAAATATGGCTCAACTTTGACCATTCAAAAGTCCTTACTTAAAATTTAATTAAATGATTTTGAGGGAAAATTTTCATATAAAAATTTATTATTTGATGTTACACCATATATTGAAGCATTATAGATAATTTTGAATGGAATTCAATATGAACCTTTCTATTTTTTACCATTCCAATCTATTGACTAGTCTATATTTTTGTATTTCAAAAGTCCATTGTGAAAAGTGAGTGTACTATTATCAAAAAATAATTATGTAGGTATTTTCATAATCAAATTGTTAATGTATAATCAATTTGAAATTCTCAATTTGATAAGTTTTATTATTCATTATATAAATGTTCAAAAGAGGGCACTTCGCAAAAATGGGCAATGTGACTCAAAAAATGAGCCACCTTACTGTGCATTCACCCATGTCCATTTGAACACTAATGCTATGATCCAACATCAGGTTACAATAAAGTCAACCTAGGTCAATAACATCATTGAAAAAAATGCCAACAAGGACAATGTAATAGATGAAACAAATGTATCCAAATGGACACCAACGTGACAACAAACACAAAATGGGCATGTCACATCATTTATAACTTTTTTATGTAAAATGGATTCAATTATCATTCCATTTTTTGTTCACAATAAAATGCATTTACCCATTTGTTGAGCATCAAGAGCAAAAACAATTTGCAAGTTTTTCAAATGCAAGTAAATGATTTTAGTTTCACTTCAATCAATGGTTCTATAATATTTGATTCTTTTGACATGTGGTTTTATCTCTTAAATTGTTTAGATAAGTTGCCACAATTACCATAAAGCTAAGGTATGAACTAGATGTCTAGATATTTATTATTTACACATGTGCCAAAGATTCCCCCACTATCCATACAAATGCTTAAGGAATTTGCACACGGTCTAGTGTGTTTTTACAAGATTTTTGTGAAAACATTATTGGTTTTATCAAATTTTTATTAATGAATTAATCTACATATATTTATTCATTTATGGAATTGAGTCTAAGAATGTGACACAAAGAGGCATAAACATCCTTGGGTGGACCCACTTGGAACATCACCCTTTCATTTTATTTATAAACCTATTGAACTTTTAAAAATCACAAGAAATAATTAAATGAAGTTTTTCATTAGAATTCTTTTTTATTACATTTATTAGGTTGTATAGAATTTTAATCTTTAATGAGATTAAAATATATATATTATTTTGATGTCCCTAATCATGGCATGTAGAAAAACATCAAGAATGTCATAGGTTTTCTTTCCTTGAACTTTGTGATTAAGAATGCAAGTTTGAAACATGTTTTGGTTTCTTTATTTTGAAATACTTTTCATAGGTACCTTAAAAAAATTTTAAAAATTATTATGTAATTAATTGAGTAGTTATAATTTAGTTATGAGTTTCCAAAGTTTCAGAAATTAATTTTGAAAAGGGCCATTGCAATTAAGAAATCAAAACTACCACAATCTTCTAAAATTCCAATAACATTTAAAATTGTATATTTTGGTGTGCAATGGATAAACATGAAAAAAAAAATTATGGCTATGAAAGCATTTAAAAGAAAGGGGGAAATTTATTATTTTGGTGGTTTTATTAATTTTTACCATTCTTCAAGAGGTGTTTCCTAGTGGGTCCACCCAATGATATTTATAGCCAATGGACATAAGTAATATTTGTAGGTCCATTTCATTACTTGCTCACAAAAATTCTTGCTATTGATTTCACCAAGTTGTGAGTTTGGGCCCAAATATAAAACCCATCCAATTTCTAGTAAAATTGGTTCAAAAGTTTTGTGTTTCATCCATTTGGGGCAAGGACAGGAAATTTAATTCAAATGTTTTGATGTTAATTCATCATTATTAAATGGGAGAAGGCAAATTAGGGTGGACTAAAATGGCAAGTGAAAATCCATTCTAAAAATTCATAACCAATATATTCTAAATGTACTTTAAATTTAATGGATTAATTTGACTTACAAATTGATTCAAAGGATCATAAAATTTTAACATATGTTTCCATATTATATGAATCAAGTACCACCATTTTAAACTCCTTTTCAAATGTTTTTATTAAATATTGGGGTGTAAATGGAGTCACACCTACCTACTTTTTGATTGCTTTTGGGTGCATTCACAATAAAAGGGGCTAGTGGGCCTCAAGTGTAGGTCTTTTTTAAGGATTATGTTTTTTTCAAGTTTGAAATATGGCTTCCATGTTTTGAATAGGGCTCATTATTGGATGATAATGCCAATCTCAAAACTTTAATTCACATGTGTTTCCATCAATTTTTGAACAATATGTAATTAAATCTTTTTTTTAATGATAAAATTTCAAGTAAATCACATGTGTAGATTTCAACAAAAGTAAACATGTCAATTTTTTTAAATAATGTGTTTCAAACCTTCAATGATACATTATACATTGAGTTTATCAAACTTACTTTTCTTTAACATCATTCCAAATGGAGCAAAACATATTCACAAAAAAAAAAAAATTGTTATATAACACATTCAATATTCATGAAAATGCAACCTTGCCTTCGCTTATATCAAAACATGTGTTTTTTTGTTTGATGAAGTTTTTCAAATTATGTAGTTTTAATGATCAAAAACACATTTAAACACTAAAAAGGATTATCATGGATAATTAAAATAAAACGTATATTCAATTTTTTATTGATACCATGCCCTCATAATCATTAATATATGGTCATCCACAATTTTAAAGAATTAATACTTTGTTTTTACATAAGATAACATACTTTCAAAATTTTAACACGTTGTACACATCAAATTATCCACTCCTTATTATACATTTTATGACCAATGAAACGTATCCAAATTGCACAAAATTCATTTTGATGAAAATTCATAAATATACAAACATTTTGAAAGCGATTTCATTAAATTATAATCTTTACAACTCATGTAATCATTTTTCAAAGTCATGGGGGTGCAACATTTTATGTGTGTACATGTGATCCTTAGTTCCTTTTACTATGAATGCACCCTTTTGTGACTGCTTTTTGAGAAATATTCTTAGAATATTTTTGAAATATTCTTTTAAAAATCTTTCAATTTTTATTATAAAAAATTCATACTATTTTGTCAAAAATTTGGCAAAAAAAGGCATTTTCAAAAAAATTCAAATCCATTCACAAGTCCTTTTACAACTTAAAAGCAAGTGTTATAGTGTTTTATGAATGTTCTTGTTAATGTTTTACTCATTGGATTAATTTCAAATTAATTCACATGTTCCCGTGATATATTAAAAATAAAACCATATAAACAAATCATATAATTTCAACATAAAATTAAATTATGACTTTAAAACTTGAAAATTCAAACAAATGTTACATTTGTTATGGTACGTGTTATTGTGATTGCACCCATTGGTTTTGAAAATGATCAATTTTAATATCAAAATGGATTTTACCATTTTTTAATTTTTAAAATAAAAAATAATTCAATATCTTTGCAATTTATAAGATATTTCCTTACTTCATTTTCTAATCTTACATGTTATCAACCTACTAAATATCATGTTCCAATTTAAGTTCAAAAATATCAAATACAAATACATTGTGAAATAAACATTCACATTCAATTCATTGTGAATTGTGGTAATCTTAAATACTAAAGTTTTATTAAGGCCACCCATTGAATTCCCAAGTTTTTGGTACTTAAATGAAATGGCACAAGTATGCTAAAGTAAGCCAATTGATTATTGTTGCTCAAAAATTAAAAATAGGTGGAAAGTAGAATTTGAATTTTTGAATTTAGGCCTTTTACCAATGTTATCAATTTTGAGGGTGCTAGCCATATTAAATAAACCATATATGATTATCCCCAATCTATATTATTATTCAAATTATTTTATTTATTTGTTACAAACTTATATATGATATTTTTCCAAATCAAACTATTCAAATGATGTGTTATTAATGTTTGAGCCATCATTTGTATTTATACACATTTTTTGAAACTCAAATTCAATTATGACAATGTTATGCCTTTTGAAAGTAAGGTTTCCTTATGTAGGTCTAAGTTTTTTAAAACCTATTTTTCAATAATAATTATAAATGCATTTTGTGCTTGAGGGGGACACTTGATGTAAAGTTTGGGATCTATGTGCATCAAACGACCATTTTTAATGAAGATATTAGATAATTGTCCAACCAATTTTTTATCACCTTATTATTATCTATTTTTTAAATATATACATATTAAAACCACCCTATATTAATTATAATTCATTATTTCAAATTAGTACATACCCTATATTATAATTAAATTGATTATTTGAATAAGATGTACCCTATTTTTAAATAATGAACTTATAATTTTTACCCAACAACCAGTATATTGCACCCTATATTTTTACTCATGCATTTTTTTATTTTTTAAAACTAGTATTCCTCCAAGGATTTTGTCTTTGTAACATGGTAAAACATGTTTTAAACATTCTTTTAAGGAGACATAAGAATGAATTTAAAAAATGAAAGGCCATGATATACTTTATGTCTACTTTACTCAAAGTGGGACAACAACACCAAATCAAATAAGGTGAATGAAAGTAAGTTGGAAGAAAAATAAACACATCTTACACTTTTAAAAACTTTTTTATGTCATATTACATAAGCTCATGTAACTTAAATGTTAATTTTCAAAGAATGTGTTTTATTTTTTAACCTCCAAAGTTGACAATTCTATTTTTCTAAATTATCAAGATATTTTTTTGGCTTACTTTACCATGCTTATGCCCAAAATAGGAATAAAAATTGAACATTTCAATTTTATAGCATTGAGTGACAAATGGTCACCAAAGGTTTAAAAAAACCAATAATGCAAATAGACTATAGGTTTCTATCATGCAACACTTCACAATTGCAAAAAAAAAATTCAAACACAAAACACAATGGCAAACATATAAGTGGAGAAGACGACTTCCAAAATAACTTAAGCAACAACAAACTTGTTTCAAATTTAGATGGCATAAAAATTACATCAAAACTTACAAAAAAACTCTTTTCCAAGTTCCACCACAAGAACCCTTCAAAGCCCCTTGAAAAAGCGGTGGGGTGCCCCAAAAAAAAAAGAAAATATCCCAAGAAAATCTCCTAACTCCCAATTAACCTCAGTAACATAATCCTATCTATCTTCTAAAAGTCCAAACTAAAGTGAAAAAATTTCTTGGTTAATTTTTCAGTTCTAAAAATAAACACTCAACATAAAATTTAAAATTTAATTCATTTGCATTTTTTATTGTGTTACATTTTTGGTTCTAAGTGATTCTACTACATTTACAACATAAGTCTAGAAAGTTTCAAGCCTTAACAAGTTCATTTAGGATTGACCATGTTCATTATTTTGTTTTGTTTTCTTCATTTTTGAAAACATGTGGAATTCTGGTCCCAATTGAAACCTAATTTATAACCCCATGGTACTGAGGAATTTTGACATGTGAACAGGAATACGTTGGAAAGCATGTGCAGTTGTGGATTACTCACATTTTGATCAACACCTGTTTGTTTGTATAGTTCTCAAATTCAAATTGCAGATTACATTTCAAAAAGAAAATCCCACATGCACATTTTCTACTAGGTGTCTAAACATGATGCAAACATTTGAATTAATGGTTCATGCCTTGATAATATACTTTTGTAATACAGGAATTACTTGGAGAAATTCCTAGTGTATTTGGAAGGCACCTTATATATCCATGAACATCCTGTAGAACAGAGGAGGGATATAATGCCGACTCCTTAAGAGTGGAACAGATCTTACACTGACTTGTAGGCATAGGACCCATCCCACTCTTAAACAGTAGATGTAAAAACTAAGAACCCTCCCCTTCCTAGGCCTTGTGATCTACAGATGTTTGCAGTCATGAGAACCTTCACCTCAAGGTTTACATTGGGTGAAGCCCACAGCTTGGGGCATCCCCAAAATGTGGGGCCGGACTCGGCTATTGGCTTGTTCTAAAGGCCTCAACCTTAGGGGTTTGCCCTAAACTTAAGTAATTGGAACTTGCAACACTTGTAATGACCAGTGTTTTTTGGACTCCTGTAAACACAAATGGTCTCAACCCTCTTTGCGAACCAATTTTGGTAAGAGTGTTGTCAACTAGCAAAGTGAATGAAAGGAATGGATGGACTTCATGTTAAAGCCTGCCAAACTTTATAACAAGAAAGAGCAACAACAAAGAAGGAAGTGGAGAAAGGAAGCACATAGTCCTAATGTTGAACAACATTTGACTGCCATGAATTTCTGTTTGAAGAAGTTGGGTTGAAATTAACTTCTTATGTTCAGCTCCTAAAGGAGCCTGATTCTAGGTCATAGAAACCTTGTGAGCTCGACTGCATATCGACCCTTCTTTGTCATGGTGATTTCTCCCACCTGAAAATTTCAACTCCAAGGAGTTCACTCTTTCTAGATGTGTATATGATGTTCAGGTACCTATATATGGGATCTGACCCTTCTGTTATTTGTAAGGAGATTCTGCACATTATAGATGTTCTGCAAGCTCATTGATGCAAACTACCAAATAATCTCACCAACTGATAGCCTTCTTTCACAAGAATAAATCATTTTGTGATGGAATTTGCAGATGGGTAGAATGAGAGAAGGTAAATTGGGAGGAGATGTTGCCATACCTCTATCCTTCCCTTTCCTGACACTGACACAACATCACCAGTCTTAAGGCACAGGCCATTTTTTGTCACCTCCTTCCAATTCACTCTCACATCCCCACCACTGCCCATGCCAAACCATCCAGAAAAACATGGGTCACCATACATTTCATAAGAGAATGGTGTCCTTTCTGGAAGCCCAAACAGCTTCAAGTACATTGTAACATTACTGGGCCCTGTAAAGACCAACAGTGTTTGACTAGTTTTATTACATGGCATGCTTACGGTCAATAATATCACAAGTCATCACAAATTCATTACACAGCTTACTGACATTAGAAGACTTAATATGGTATCCTCAATCTTGTTGTGGAATCTGAAGAGCAAAATGTGGTAAACAGTGCAGGGAGTATTTAGAAAGAAGTTGCAAAATATGAGCAGCAGACCTTATCATGTCAGCAAGCTTAGAGCGGGACATGCGGAAGCCAGCACTAGCAAGGGCATCCACTCGTAGAGAAGCCTCCACTGACCTAAATGTGTCTACCCTGTTCCATCCCTCCATACCTCAGTCATCTAGCACATGAGATCATCATATCTGTGGAAACTTCAGCCCAAGAAACAAAATTCATAGCTGGAATGATAGGGAATTGACCTTGGAGGTTTCACTTGAAGAGCAGTCAAAGGTATGGCAGTAGTCTGCACTGCAATACTGCGCACCTGGCAGATCCAACTGCAATTTCAGTATATTGCTTCTTTGATCCTCTTACACATTCAGTTAAATGTTGTTTCAAAGTTTCTCCTCTAAATCCAATATTACTTTCAGACCAGTACTAAACCCATGGAGGACTCACTTTCAAGGGGAAAGTTGCACCTGAATCAGAGATATTTCAAGAAAGTTAACAAGCTCTGGGTCCACCAAGATCTGAGCTCCTTTCTCACCCTGAGAAAAGACCACAACTACATGCCTTGATCAGTTTGTTTTAGCAATTCCTGGACTCTGGTCCTAGCAAGGCTGCAGAGTTTTTTGGTATTGACAGCCTAATGGCTACTAACCTGAAGAATAATGTCCCCAACTTTTTCTCGAGCAATTCCTGTACCCAAAACTGCACCCAAAAAATCACCATGCGACGCAGCATCGAACATGAAGTTTCCAGAAACACTGTCCACCATGAGCATCCAAGAATAAAATCAGAGAACTCATACTGACCACAACATGAGTTCTGGGAACTAAGGAAAGAACTTGGAAAACCACCTGTTGGTATCCACATACCTATGCACTGTTAAGTTATTTCAATTGAATCCAATCTAGCGACAAATTACATTCTTTTTGCCACTAATATAAGTGAGCTCCAGAACCTGGCCGGCAACATTAACAGGAGAATAATATCAAACTGAGAATTAGAAGAGATATAGACAAAGTTTGAACTTTGTAGGAGTTCAGAGAGAGAACCTGAGAGCTGCAACAGCACCAGGAAAGCCTGCAGCTCCACCTTCAGCAACTCCAGCATCTATTGCCTCTTTATGCCCAATTGAGAGCCGGCACCTCTCTGCCTACCCCGCCATCCCCCTTATCTTCCATTGCCATCTGCTTGCAAATGTTTCTTAATAATCTCTCAGAAGGCTAAAATAGGAGAAAAAGACAACAACCAGGAGAGTCAGGGAAGTTGAAAAAGCAGGCTAGACAAAAGTCCCACTGATGCGCTTCTCCAGTATAGATTTATTCAAGTCCATCATTTTGCAAACAGAAATCACTGAATTTTATTAGACCCTCTGCCAGAACTCAAAGAATGATCCCAATTCTGACATTCAGGTCTAGAAGTCCAGCAACAAGCAAATCAACACTTCATCAAACTGAAGCAAAACAAAAAGTATTTCAATGTACAAGAGGACAGTACCTGAGCATAGCCACCTGAAATTGCTACACCCACATCAGAGAGCCTGTGAACTGCTGTGAGCGCATCTCCCAACAAGGGTGGCGGCAAGAAGTTGGAGTGAGTAACTTCCCATCTATCCACTGCTCTCCGAGCCTGTCATTGCCCAATAACACACACAAAAGTAGGCAAGTAGATCTTATCAGCCATCAGTTAGACTAAAGAGCATGATATTGAGTAAGGTTCAGAGATTGTCAGTAGTGATAATTGCCTGACATCTGCTGAAATTGATATTAGACTTAATTATCTCAAGCTTTTGGATTTCTTCTGGGTGGGACTTGGAATGTGATGTGATACCTTCTCGAGAATGTGAGAAACATCTTCTGCGTGCAATTTATCAACACCAGCAAGCAGCTCACTTTTGTCTTCACGTGATAGCAGGGATGCATGGCATAGCCCTGCAATAAATAACATAAGTCTTTAGTTCCCCAATACAAATTTTTGCCAAGAGCATGCAGCAAACTTGAAACCAACTCTGGAAGCCATTATTTTTAATTGTTTGGATACTCCAGAGGCTACAAAAAGGTCAAAATACAACTCCTGAAAAAAAACACTTCACCCCAAACCCTGATATTTGCATGTGGCTTTTGTCATTGCAGTAACAAAGACACATGTTTTTCAGCTCAATTCTCATATTGGATTGTGTTTCAGAACCCAAAGCTGCAAAGAATTTTGAATTTCACACTTTCGTTGAATGCAGAAAAGTCAAATTCATTCATTTAAGTTTGGTGGTTCCCCAGCAGCTCCACATCAGTTTGGAAGTTAATTGGTCTCCAAACCCTAACGAGTATTCTGAATTTCCAGAGAATTTATGGAGGTAGGAGGACCATGAAGACCTGATATCTGCAGAACAAGTTCCGCAAATATGACACAGATTGTGAACCTGAAAGCTCCAAAGCAACGTTACAAACCCTAAACCCTGAAGATAAATTTGGAAATCCCCAAAAAATAAAAATAAAAAAGACCTATGGATCCATCCAATTCAAAGCTGTCAAGTTCCGAAACTCCAAAAACCGAGCTCCTGCAAATCCTTGAAATCTACTGCATGTCAAAGGCATGTGGTAAAATGAAATCCATAGGCATACCACCTGTTTGGAACCCATTCTTGAGCTGAGCCATACCTGCTGATCGGAACCCATTCTTGAGCTGAGTCTCTGGAAAAAACCTAAGGAATTGGCGAGAAGAGATTGTAACAAAGGAGTGCGTCATTTTAAAAGCCGTTTGTGCAGGAGATAGCTTGATCAGAAGAGGAGCCGCCATAAAACCTCCGCTAATCTTTCTTTCCACGAGTTGTCCTCTCTAGCAAATCAGTCAAGACATAAAAGACAAAATGCCTGGAAGTCAGTCATGTGCTTGTCAAAACTAGCTTATTCCAGACGTGACTTCCTTTCCAGTAAAGAGTGGAGAACCACCCACAGTGAAGAAGAAGAAGAAAATCAAAATCAACAAACAAACCCACACACTCAACAGAACTCGACTACAAATCGCACCAATCCTTGTTTGCACTTTTTATTTTCATCGACAAAACCAAAATCTCATAACATACAAGAAAGAAAAAATGAGCGCAACGACAAAATCTTGTTTCCATCCCCACTGGAACCAAAACATCCTGCATCAGAAACGAATCCGACAACATACACAACACATCAACTACAGAGTTCAAAAGGGTAAATTATTTACTCTTTTGTCAACAGTGGGATTCGAACCCACGCCCTTTCGGACCAGTACCTGAAACTGGCGCCTTAGACCAACTCGGCCATATTGACACAACTGCTGGAGGCAAGTATCTCATCATTTTTCTATCACTTCAGTGTTCCGCCTCTGTTTCCCAACCGACTAAATGCAAATAGACTGCGTCGGCCGATTATGGCTTACCCAACCTTAGGTCGACAAAGCAAACTCCAGAGGCGTAACACGATATTAATGACAGATTATGCCACTCTTCAGGAACCTGCTCTTTCCACTGGTCATAATTTTGCATAATCACCAACTGTTCTCTTCAAAATTTAGCATATTGGTCCAAAATCATATACGCAAGCTAAAGGTTACTGCCTATTATACTGGGTTTGGTGGCTAGCTTAACAGCTGCCACCTTGCCAAGCATAATAGGCTGCAGCTCAACCATTACCAAATGCATTGAAGTTATCCAGAAAGTCACTCTGGGCCTTCGAATCTCTATTTCATGCCTTGTTGGATTGAAACTGGAATGTAAGTGAATTCTGAAAATTTCTTTAAGGCCTCCATTTCATCCACAATTCTAATGGCTGTGCCCCAAAATTGCATTGGAGATTGAGCTGCTTTGTTATACCTGTTTAATGTCTTTCCTAGACACCTACACAGGAATACTCTACATCACAGGCTTCAAACTTGAAAGATTCTTAGAAGTTTATTTATTCCTTTTCTGCTATTTTTGGTCAAGACACAAGTGAAGATGATTGAATCTTCTTTTCCCACCAGCCCTTACACTTCTGTACAGGTCAAAACCTCTTTCTGTTTGTTCCTCAGTAACTCATGGATACAGACAAAATCTTCCATGGAGTCTTAACTGTACCCAGGCTTCAATAGTTTGAATGGGAAATGGTGAGGATCCAAATCCACCTTTGCAACAATACTCTCAAATTGAGTGATTGTGGGATTGACTACTACCAGACATATCTAGCATGCACCCAGACTAATTTTGAACCCAGAAACAGACTCAACAAAACCCAGTTATGCTAAGTTATAAAGTACAAGCTGTTATTTCCATATTGTCTACAGAACTGTTGGATGCTGTAAACCCGAGGATTGATACAGTTAATAACAGCAGTATTTTATGGTCTAAATACACACAAAAAGTGGCTTTTGATTCCTGTCATGTAGAAGTGGTTGCAAGATCTGATGTTATTAATCTTACTTCATAAAAGTCAGCTTTCTCACCCGCAGCTGCTTGCAAAAACACCCGGCCACAGAGAAAAGTTTCACTGATTAGCAACAACAACCTGAGGCTGCTGCAGAAAAGCTCAAGACACATCAGTGCCTTCACAACAATTGAATCACAGGCCTGCGGCATGAAAAATCTCAACAATACCTTGTTTCAGTGGGTTCATGAACTATGGATGGAGGAATAACCCACCTAGAAATTTTAGAGACAATGGATAAGTGACTTACCAATTTCAGCATTAACTCCAGGCCCAAAGAAGGATTGAAACTTTGCCTGCATTCATTGTGCACTAAATGTCTTAGTCTTGCAGATAATTCATGACAACTGTATGCAGGCATGTCTGAAACAGTCCCCCTTCCCTTAGATGACCGAATGCACAAACAAGACAAAATAATCCAAATCCTCAGCAAAGAGTCTTTCTTAGGATAATCCCACTGAAGGCAAACACATCGAAATGGTATACTTGGTAACAGAGGAAAATCTCCAGGAAGGAAATTGAGGAGTAACCTGTCGGTCTTCAAAATCGGAAAGCTTCAGGTTCTTGGCCTCAAACACTAGAGTTAATGTGTACCTACCCTCACCCCTCACCTGCCCTGGCAGACACATGTGAGCACATAGCATACATCATCTCCTCAGAAAAAGATTTAGTAAGCCTCCAAGCACCCACTTGAGGCCTATGATATGACCAAACATCATCAAAATTGTTAGATAGACTTCTTGGACAGGAAAATTTGTGGCAGGTCTGATTTTCTTAGATTACTTTTGATAAATTTACACATCTCAGGAGGGTTTAGCCAAATCATGAGTCCACATACTAAAGCTTGTTAAACTCATCAAACACTTCTCAATTAAAAATTCAATACAATGGCTTGACTTCTAAAGACCTTCACTTAGAAGCTTGCAGAGGAGAGAACAGAACACACCTCTTCACGAATATACTGAAGTCTTGGGGCATACCGTCGTGAAATACCACCACCCTGCTCACCAATAAGCAAAAGCATCAGATTATACACTTCCAAAAGCTTCAGATTCATTCTATTCTATGACTCAGGAGTGTCACCTGAACACAAACTGAGAATGAACTTCGTCTTTGTCATATACAAACAGCAACTTGCAGCACATGGTACCAACTTTACATCTTATATATTAACAATTCCTACTGCAAAACTAGATTGCAGTAGGAATATGAAGCAAGGCTGGAATGGGGAAAATCAATTCTTTTGCTGGTTCTGGTTCTTTCAATAATTTTTTCACCAATTGAAGTACCTGACCATAGCGAAAGATGCGTTTGAGAGCCTCCTCCAAGTGTTGCTCATCTCCATACCTATATCGAGTTACATCACTTCGTACCTACATGAATCTAGCATCTCATGTTAGTTTCCATGTTGATATTCCATTTGCCGGAGCTCTTTCGATTTGTGGAAAGTTCTGGATACTTCAGTCTTTGCAAGTTCCCATTCTTACCTGTTTAAGTATATCTGTGGCTTGTGATTCTCGGAGAAGAAAAGCATCTTTGTATGTCACACAAGCTACTGGTTTCAGCTCTGCATACTGCACAGACGAACACACCTTCAATCAGATGATGAGCATCTGAGGTGAAGAATACAAGAAAAGCCCACAGGGAAGTTCAGAGAAGATCAAGGAGAAACATGGAGGAAGGGCAGGTGTAGCACCTTGAGAGCAAATCCGATAACAGCAAGAGGAAAACCATATGTGAGCATGATGGCTGACCATTCTGAGCCTGGCAAGATTGTGAAGTATGCTCCAAATCCATACCTGCATGGCTCTGAGTCTTAGTTCAACTTTCTTTAGTCCAAATTGTGACAAAGAATCAGATAGGGTTTGGGAGTGTTTTGACAGCACAATTGCACTTACGATAGTAATGCTGTGCCAACGGTGAGACCAATGGTTCCAAACGACGTCTGCACTTTCCACAACCATCACCTTCCATCAGTCTTCACTAAAGAGCTCAAGACCTAATTCGAAACCCTAGTCCTTCATCATTGTCAAAATTGCGTTCAAAGAATGTCCTATTTAAGGCTTCTTGTCCTGAGTGAAGCTCAACAACCACAAACTTCTTCGAAGGTCATTTAAGAAACAGGGATGCACGGAATTAGCTTACGACTACTCCTATGCAACCCCCTGCAAGAACATTTCATGTTGAAAAAGTCTCCACATCTCTCAACCAGAAATTTCTAACGACGTAATTCTCAACCTACAGAGGGAGAGAGGGAGAGGAATCAGCCGCATTCCATGTCCAGGATTCCAACCTCGTGCACAAAAATGTGGCCGCGCAAACAAGCTCGTTTGACGAAGCGAAAAACTCACCTTTGTAATGGAAATTTCAGTGTCTGGAACAGTCTCCTTCGAGGAGGGCGCGGCGCTAGTGTCCACTTGACTGGTGGCCCTAACGAGAGTGAGTCCTCGGGCCTTGCTTCCGGGCGGCCGCAAGGAAGGTAAGACGCGAACAGATCGCGAACACGCACGTCGCGGCGCGGAGAGCTTGTGGCAGGAGACGGCGAGAACCGCCTGCGAAGAAGCTAAGCTCATCGCCATCGTCATCGTCGAAAGAAAAGCTTCGTAATCGCCAGCAAAACACCGAATTGCGGGAGAGAGAAGCAAAAGACGCTGAGACGAGCAAAAGACAACTCCACTGAAGCTATGCAAGAGGCACTTGACGTCCCAAGCTACGTCACCCAAGTCCCAACTCACTTGTTCAGGATCTCCTTTCAGGTGACAAAAAGGGAAAAAAAGAGATCCCCACAGTCAATATCTCTTTTACATAGGATTAATCGATCGGCTCAGGATCGACGACGGGTCAGAATTTTCGCCCTCGTGGCGGGTCACGGTAGCGTCCGATGGAGTCAGTAAGGGCAAACCATTTCTTTCACCTAAGATCCTAAAGATGAGAGAAAATGTACCTGATCCACACATAGAGATTCTGTGAAGGGCAAAAGATGGCCGCGTGGCCTCTTTCTGAACACCTAATACTAAATGGAGCCAATACCCTATAGGTTGCAGAATAAAGTTAATTATTGTCTTATGCAAAAAATGAAATTTCATGGAAACATAAATCAATTTTTTTTTCTCAAGAGAAAAGTCATTGACATATTTTATTTTATTTTTTAAAAGTCAATTTCTTAATTTTAAAATATTTTTTAAATATTAAAAATCATGTGTTGATGTTGATGGCCGTTTTTATGTTTGCAAAATGGTGAAAATTCACCAAAAAAGAACCTTTGGTTACATCATGAATATTTATTTTAAAATTTCAAAAACATTAGATAAGGTTTATGATGATTTCAAAGATTGAACTTAAATGTTTTCAAATAAATTTGACGAAATTGTTTATAATGTGTATTTAATTTATTTCAAAATAAAATGTTAATTTTGGACTTAATTCAACATTGTAAATGTAAGGAGGACCACCTAGTGATCACTAAAATAAAACAATTTTGAATAAAACTTGCAATTTTTTGTCATTTTTTTTTATTCCCTCTAATTTTATGTGTTTCATTTGGCTAAGTTTAAGGACATCATGTGTATATGTTAATGCCAATCACAACATAATCACATATATAACAAAAAACATCATCAATGTATAATGTTGGTCTAACACAAATATTCAAAATTTACAAAACAAAACCAAACATAGAACTAATGAATTAAAATTTGCAACCTTAAAATTTGAACATTTGAAAGCAATTTTCATATGTTTGATGGGATTACCTAATGGCCACCACCTGGTAGAAGGTTGTAATTCATCAAAACATTAAAAGATAACATAATGTGGAATGAATAAAAAAACAAGACTAAAACTTGTGACCTTAAAATCTAAACATTTGAAAGTAATTTTCATACATTTGATGGGATTACCTAATGGCCACTTGATAGAAAGCTACAATTTATCAAAACATAAAAAAATAACACACTGTGGATTTAGTAAAAGGAGAGGACTAAAAGGGCTAGTGGGCACCATGTCATAATTATATACAAAATAAAATAAAATAATGAAAGACTGTAAGTTGGATTACTATGACATCACATAGATCCATATTCATATGAAATACCAACATGCTAAAGAAAGATGAACAAATTCCAATAACAATGATACTCTTCTTTTGAACTAACCAATTATAACCAAATTCCATTTAAAAATGAGTGTGATTATTATTTTGGTTTTTACTCATTCATCAAGGTTTTGTTTGACATTGGTTTCATGATTAACATTAATCATTATAATATTGTTGATTGTGACATTAATTCTAATAGGAAATGAACATAAAATGGATGAAATGACAACCCATTGTTTTGGATCCGCCAAATTGCAACCACAAGTTTAGGTCGCATATGCAACTACAAACCATTTATGATCATTTATGTGATTATAAGTCATTTTTATTCTATGCCACACAAGATAATTGCACTTGTAGTTACAAAAATGGTTTATTTAGGCACAAGTTGTAAACACATGGATTAAAATGAACAAGATTCCTTATAATGATATGAATGATAACAAACAATAATAAGTTATTAGGAATGATTCCAAGGGTACTAAGATGTGGTGAACTTTTATAGACCACAAAGGGTAACAAAGGCGTGAAAAGAGGCAAATCAACACTGATGGTGATGATGTTCGGATGCACAATATTTTTCCTTTTTTTATGGCAATAGAAAAGTGACTAGTAATCTATGATGACAAGGACTATTAAAAATGATGTTAGGGGTGCTTAAGTTGTGAGTTGATTTCTTTCCTTTGTTTGACAAACAAATGACAAGGGACAATATGAGCCAAGCCCCTTAACAACATTGAGGAACAACAACAAGTGTTATGGATGAAGAAATGCATAATTTAGGGTATTGGGAAAAACACCAATCACACCATGATAAATAACTTGTACCAAAATTTCACCTTTAATTTAAAGGGTTTGTAAAAAAACATTACTTGCCAAATCCCTTGGGAGGAATGTTTATGACATCTTGATATGTCCTTCCTCCTAACCTTTTGGACAATTGATTGTTTTAGTCATCCTTAGATGGTCAAGATATGATCTTTGACCATTATGACTTTTGAACAAATGGTGGAGATTATTTTGTGGGATGCTAGGGTGTGATATTGATTTTCAAATGAAGGACAATCAACATAGGAAACTTTAAACATTAAACCCATCAAATCTCTCATAGATGAAAAAATCCCTAGTTCTAGGATTGGATGATGTCGTTGTAAAAACTAAATTATGTAAAGATGAAGGAAGGTGAGTAAGAAAGTAAATCTTTATTAGAACATCAAAAAGGACATGCAAGATGTCCAAACACATCCTTAAGGATATCCCTTTTAACCCAACCTTTTGGATAATTGGTACCACTTATGATCACCTTTAAGATGGTCAAAATATGATTTAATTTTAATTGTTATGGTTTTTGAACAATTGGTGGAGATTTTGTGTCATAGTTGTAAACATAGTTATGACATTCTTGGTGCGAGAATGTTATGGAAGCCCAAAGAAGCAAGAATTTTAAAGAATTTTTAAAAAATTTATAGATCAACCAGTGTAATTTGGTAAACATTCGCGGGTAA
>Ga0116231_10006767_pt1 | contig 21537 bp, 14 predicted proteins | sample S1TSphgellanicum_2_FD_89695 | JGI IMG/M metagenome (GOLD analysis project Ga0116231, IMG submission 89695) | Host-associated microbial communities from peat moss isolated from Minnesota, USA - S1T2_Fd - Sphagnum magellanicum MG | ecosystem: Host-associated > Plants > Peat moss > Unclassified...
AATCCTTTGTATAGCTGAAAATCATATTTTTCAGGTCGAAATTTGGCGAAAATTCGCCAGTAAAAGAAACACTGAAGTCTAGGGGTGGACAAGTTCTAAAGAGTATTGAATGCCAGGCAGTGTGCATCATGGCAATGTTATGGACGCTGTCAATAACAACTAAGTGAAAATTTTGCCCAAATTCGGAGATATCTATCCAATTTTGCTTTTGAGTTTCACACTAGACTGGTCTGGAGCTTGCTAGTTTCCATGGGTCATTCTAGAGTAGGCATGTTAACATGAAGATCTCCCAAAACTTCATGGAGCCAAGATTGAATACCATCCATACATACGACTCACGTTCAGCAAACCTTGGCCAGATAATTACTGTTTTGAAAGAAATGAATCCAACAACCTGAATCTGAATATTTCAGAATTTCAACAATAGTCTTTGAGTATATTAAGTCCATTATTAGGTTTCAAATTTATCTTGTGTTTTAAACTGAGTTCTATTTTTTAGAAATTTGAAAAATTATTCTTAAATTGTCCCGTGTGTTCAACTGACTGTCATAAGAATTAATTAGTGTGGAACATGAGTGGTAGCTAGGTATGATATATAGCTTTTAGGATGCCAGGCAATGCAGCAGGAAAATGGTGGTAAGAGTTCAGAAAGCAGCAGAAAATACCAGACCTTCCATGCTTGTTCCACCTCCATGGAAAGCAAGATTTTTGCCATCATGCACTATAGGTTTATGCAGTGTGTTTCTTAAAGACCAGTTCAGTTTCTATCTTATGTTTCAGTTTCACAGCAACCATGCTATTGGTAGTTCCAGTAGCAGCCTTTGTTTTCTCAACTGGCGAAATTTCGCTAGAAAGAGAACTTAAAAATTAAAATTTCGAAAATGAACTGCTTTCTAACGTTTTCAATCGCCAGAAGTGAGAGATTTTTCTAATAACAGCAGATCCCTATAATATTTGGTTTCCAGTGAGTAGCCAAATCTAAAAAAGGATGTGTCGAGATTTATATTTCATATTTGGGTGATGGCCAGACAATCAGAGAAGAGCACCAGGTCTTTTGCAACCCTCTATAGATGGTTGCCAATTCAGATGCTCTAAAACGAAATTCCTCAAATAAATGCATTGAATTTGTACTGTTCCCATGACCGATCACTAGTAGAAAAACCTCATTTTTTTATTTGTCTTAGACAATAAAATTTTTTTTTGGTGACTATTTTTGATATATGGCTGATTGCAATGATCACTTTAAGAGAAATGAATCCACAACACTATAGGTATACAGTATGGCAATATGTGGCTGCAGTCTGGAACGAGGGTTTTTTTCCCAAATTCCTCAAGGAGGTCAGTCCACTGGCGAGGATCCTCAGCATTAATTAACTGTAAATGGCGACTGTTCCATAGCATTTTTATAAAACTGCTGCTCAAATGATAACCTATGAAGTGCCTAGGAAGAGATGTGACTAATTTAATTATTTTTTATTTTCAAAAATGGCGAGGAAATGACTGAAAATCACAAAATTTTCATTTTTGTTTTCACTATTTGAAAAAAAAAATTCGCCAAAAAAGAACAAACACACTGTGTGGAACACGGCAATCTCACCTACATCACATAAGAGTAGTGCAGCTTCTAAGAGCACCTCCATTGGTGCTCAGTATGTCACTTTGGATAATTAAATTAAATGTCAAGGTTTAGCTTTTTCTTTTGGCAACCTCACCAATAAAACTGTAACTGGAACTGCATATATGTGAGGACTACTAATAGCAAACCACCTGGACCAATCATTATGATCGACCAATCAGAAATACTGATCCAATTTATTACACTCTTTTTTGGAGGTGCACAACTATGTTGCGCCTTTTACCAGCCACTACAACCTGCACGAATTTGGTGTAGAAAAACCAATTTCCTAGGCTACACCGGCACATTTTGATTTTTTCGCAGGAAATTTTACTGTCTGGAGTCACACACTCAGCACCTTTGGAGATGCTCTACATTATTGTGATTGGGAATGAATACCCAACAACAACGGTGCTATTGCTTAGTTATTTCTAACGTTGTCGTAGCTATCTGAAACGCTGCAAATTTTCTGCAGACGGAATTTTCAATATATTATGCACCAGTGTAGAGTCTGGATGCGAAGAGAACGATAGTGATGAGTGTTTTTTCGGAGTTCTGGCGGTTTTTACGACCTCACCTCTGCTCTGCGCATTCAACAAACTGAGAAGTATTCTACTGTGAAGCCGTTTTCTAGAGTGGAGGAAGCCTGGCACTGTCCATTGCTAAGTGTATTTTTTTCTTTTTTCCACTCGCTGATTGCCGTGATGATTCCTTTGCTCCAACTTTGCATTTGTTTGAAACCAAAAATTGGAGCACCCTGTTTGTGCGCGAGAAAGCGTGATCAGTGAGTTGCGCAGGTTTGTTTCTTGGTGTCTGTGTTTTTTTTTCCCGTGCGGCTCATTGCTGAGAGGACGTCCTCGCTCAATCTTTCCGCTCGATTGAAAGCCCAGAACGGAGCTGTCGGTTTATCCGCGAGAAGAGTGATCCGTGACTATAAATCGGGTTGGTTGTAGAGATGACTCCACGTTCGTGCGATCCCTGCATGATCAGCTCTAATAATATGGATTTGAATGCGCTGCTGCTGATCCAAGGCGTCATTGTGGCTACCTGTTTGTCCACTTTTGTAGCTGCTTGTCAGTTAGCACCTGAGCCATCGCCGTCGTCCCGTGTGCATCATCGTTATCGTCATCCTTGTGTTCGCGAACACTGGCGACAACGTTGTGGGGTGCCGCTTTCGCGTTCTTCAGCTTGATGGCCGATGCATCGCCTGCCCCTAAAACATTTGCCTCTTGGCCAGCGTTCGTTGCGCATGAGGTTGGCTTTCTTGCTTCTGATAGCACCGATAACTCCATTGTCTGGAATATCTAGGATTTTACAAAATATGTTCATCATCTCCAGATTTCGCCAAATCCTTAGACGGCCAACTAATCTTGCGCTACGACCTAATAGCATGTCTATTAAGTCTAATACTTTAAGGAGGGTGGTAGATGACATCCTTGTTATATTGTTTGGGATCAACCAACCACGCAATTCCTTGAAGTGTACAAGAATAGCAGCAAGTACTTATGTTGTACTAGGAATGAGGGATTCGACTTAGCTACCACCTACACATATCCATGCAGCCCACAGTCCAGTAAAGGAGGATAATATGGCCTTTGCTATGACCCTTGGGCACAAAGGTCGTTGAAGATTCATGTTTGATGGTGTAAATGAAGCAGGGAAATTGGCTTTACTGGAAAGTGGTATCCTTCTTAACTACAAGCAACTACGGTTTCTGGATGGTGGGAGCGGCACAGCAACACTTATAATTGGTGTCCAAACAATAGGATATATTACATCTATCATTTATAGAACAATTGATCATTTGTTTGTGAGTTGTACAGAAGCCATAGGGTTTGCTTTTAGCATGTTGGTCATTGTTCATTCTATTGTTCATAGCATGGGAATGATTTGTCGAAATCCTCTTGTCATATACTTGAACCCACACAAGAAACAGACATTTTAGATAAATGTAAGTCTACTCAATGGTCATATAGTGATGACAACCCATGTGAAAATACCTCGATCGTGGGAATGGTAGCGGTGGGGAGTGCGGTGGTGGCATTCACAATACTTGTTGAATGGCATGTGCTGAAAATAATTTGGTTGGATGCAATTGGACCCATCCTCTTTTTGCTTTCTCTTACCACCCAATCACTTTCAACTATCATATTCTCAAAACATTTGACTTCAAAAACATGGGAAATTGTTATTTTGCTTGGGTGTGTGATGATTAGTTTTGGTGGGATAGTTGTATCCATTGTGGCCACCATAGTGAACTGGCAGACTGACAAGTTTAATAGTCGCACCCCCTCTATGATACACAACTTACCTTTCCTTCGTTAAAAATAAATTTACTTATTTTAATGATGAATCCTACATATAACCCACAACATTGGTACATCATCATATGTTGTTTTGGATATGATACCCAAAAAAATAAAATAAAATAAAATTATTCTAATGAAAATATCAATCATGTAATGTAATGTGACCACTTTTCATGATTTCAAATCTATTTATTTGTACATGTTTAATTTGTTGATTTCATATTGCTATATTGTGAATTAAAGCCATTCCATTCATTTTGCGTAGTTACATGATAATATTGTATGAATTAATAAGTTGTCTTCATGCTTCACATACCCCAAATTACAATAAGAAAATCTCCAACATTATTCCAATCTTCATGTCTTAACACCCTCTTCAAATAACTGAGTTTTAAAATGTATTTCCCAACCAAGCTTTAAATGTCAATGAAATGAAATGGAATGGTTATGATTGCACAATTATGTTTCAATTTCACCCATTGTTTGAATGGCATTTGAAATATTGCATGTGCATATTATTGATTGGCATGTTCTTTAAAAGTACATGCTTAAAAATACATGCTTGTAAATGTAAAACCAATAAGAGAATTTTTTAGTTTCAATTTTGAACCTATCAGAAAAGGTAGACTTGACATGCAATTAGTTGTTTGATCCAATTTTTATTTTACTTTGTCACTTCTTTCAATTGTAAATGATCAAATGTAGAGAGGAGTCTCCAAACTTCAAACTAATCTTGTCAAAGATTTAAATTCCTTGATGACGTCATTGAATTTGCTGAAATATTTATCATACGCATGATTTTACCAAAAAGAAAAATGGTGGGAATTTCACCCAAGAAATAAAAAATGAACATTGTTCAATGGAAGTCACCAAAAATGCCTTCATGTTATGACACATTGAAAAAAAATTGATTGTGAACGTGATTTTAATAAAAAGAGAAATTTTAATTCTATTAACTTCAAACTTAGTATATATGGCACTTCAAATTGTTGAAACTAGGCCAAAGGTGCAATCTAAACCTTATGCATAATTTTTAATGGTATTATATCAATGGTAGCTTGTTATATATGTTTTGGTAATTAAAAAAAATTATGAATGTTGTTGTAGACTTCATTTAAATGATTACATAAGATCTCATGCCTAGGTCGCAACTTACATTTGCCAATGCCTCTATCCACCCAAAGTTTTGCAATGATAATTTGACAAAATTGTGAGATGCATCCATATGTTACAAAAAGTGTTTGATTGTTTGTGATCACACCATATAGGGCCTTTTGCTCTACTATCAATACAACCAAAAAGCTTTCAACAAGGCAATGTGCATGCTTGACAATTTTCATACCAACGGAATAAGACTTATTAAATTTATAACAATTTTTGTATATCAAAATTAATGAGAATTTGAAAAACGACTTTGTTGTAAGAACTTGAAAATGAAGCCCACTTCAACCAAAATAGTATTAGGCTTGGTACATTATAGAAAGGTTAGTTTATACTTTAACAATATCACAAGGGTTTGAGCCTAGTCTATTGCAATCACCATGAAAATAACCATGTTATTACTCATTGTATGGTCTAACAAAAAAATTCCTTTGTCATGAAAAATTCATATTGGTTTTAATAAATTATGGTTTTATTGATATCATGTGTAAATAATAATATTTATGTATCAGCACCTCCAATTATTTTTGGACACACTTAGATTCTCTATTTTTTTTAAAATCTAACCTAACAAATACCAAAATCACTTCTAGATTTAAGGTCATGTCAAAAAAATTGAATGCATATTATTTTAAACCTTATGAAAATTAAATAAATCACTAAATGACATCATTCCACGTAATAACTTGTTAATGGAGGAACATTCTTTGTCATCTTGCATTATAAAGTTTCTAATGTCCTAATTTATACACTAAAAATATTTTTCTTAATGCATCAAAACTATTAAAATCCAATGTACTTCCACAAAGCACATTGACACATAATCATCTAGTTTATGGCTTAAAAATTAGCACTTAAACTATTGGATTCAATCTAGATTTCTTTTTACTTTCAAGCAAATGTTTACACGTTCATATTATTTCACTAAATGTTATTTGTCAACATAGTTTCTTTCTACTTTAAATAAAAAAACTTGATAACTAACATATTCTCCTTAAATATCATAAATTCAAGTATAATGCATTGATATACATCCTCTTAAATTTTGATACATCAACTACAGAAAATTTATTTGATTCTTGAAAAATCAAGAGAAAAAAACCATTAACCTTCTAGGTGCATGGGTGTTGACATTCTTTTAAGGCACTTGAAAAATTTCAAGAATGTATTTTAAAGGCCACCTTACATCCATCAATAACCTCCTAGAAAAATTGAAGCATATTACACCTATTCCTTAATAATAGGAAGGAGACTATGCCTATTAATAAGCATATCCACTCTTATGAATAGTTGTAAACACCCCACAACCGGCCTGTTTCCCATGCCTCATGGTCTACATGAATTTATGTATAGAGGAAAGGCAAGGCAATAAGGTATTCTTTTTTGCAAGGTATGAAAAACAAGCAATAACATGAATTCCATGTGTTGTTAAACAAATGAATGGCTTATCTTTCCTACATAGACAAAAGGCACAAGGAATGCATCAAAACTTTGTTTATTAATATGAGGAGCACTACATATAAACAAGTCAACCTTCTAAAACCATATCCTCTTACAAAATGAAAACAAATGAAGTAATCCATATTTTATGTACATATTTGTATTGCAATAAATGAAACCACAACAATTATTACATACATGTGTCAAAAATAATTAGTTAACATTGGATGGTTGTCGCCTTACTTATGTCACAAAACTAGAAAACGAAAACATTGGTTTCATTTAGTTTGTAATGTTAGATCAAAAGGTTCAAGTTCATTTTTTTGTGAACTGAATTCAAGTTGGCATGTTTTTCATAGAATTGAACTATTGAACTAGCCTTTGCTAGATCAAGTATTCTGGAAAAACATTCTTAACACATGGTCAAATTTTTTAAGTAAGCAAGTTGAAATTTTAATAAACTATTAAGTAAGCTTAACTTTGTAATTAAATATTGATTTTACTTAATTGTTGAACTCTATACTTATATAAAACCCTATTTAAATTTGATGTAAAATTTTGTATCTATACAATCTTTAGCATTGGGGCATGTGTAACATGGAATCGAGAACTTGATTTTTAAATTGAGCTTAAAGGTTTTTGAATATGAAAAAGTGTATTTGAACAAAAATTGAAAGGTTCAAAAATTAGAAAAATCGGGGTCAACCCACACCCAAATAACTTTCAAATAAAATTAAAATTTCAAAGTTGAGATTAAAAGCTCACTAAAAAAGAAACAAATTGGGCAACATTGGTTGAAATCTACCCATTGTAAAGGTCATGTAGTCACCTTTGTGATGCTAGTTGTAAATGTCATTGCATGTGTAGTCTTGGTGGTTTTGTCATTATAGTTGTTATGGACAATGATTTTTGTAACTATAGTGAGAGTGACCATCTTTATGATATGATATATTTAATCTTGGTTGTTGGATCAAAGAATAGAAAATAGACCTACATATATTTGACGACCTCCACAAGTTATTTTTAAAATCAGAATGCATGTTCAATTTTCCTATGTTGCTTCATTCAAAGCATTTGCTTTCTCATTATTGACAACTTCAATTTTTTTTGTATTACGTTGCAAGTCAATTCCATGCCATTGTGCTTGGTGAGGTGCTAATGAGAAATTTGGGCTCACTCAATTGGGTGCCCCAAATTTCCAATTAAATAGCAAAGCAAGCAAAATGGATTATACTTGGCATATTACACTACGTAATGGTAAACATGTTGATTTGCATAATGTTCAAATGGATTTATAGACTAGTCATATGGATTTTGCAAAATGGTTTATTTTATTTATTATGTATCATAAGGGAATGGCTAAGGTATGAACCCCTCCATTCTACCTCGTAAAAGGAATTAAAAAGAGGCAAAAACGGCCATAACAAAACCATTATGTTCAAAAAAATATGCAAGTCTCTAACCTTTTCCTTCTCTATTAGCATTCTATGTACTTTGATAATGTACTTCAGTCCTTTCTTCATGTCAAGCTCCTCAATAGTTTTTTTTTCAATTTTGTGATGCAATAGAGGTGGTAATCATCCATAAACTTATGTAGCCCAATTTGGCTATTAACAAAATAAGAAGTAAAAATTGAAAAATCCTTGTAAGTTTTTGGCTACCTCCTTGAACCATGTAAAAAAATCTAGATTTTTTTCAAGACTTGTTTTTAATTTAGTGATTCTCATCCAAAAATCATTCAATCTACAACAAATTTATTCCAAATTTTCACAACAATGTGAAAATTTGTACAGAAACTATGGTTGGTGTTCATCAAATAGTAACAATGCCAAAGTGAACTACCTTTGTTGTGATGTTCATTAGTGTTGGTCTTGTGTCATATCACTTACATACCAAGCTAGGTACTCCAACAAATCATTAGGAAATTTCAAGACCAAGGAAACACATGTTTAAGGACAATTTTTCTATCTGAATACCATTGCGATGTCAATAATTTATCATTGGTTTGTTGTTATGTTATTATCAAGCGCAAATATTATAAAAAACCAGTGCCAAGGGCCATTATCAATATTAATATGGTATGATTGGTTTAATTAGTTAAAATGTTATTTGTGTAATTGATTTAAAAAATCATGAAATGATAATAACAAACATATGGAGGTTCTAGAACTCTAGGTACAAGTAAAATGAACCACTATTGATACCTAGGTTTTTCCTCAAAAAATGGCCATGTTTTTGGTATTGGTCACCATATTTTCAATTACCTACAAGATTGGTATGATATTGCCCAAAATATTTGTACAAATAAAATATATATATTTAGATAACCTATAATGATTTCCTAAACCATTTTGCAAGCCAAAGTTCTAAAATGATTACAATCATTTTGATATATAACGCTGAGACTTTGGAATGTCAAATTATTATTAAATTTAATTAGATAACCATATAAAGTCAAATTAGTCATGATGATGCTCCAAAACTTTCACCTGCATTAGAGTAAATAGCTCCACATGATTAATACATCTATACCCTTAATGGTTTAGGTATGAAATAATTGTAGCCTTCATAAATTTTGTAGACCCAAAAGTGCACATCAAATGACAACCATGTATAGTCTTACGTTTATAGGTTGTGTACCACTACAAAAAAAATAAAATTTACAAATCCCTTTTCGACCTAGTCCTACTTACATATGCAAACCACATTGTGCAATCATAATTATGCATTAAGTTGGATCTTTTAAAGAACATGCAAAAGACCTAAACCCATAAAGGAGTATGTCAAATTTGAACAAAAGATGCATGCAACTACATAATGCAAATGTGTTAAAAAAATCTCAATTTAATTTTCAAAAGGGGGGGGGGACACTAGTTTTTTAAAGTAAAAAATACGTGAATAAAAATATAAGGTGCAATGCATTTTTTGTTTAGTAAAAATAAATTTAATTATAATATATAATAATCTGAAATATACATTATAATTAATATAAGATGACTTTAATATGTATATATTAGATTAGATAATAATAAAATGATAAAAAAAATTAGACAATTATTTTATACCCCTAAAAATGGTCATTTGACACACGTAAATTCCAAACTTTACACTAAGTGTCCCCTTAAGATTTAATTTCTGAATGTTCGAAATTTTATTCGTCATTTTTCGAAATAAAAATAATTAAATTAGTTACATACTTTACCAAGGCACTTCCTATTCGTCATTTGTAAACATGCTACAAACCACCTAGAACAGCCGGCCTTTAAAACTGAGGATCCCTTGCCATTAATGCTGAGGATCCATCCCAGTGTACCCAATTGAAATTAGGGAAAAAACCCGCGTTCGAGACTGCCATATTGGTGACTGTACGTTTACTGATAGCAGCGTTATTGTTGTGCATTTATTACTCTCAAAGTACCTGCAACCATCCAGCTGCCATGCGAACATTACACCAGTTCGGTGCCCCATGGAAAGTCGGGTACTTTCTGCTCCTTTCTGAACTCTTACCACCACTTCCTGCTGCAACGTCTGGCACCTTAAAAGCTATATATATCTTACTTACCACTCATGTTTCAAATTAGTTAATTCCTATGATAGCCAGTTGAAAACAAGGAAAAAATTAAGGATAATTTGTCAAAATTGTAGAAAATTGAACCTAGATCCAAACAGAAAATACCTTTGAAACTTGTTACTGCACTTAGCATACTTAAAGATTATTGTTGAAATTCTGAAAAATTCAGAGTTAGGCTGTTGGACTCCTTTTCTTTTCAAAAAAACAATTATCTTGATAACATGAGTTGTCAGTATTCTAAACAATAATGGCTCCATGAAAGTTTGGGAGAACTTGATGTCAACGTACCCACTCACTCTAGTAGGACCCATGGAAAGCTGGCTCCAGACCAGTCTTGTGTGAAACTGAAAAAGAAAATTGGGCAGGCAAAACCTTAAGTTAGTTCTTGTTGACTGAGTCCAGAACATTGCAGTGATGCCCACTGCCAAGTCTTAAACACTCTTTAGAACTGGTCCACCACTAGAAGTAAACTGGCCTATAAGTGTACTTTTGATGCAGTACAAACGTCTTTAAGTGTGAGAAGGGGTTTGGATTATTTAGCCTCAATATTACCACAAGGCACATGTCTATTGCTTTTCCATTTTGTGATGCACCCAAAGTGGCAAGCATTGCAAAGCAAATTTGGCATTACTTGTGACATGTCCATTCATGGAATTTAGATGAATTCTAGTGGAAGAAATAAACTTTGAATAAATTATTTCATGGATGAAATATAATACTAAGTGTTCAAATATTTGATCTTTGGAATTGATTTTTTTTCCCCCCAATTTCAATGCATTGAGATTTCATGTGTTTAATTTGCATCAAAATAAAGGTGCATACAGAAATTTATTATTATTTTCATTAATTCATCACCCAATTGGAATCAAATTGTGGAGGGGGTGGTATAATTTTTCTATCTTGCTTGACTTGAGATAATTTGAGAATAGTGATGGTTAGGTTATAGACAAATTGGTCGCCTTAATTTGGGACATAATTACAAGCAAAATCTAACATTCCATATTTCATGTGCATGTTTTGACATCATAAATTGAAAATCCAAAAGAAGGGGGCCTTATGTCATTGTTCTTCTAATCAACTTGAAATGAATAAATATTTTTTTATTTAAATATACTCCAGAGGATATCAGATCTAATTTTATCTAACATTACACATATGATAGTTCAAATTAATTCAAAAAACAACAAGAAAATATTTTTTGTGCATGGGAAAGCCTCCAAAAAATTAATTCTTAAGGTCACAACCATTTACCTCATATGTGAACCACAACAAGCTATAATGAAATTGCAACAAGGTTAGCCATTGTGATTTTCATTTTGATTTGTTCACCTTGTGTGACTTTAACTTCAATTTTGTATACAATGTCAAGCCACTTATAATATTACTAAATATAACATGTTTGCAATTTAACATTTCAAAGTAACCCAAAGTTTTGTTAGAATTATATGGTAGAGAATTTTTTCGAACCTTTGCATTAATGGGTTGGGATTGACCATTCATTAGGTATGGCTCTTGTTAATGTAACATTGAGACAAAAATATAACAATATTATCGCTTTAGCAATGTTTGTTTGGTGAAAGCTTTTAAATAGTTTTCTTTTAAGTTTTGTGCATTGATTTTAGGTGTATGCACAACCAAATATATTTGACATCCCTTGTCAAAAATTTCATGAGATTAGCTAGCTACAGATCCTTTACCACACCCCTTCCTATTTATTTGTTAGTTATCTATGTTTAAGAATATTTCAAGAAATTGAAATGCTAATAATGTCTAATTGCAATTTGATACATTTTAACCATACACCCAACATCTACTACTACATGTTGCCCATCTAACTTATCCATCCTCATGCATGAACAATATCCTAAAACCATCAAAGGTGAATTATATTGATTAACAAAATTGGTCGCCACGAATAGGTCATTTATAACTAATTTCAATGGCACCCACTCTTAAGTAATTGTTTGAGCATGTTAAATGAATAATGCCATGTAGTTTGGACCTTTGCATTAATGGGTTGGGATTGACCATTCATTAGGTATGGCTCTTGTTAATGTAACATTGAGACAAAAATATAACAATATTGTTGCTTTAGCAATGTTTGCTTGGTGAAAGTTTTTAAATAGTTTTCTTTTAAGTTTTGTGCATTGATTTTAGGTGTATGCACAACCAAATATATTTGACATCCCTTGTCAAAAATTTCATGGGATTTTAGCTAACTACATATCTTTTGCCACACCCCTTCCCATTTATTTATTAATTGTCTATGTTTAAGAATATTTCAAGAGATTGAAATGCTAATAATGTCTAATTGCAATTTGATACATCTTAACCATACACCCAACATCTACTACTACATGTTGCCCATCTAACTTATCCATCCTCATGCATGAACAATATTCTAAAACCATCAAAAGTGAATTATATTGATTAACAAAATTGGTCCCCACGAATAGGTCATTTATAATCAATTTCAATGGCACCCACTCTTAAGTAATTGTTTGAACATGTTAAACGAATAATGCCATGTAGTTTGGACGATAAGATGGATGGATAAACAAAACTTAAATAATGTTTTAAAGGCAAGGAATTGTTTTCCATTACCATGAATTCCCTTCCCCACAAATAACAATGCACTTGTGCGAGGCTTAAACATAAACTATAACTTTAGGTACACTTGTTTTTTCATGAAAATAAAATGTGTCACAACCTTCGCCTTGAGCTTATAATCAAGACCAAAGACATTATATAAAATGTATCCAAAAGCAAACCAAGATACAAAATGGGTTAGCTTGAGTGAAAAGGGAGCCCACCACCCCCCTATTATTATTATTATTGGTTACTAATCTTAAATGTTTAAATGTTAACTTCAAAGGTTAAATTGCCTAGAAATCCAAAAATATTTATGTTGTTGGAAAAAAAATTAATAAGGGAAATAGGAAAGTGAAGTTGCATGTTCAAAACATATTTGTTTTGAAGGACTAAAGTGACATTTAAGGATTTGGAATGATAAATGTGCAAGTTTTGAATTCCCATTTAAGAAGCTCAAGCTCATTTTGGCTATTTCAATGTTGTCCTTGTAACCAACTCTAAAACATTTTATAAGGAGGACATTGGTGTTTTTCCCCAAGTTCAAACCAATTGAGTCCTAATAGTGCAAAGCAAATTTGTGATCCAATTTGGTTTTATTTGCACTAACCATTTACATTGTTCAACTTGTGCATGTGAAATGATTATGAAATGTTCATGGACAAACAAACTTGTTATTTCATCATAGTCCCATCTTTGGATTTCCACACATCCCTCTTGTCCCAATGCATGGAACTAAGGAACATGCCCTAGGTTCTTCCTTCTTTCCGTTATTGTCATTTTGAACAATTATCATGGATACCTTGGGACAAGCTTGGGTGCGTGTCAAAAAGGAGGCTTCAATAAGGTTAATGTTTTCACTATATTTCAATTGAATTGAATAAATTTGATTATAATTTAATTGAATTTGAAAACAAAGATTCCAAATGATCACCCAATCATTTTCGTAACAAAATCGATTAAGGTAGAGTTTTATTGAAAACACTTTTATCAAAATTTTATTACCAAAATCAGTTATGGAATTTTCATTATTGAAAAATATTTTTATCGAAATCGGTTTTACCATCGGATTAAACTAAGTAATTTTAGGACTGATTTTTTTGGGATAAAGTTAATTGCACATTCCACCATTTTCTTGTTTCCTTCTTGAAGGTACTAAGGCTCTTTACCTTTGAGGACCGTAAAGGGAGAATATTTTATGGAGTAAATTAACTTTTCATGTCCCATTTTTTTATGTAGAAGTTCTATGAGTTTTTTTCTTCATATGTTATGAGTATTATGTTTTTTGTATGTGAGGTCTTCCTCCTTGTATCTACTTTAAGTTTTTTCACGTAAAATTTTTACTTGACTATCCTACTAAGTTTCGATATTATTTATATGAACATAAACTATTAGTTTCTTAAAATTTACTTCAAAAGTCCTTCTACCACATGGTAATTTTACTTTTGTTGTTGGTTGTTGAAATATTTTCATGGATGAAATAAAAGGACTTGAAGCACATCTAGTTTGCTTTCATGGTAAATTGTTGATTCCAAGGTACAAAACACCTATCAATTTTTGAAAAGGATTATGAATGGCAATGTTTGTGTGTAGTGCCTCAACAAAATAAGTAAATGCACAACATTGTTTCATCTTTACCTATCACTGACCCTATCATCTTGGGTAGTGAATCTCATGTACATCAACAACGTGTTAAAACATGTGGACTAAAAAGTTTGGGGTGTTTCTTGTTATGATTTGGAATTAAATGCAACAAAAGGATGAAAGCAACCTATTAACTCATACAACATGAATGAAAAATAATGAAATGATTCACATTAGAGAAATATAAAATTAAAACATTAAATGAGTACAAATAGTGTGATTCAAAATCATATGAAGTTGTAACATAGAATTATATGATTTGTATCTTAATTTAATAATCATTAAATCATATTCATTTTTTTCATATCAAATCCTAATATTTGATGGCATATCAATGATGTGGGTCATCTATAATGAATTCATTATGGTGGCCACAATGGATATAACCATGCCACCCAAATTAATCATTGTATATGCGAAAATAAAAACGTATTATGATATGCCATTTGATGAAGTAACATAAAAAATGATTGCTAAAAATACTTGCATGATAAGAGCAAGCAAAAAAAAGGATGGGTTAGATTACAAGTATTGTGAATGCCACCACAATGCTCCCCACCATCATCCACATGATTCCATATTTTGACATGTGATGTTATCATTGTATAACCATGGAGTAGAGTTACATTAATTTGAAATTTCTATTTGTTATTTGGGGTTCAAGTATATGACTTGTGAATTTTGACACAACATTCTTAAGTTGTGAACAATAGAATAAATAATGACCAATGTGCTAAAAGTTAGAAAAAATTGAATTCACAATCTTTCAAATTGCTCTGAAAGTACAGTTGAAAAGAAGTCTATAATAGTTTGCAAGGGTTATTTTCATCCAAAAAAAAACGATCAAAATTGACCCCCATTTGGCCCCAAAACAACCAATTCGCCCCCTTTTTTGAATTAATCAGCATGTGAAAATTACAGAGTCATTTGGAGGCATAAGTTTTGGCAAAAAAGGAATAAGTCATAGGATTGGGCAACTTGTAAAAAAACATTTTATGAGCAATTTGGAGAGTATACATGCAATGTAGAGGATGAATTGGAGTTGCCAATTTGGCAATGTGGAGTTGACAATTTGGTGCTATCGATTGGCAAAGTGGGGAAGTGGATGTGGAAAGTGTTTTTTTTTGCTTGCATTTTGGTGCAAAATCTCACCTTTCGCTATAGATTGCAACCACCACAATAAGAGTTGACATATCCAATTCATGAAGTATGCTCTTGGATGCAATTTAGGGTGTTAGGTTATGTTCAATCATAGAGGAAATTTTGGTGGATTTCTATGGTTCAGGGTAATTTTTCACTATTCTGAAAGTTTTTGCAAAACTTGTCACCATTAAAGCTAAATATCTTGTGAGATGTTGGCCACCCATGCTACATAACAAAAATGGGAAAAATACATTCATATGCATTTAGCATAGTGGCAAAGTGGACTTGATAAATAGGAATTGTCAATTTGGAAAAATAGAGGGGCACACAATGTTCCAAATCAAATTTCAAGTATAGAAATTGTCTTTTGTTGCATGAAGGTAAGATTTGCAATTATCACATGTCCACACATTTTGAGTATGTTTGGGCAACTTTCAAACTTGGTTGTTGCCCAATTATAACATCTCCAGTATTTCTCAATTGCAGAATAGAAACATTAAATAATGAAACATCTTTCTATACAAATTTTCACCTCAAGAAACAATCATCAAAGAGAAATCCCAACACAAATATAAACATTAATATGATATATATAGTTGCATGGCATATCAACTAGGGTATGGATGCACCTTGATAGATTGAATATCTATCCTCTTGATATGAAATTTGACCTTTCTTGGGTTGTTACAATGTGGGAGCCATGGGGCCAAAATAATGAATAAAATTAGTGGATGATTTGTAAATTGCTTCAACAATCTAACTGACATCACATAACACTAGTGCAGCTTCTATGTTCCTTGTGGTTGGAAATGGAAGCTCAATAACAACGGTGCTATTGCTAAATTATTTCTACCTTTGTATTTCTGAGAAGTGGTAGACTTCCACAAAACGGAATGTTTTATATGTCATGCATCAGTGTAAAGTTTGTATGCGAAGAGAACGCTAGTTATGAGCATTTCAAAAGTTCTGTCTGCTTTTAGGACCTCAAGTCTGCTCTCCGCATTCAACAAACTGAGAAGTGTTCTGCTGTTAAGCCGTTCTTTAGAGTGGAGGAAAGGAACTGTCCATTGCTAGGTGTGTTTTTTTTTTTACCTCCTTCGTCACTCTCGTGAGGATTCCTTTGTTCGAACTTTGTATTTGCTTGAAGTCTAAAACCGGATCCCGCCGCTTGTGTTTGTGTGTGAGAAAGCGTGATCAGTGAGTTGCGTAGGTTTCTTTCTTGGTGTCTGTTTATTTTTTCCGTGCAGCTCATTGCTAAGAGGACGTTTTCGGTCGCTCTTTGCGCTTGGTTGAAAGGCCAGAAACGGAGTGCCGGTTTGTAGCCGAGAAGAGTGATCAGTGACTGTAAATCGGGTTCGTTGTTGAGACGAGTACTTCACGTTCTTCTAATCCGTCACGTTACCAGCTTTTTTTTTCCGCTTGGTCAGTGTCGGGAAGACCTCTGCGCTTGAGCTTTATTTTTACTACAAACCAAAATCGGAGCACGTTGTTTGTGCGTGAGATAACGTAATCAGTGAGCTGTGCAATTTCATTGGGTGCTGTCTTTTTCTTTTTCTTTTCCCTCCCGTGCGGCACCTGATGCGCATATGACGACGCAGTGTCGGTGGACTGGAAATTGATTTTAAAAGACGTAGTTTTGCACTGCCTGTAGTCCCGCTCAATTACGGCAAAGTCTTCTTCACCATTGTAACCCAAAGGTACCTTTTTCAATGTCGGCTCACGGTATTGTGTGCCTTGGACGGATTCGAGGAAGAAAACATTTTATACTGGAACTTCTTCTCAGTGAAGGAAGAGTAATGTTTATTTATCCAGTGTGTTTTTCCTAGCTGATTGCAGAGAAGACTCCTTCGCTCGTGCTTTCTTTTAATTTGAAGCTTTATTTGTGATCATTGAATTCGGCTGGCTCATTGCTGGGTTTGCAATTCTTCTTTTCCGTACAGATCATTGCTGTGAAGACGTCTTCGCTCACTCTTGGCACTTCATTGAGTTAAGAAGAGAAACGGAGCTCTCGGTTTGTGCGCGAGAAGAGTGATAAGGGAGCATAAATCCTGTTGGTTCTGAAAAAGATTACACGTTCGTGCAATCCCCGGGTGATTAGCTCTAATAGTATGGAGTTGAAAGCGCTGCTGCTGTCCCAAGGCGTCATTGTGGCTACCTGTTTGTCCACTTTTGTGGGTGCTCCTCAGTTAGCACCTGAGCCATCGGCATCGTCCCCGTCTGCATTATCATCGTCATCCTTGTGTACACGAGCGCTCGCGACAACGCTGTGGGGTGCCGCTTTCGCGTTCTTCAGCTTGATGGCCGATGCATGGCCTGCAGCTAAAGCATACTGCTCGGTTTCTGGCAGGGTTTCTTTTCTCGGCAGGTTGAATTTCTTGCTTTTATTTGCGCCGGTCGCTCCAATGTTTGGAATTAAATTGATTTTGGCTCAGATGTTCAGCACCCTGAAGTTTCGCGAAATCCTTGCTCCCAGGGTTACCAATCCTGAACTAGCACCTGATACAATGTCTATCTGTCATAAGTTGTGGAGGGCCATAGACTATGTCCTTGGTATATTGTTTGGGATCAACCAACCACGAGGTTTCTTGCAGAGTACAAGAATAGTAGCAAATACTTACATTGTGCTAGGAGTGAGTGATTCAACCAAGATACCAAATACACATATAGGTCGGCTCCGTAGTGTAGAAAAGGAGGATTATGTGGCCGATGCTTTGATCGTTGGGCATAAGACGGCTGAAAATTCATGCTTGATGGTACTAAATAGAGCAGGGAAATTGGCATTATTGGAAAGTAGGGGTATCCTTCCTAATTATAAGCAACTTCGGTTTCTAGATGGTAGGAGTGGTATAGCAACACTTATAATTGGTGTCCAAGCAGTAGGATATGCTACATCTACTGTTTCTAGAGCAATTCATCATTTGCCAGTGAGTCCTATAGAAGCCATAGGGTTTGCTTTTAGCATGTTGGTCATTGTTCATTCTCTTGTTTATAGTGTGGGAGTGGTTTGTCAAAATCCTCTTGTCATATACTTGAACCCTACACAAGAACAAGAAATGTTACATAAATGTGAGTCTACTCGATGGTCAGATGAGGATGACGAAATTTGTAAAAATGCAACGGTGGTGGGAATTGTGTTGGTGGGGAGCGTGGTGGTGGCATTCACGATACTGGTTGAATGGCATGTGTTAAGAATAAGTTCATTGGATGCAATCGGACCCATTCTCTTTTTGCTTTCTCTTATCACCCAATTATTTCTATATATCATATTCGCGGTGTATTGGCCTCCACCAACATGGGCACTTTTGTTAATGTATGGGAGTGTGATGATTAGTTTTGGTGGGATAGTTGTATCCATTCTGGCCACCATACTGAATTGGAAGAGCGACAAGTTTGATAGTCGCACCCCTTCTGTGATACACAACTTACCTTTCCTAGGTTAAAAGTAACGTTGCCCATTTTAGTGATGGATTTTACATAATACCCACAATATTGATACATCATCAAATGTTGTTTTAGATGTGATCCGAAATAGACAAGGTTTAAGGATTATTGTCATGTATTGTTATGTGAAACACTTTTTATGATATCAAATACCTATGTTTGTACACATTTAATTTGTTGAGTTTATATTGGTTCAATGTGAATTAAAAGCATTTCAATCATTTTTCATAGTTATATGATAATGGTATATGAAATAATAAGTTTACATGCTTCACATTGCATTTAACTGTAAATTACAAAAAGAAAATTCCATATAATTTAAATGTGTTTTAACATCTTGGTAAAGAAGGTGAGTTATTTTAATGTATTTTTCAATCAAGTTTTGAATATCAATGATTGCTCAATTATATTTTCAACTTTACCCATCATTTAACTGTCATTTGAAATACTATGTGCATAGTATGGATGATCATGTTTCATAAAAAAAAACATGCATGTAACTGTAGTTCCAATAAGGGAATTTTTTGTTTCAAGTTTGAACCTAGCATAAGGGAAACTGTATATGCAATAAATTGCTGGTTCCAATTTTCATTTTAGTTTTCTAAATCCTTAAATAGTAAATTATGAAATGTTGAAAGGAATCCACCCTTCTAACTAATCTTGCCAAACATGTAAAATTCTCCCTGTTTCCATTGAGTTTGTTCAAATAATTAACATACGTATGATTCAAAACAAAAGGAAAAAGGTGAGAATGTAATGAAAGGAATAATAAGTAATCATTGTTGAATGGAAGTTGCCACAAATGCCTTTTTTATGACATTAAAAAAAATTTGAATGTGCATACATTTCAAAAACAAACAATCCAATTCTATTCATTTCGAACTATATGACATTTATGCATAATTCCTAACGGTGTTATATCAATGGTAGCTTGATATATGTGTGGACAATAAAAGAATAAGTCATGAATGTTGTTGAAGACTCATTTAAATGATTGTATCACATTGAATACCTAGTAGGTGACTCCTCACATTTATCAATGCCTATTTGCATGCAAAGTTTTGGAAATGCAACTACACAAAATTGTGAGATCCATTCATATATCACAAAAGGCTTTTGTTTGCTTGTGATCACACCATACACTAACCCTCTTAAATCCTATGTTATGCTTTTGGTATGACCAAAAAACTTTCAATAAGGCAATGTGCTATTTCATACCAATAGAGCAAAACTTCTTGAATTTATACAATATTTATCTACGAAAATTAGTTAAATTTTGAAAAATGCTTTTGCTATAATAATTCTAAGATGACACCCACTTCAACCAAAATAATATTAAGCTTGGTGACCTTATAAGAGCTTTAGTTTATACTTGGCCATTACCACAAAGGTTTGAGCTAATTTTAATGCAATCACAATGAAAATAATCATGATGTTGCCCATTAATGGTCTAACAAAAAAGTTCCTTTGTCATGAACATTCCATATTGGTTTTAATAAATTGTGATTTTATTGATTTCATGTATGAATAATAATATTTTTTATTAGCACCTTCAACTATTTTTTTAGACATTTCAATTTTCTATTTTGTTGTCAACATAATATAAACCCTACCAAAATCACTTCTAGATCTAAGGTCCTACCATAAAAGTTGAATGCTTACTATTTTAAATATTATGAAGATTAAAAATATCATTAAAGAACATCATTACACTCACTAACTTGATGTAGGAACATTTATTGTCATCTTACATTATAAAGTGTTTTATGTTTGAATGTATACATATAAACATTTTTTTTAATACATCAATATTAATAAATCCAATTTATTTCCAAGAAGCACATTTCAGACATAATAATCAAATTTAATTTTTTTATAAAAGTAACACTTAAATTATTGGATTCAGGTTAGATTTTTTAAATTTCAAAACAATGTCTATACATTCATACCATTTCACCAAGTGTTATTTGTGAACATACTTTCATCTTGCTTTCAATAGAAAACTTGACAAGTCATACCTTTCCCTTAAATATCTTGATATACATCCTTTTAAATATTGATATATCAATCACAACAAAATTTCCAAAGTTTGATTCTTAAAAAATAAAGAAAATATAACCATTAAACCTTTAGAAGCATGGGTATTGACCATTCTATAAAACATCGAAAAATTTCAAGAGTCACTATTACATATTGTGCCTTTTTGCGAAGGGAAAAACAAAAAATCAGAAGGGTTTGCAAAGCAAAAACAACCTGCAATATTTGCAATGTGACACGCATCACAACTTGTGGTTCACCAACCATCACTAATATATAATGTACCTTAAATCATCGCAGCACTTTTGCGACATATACCATAACCAAAACTTTGCGACCCTCTCAGTCTCCGTGCACGCTAGCGATATTCCACAGTTCGCACCTCTTAATCATACTCACAACATCGCAAATTTTAAAATACACAAAGTATCGCAAAACATTTTGAGACTCACAGGAAATCGCAATCTTGCGTTATTCGGAGCATCGCATTTTGCGTTTGAATATGTATCGCAAACCTCATCACAAATTTTTACAAAAGTTTCCAGTGTTGGACGTATCGCAAGTTGCGATGTGCGTTAGTTCGCAAA
>Ga0116231_10006768_pt1 | contig 21537 bp, 17 predicted proteins | sample S1TSphgellanicum_2_FD_89695 | JGI IMG/M metagenome (GOLD analysis project Ga0116231, IMG submission 89695) | Host-associated microbial communities from peat moss isolated from Minnesota, USA - S1T2_Fd - Sphagnum magellanicum MG | ecosystem: Host-associated > Plants > Peat moss > Unclassified...
ATGCAATTCGTGCGCGAAGTGCGTGACACGCTCCTGCACGCCCTTGTTGCGGCGACCCAGGATGTTGTAACCCAGCACGGCCGGCACGGCGACCACGAGACCGAAGGCGGTCATGATCAAGGCTTCACCGACGGGACCCGCCACCTTGTCGATCGATCCCTCGCCGGCGGCGCTGATCTGGATCAAGGCGTGATAGATGCCGATGACGGTGCCGAACAAGCCGACGAACGGGGCGGTCGCGCCGACGGATGCGAGTACGGGCAGACCGGCCTGCAGACGGCTGATGACCATGTCGGAGGTGCGGGACAGCGCTTCCGAGATCCACTCGCTCGTGTCGATCGCACCGGCCAGGCGCGTCTTGTTGGCTTCGTGGTGCTCGTAGGCGAGCTTGCCGGTTTCCGCGAGCGCACGGAACGGGTTGGAATCACCTTTGAGCTTGCCGAGCGCATCGTTGAGGCTCGTCGAGCTCCAGAATTCCTTCTCGGCCTCGTTCGCTTGGCGCCGCAGCCGGCCCTGATCGAAAAACTTCGTGATCATGATGAACCACGTCAACAGCGACATGATGACCAGGATCGCCAGGGTCGAATAGGTCACGAAATCGCCGTTCTTGATCAGCGCTCCGAGACCATAGACGCTTTCTGTTGTCTCCATTGAAAGAATTCCTCTACTTTGTTTAGTCGGGATTGAAGCTGTGAGTGTTTGAAACTGCTGAAATCAGTTCTTGAGATTCCACCTGATCGGAACCACGGTCGTATATTCGATCGGTTTGCCGTCCTCGGTCGCCGGTATCAGACGCTGACCGCGCACGCCTTTCAAGCACGCATCATCGAGGCGCGGGAAGCCCGTGCTCTTTTCGATCGACTGATCAGTGATGCGTCCGTCCGCCGCAACGGTCAACTTGACCAGACAGGTGCCCTCCTCGTTCGCGCGCCGCGATGCGTCAGGATAATAGTCCTCACCGACCTTGAGCGGATGCTTCGGGTCCTGACGCGGCGCCGTTCGCGTGTGCACGACCTGCGGAGGCGCCGGCGGTGCAGGCGTAGTGGAGACAGCGACGTTGGTCGTCGCGACCGCCGTAACCGTCGTCGGCTCTACGGGAGCTTGAATATCGACGAATTCCGGCGGCGGTACGAAAGGCTTTACTTCTTCGATCTTGGGCGGCGGCGGTGGCGGCTTGTCCTCCACCTTCGGCTTCTCGATCTCGGCGATTTCGACGGGCGGGATGACCTTGGCGATGATGTGCTGTGCGAGACCGGTATAGAAGCCGTAGCCGACGATGACGTGAATCAATACTACGATGGCAAGAGCGACACCTCTCTTGCCCGAAAACATGGATGGCTCTTCGTATTTATACATAAGTCTTGCGACCCTATCCCCTGCATCAAGTACGTGGACACCCGCGCTCACAGCGCCCTAAAGTTGCGCGGCACGTGCCCCATATTTGCACGCGGCGCCTCGCTCATTACGCATTGAATTTCAATGCGTCCCATCACACTTCCCTCGAGCGAGCTAAGAGACTGACACATAAGTCGCCCGTACTGCAAGAGCGAATTTGCCGTGTAAAACACGGCTTCGTGGACCGTCGCGGGCACGCGCCGCGCACTCGCGAGCTTGCCGACCCGCAAGGCCGCGGGTGCGCTGCCGCTAGCGGCGCGATCGCACCGTCGGACCTGCTATACATATTGTCTTGGCGACTGTGCGCGGCATCACTCGAGATCCGTCACGGCGCCGAACGTTGCGCTGCTGACACACTTGGCGTACTTCGCGAGAACGCCGCGACGCGCGTAGGGTTTTGGCGCCTTCCAAAGCTTGCGACGGCGCCGCAATTCCGCCGCGCTGAGGTCGACGTTGATCGTGCGCCGCTCGGCATCGATGACGATCCGGTCGCCCGACTCGATCAGTGCGAGCGGTCCACCGACCGCGGCCTCGGGGGAGACGTGGCCGACCACGAATCCGTGACTGCCCCCCGAGAAGCGACCGTCGGTGATCAAGGCGACGTCCTTGCCGAGTCCCTTGCCCATGATGGCCCCGGTGGGACTCAACATCTCACGCATGCCCGGCCCACCCCGGGGACCCTCGTAGCGGATCACGACCACATCGCCAGCCTTGACCCGGCCGCCCAAGATCCCCTTGAGCGCCTGTTCCTCGGAATCGAACACGCGCGCGGTGCCCGCAAAACTTAGGCCCTCCTTGCCCGTGATCTTCGCGACGGCCCCCTCGGGCGCGAGATTTCCATACAGTACGACGAGATGACTTTCCTTCTTGATGGGGTCCGCGAGGGGCCGCACGATCTCCTGCCCCTCTGGGTAGGGTGCGACCGCGGCGAGGTTTTCGGCGAGCGTGCGGCCCGTGACCGTCAAGCACTCGCCGTGCAACAAGCCCGCATCCAGCAGGGTCTTCATGAGCGGCTGGATACCGCCGATCGCGACGAGTTCGGATACCGAAAAGCGCCCGCTCGGCCGCAGATCGGCGAGTACCGGAACGTGTTTGCCGATCCGCGTGAAGTCGTCGAGCGCCAGTTTGACGTTCGCGGCAGACGCCATCGCGAGCAGGTGCAGCACGGCATTCGTGGACCCGCCGAGCGCGATGCTGACCGTAATCGCGTTCTCGAACGCCTTGCGCGTCATGATTTTGCGGGGCGTGAGTCCCTGTCTCACGAGCGCGACCGTGGCGGCACCGGCACGCGTGCAATCGTCGCGCTTCTGCTCGGAGATCGCGTCCTGGGCCGAGCTGTTCGGCAAACTCATGCCGAGCGCCTCGATCGCGGAGGCCATCGTGTTGGCGGTATACATGCCGGCACAGGAGCCGGGTCCCGGGATCGCCGTGCGCTCGACGAACTTCAGTTGTTGCTCGGAAACCGCGCCCCGGGCGTAGCCGCCGATCGCCTCGAACACCGTGACCACGTCGCTGCGATTGGGCCCCGGACGAATCGTACCGCCGTAGACGAACACGGCCGGACGATCGAGCCGCGCCAGGGCGATCAGGCAACCAGGCATGTTCTTGTCGCAGCCGCCGATGGCGACCACTCCGTCGAAGCCCTGCGCACCGACGACGGTCTCGATCGAGTCGGCAATGACCTCGCGTGACACGAGCGAATAGCGCATGCCCGGTGTCCCCATCGAAATGCCGTCCGAAACGGTGATCGTGTTGAACGTGACCGGGCGCGCTCCGGCGCCTTCGGCGCCCGCCGCAGCCAGCCGCGCGAGTTCGTCGATGTGCGTGTTGCAGGGCGTCAAATTGCTCCAGGTCGAAGCGATGCCGATTTGCGGCTTCTCGAAATCCGCGTCACCGAAACCGACCGCGCGCAGCATTGCGCGGCTCGGAGTTTGCTTGACGCCGTCGACGACTAGGCGCGAGTAGCGGCGGGGATCGGGCGCCTGACCGGCGCGGGGCGATGTTTTCTTGCTCATGGGACTCGTGTGGTGGTTACTAGAGACTGCCGTAGCGCTGCAGCAGATAACGGTACAGCGCGCGCACGGCTTGCGGTTCGGCACCGACGCTGCGGCCGGGACGTTCCTTGGGATTCCAGGCATACAAATCGATGTGCACCCAACGCTCGGTCTCGGTCACGAAGCGCTTGAGGAACAAGGCGGCCATCACGGCACCGGCGAACGTCGAGGATGCGACATTATTGAGATCGGCGACCTTGCTGCCGAGGTCCTCGTCGTACGGCGCCCACAAGGGCATCGGCCAGAGCGGGTCGTGCTCGGCGGCCGCGACGCGCGCGATCTCGGCAACGACGGTCTCATCGCTGCCGAACAGAGACGGCAGCTCAGGGCCCAAGGCGACGCGCGCGGCGCCCGTCAAGGTCGCGAAATCGACGATCAGGTCAGGCTTCTCGGCATCGGCTGCGCTGAGCGCGTCGCATAAGATCAGGCGGCCCTCGGCGTCAGTGTTGCCGACCTCGACGGTCAGGCCCTTGCGTGTCGTGAGTACATCCCCGGGGCGATACGCATTGCCGGAGATCGAGTTCTCGACGGCCGGAATCAAGACACGCACATCGGCACGCAAGTTTGCGGTCATCACAAGGTCTGCGACCGCGAGCGCGATGGCCGCGCCGCCCATGTCTTTTTTCATGAGCGCCATGCCCGTGCCTGGTTTGATGTCGAGACCCCCCGTGTCGAAGCAGACTCCCTTGCCGACCAGCACGAGCTTCGGTAAGGCGCCGGCCTGCGCGAGCGCACCACCGGCAGGCGACCAGCGCAGTTCGATGAGCCGCGGCGCTCTGGCGCTCGCACGACCGACGGCGTGGATCGCGGGGAAATTGGCCTCGAGCAGTTCATCGCCGACCCAAGCGCGGTACACGGCGCCATGACGCGCGGCGAGCGCTTCGCTGACCGCCGCGAGTTCGGCCGGGCCAAAATCGCCGGCCGGTGTATTGATCCAGTCTCGCGCCGCGCCGAGCGCGCGCGCCGCGGCTCGCACAAACCTCAGATCCGCATTGGCCGGCGCGTCGAGATGCGCGACGCGTTCCGGTTTGGCGCGCTTGTAGCGCTCGAAGCGGTACGCCCCGTAGGCGAAGCCAAGTGCAATTTGCGTCGCGTCCGAGATGGCGAAGGATTGCTGAAGCGCGAAGCGCTGCGGCGGGAGCCGTTCGACCAGTCCGGCCGTATGCCACAGACTCAAAGCGCCCTGCCGCTTGCCGAGCCCCGCGACCGCGGCGCGTGTCGCGCCCTCGCTGTCCGGCAACAGTACGACGCGATGGCGTTCGCCCTTGAACGCATGGTCGGCGAGCCATTGGCGCATCGGCGCACGCTGTGTCGCGAGCCAGCCCTCGACCTCGTCCTCATAGAGCAGCCACAAGGGCAGCGCGTCCTTCTCGCCTGGCTTTGTGTCGACCGTCATCGTTGTCAAGAGTCCTTACGCGGGAACGCCGCGGTATCGAGCCTACACCGTCCGGGTACGGCTATTGCATCATAAGAGATTCTGTGGTGCTATTTGCGGCTCGTTCGGGGGTTCATCACAACAATCGATCACGAGTCCGTGCGACAAGAACCCCGCTCCGGCGTTGATTCCCGAGTTTGTGCCGCAGCGGCTCGTCGCGTCCGGCAGCTGGTAAGTTTGCTTCAAAAGGTCCACAGGAGAGAGCCATGCGTTTGTATTCGCAAAAAGATGTCGATCCCAAGGCGCTGCGCGGGGCGCGCATCGCGGTCTTGGGCTATGGCAGCCAGGGTCGTGCCCATGCGTTGAATCTGCACGACAGCGGCTTCGACGTGCGAGTCGGCGTGCGCAAGGGCGACAGCTGGAACAAGGCCAAGAAGGACGGACTGCGCGTCATGGAACCGGCCGCCGCCGTCGTCGATGCGGATCTCGTCGCAATGCTCGTTCCGGATCTGACGCAGAAAGCTCTCTATGTGGAACTGAAGAACGCCTTCAAGAAAGGTGCGACGCTGCTGTTCGCGCACGGCTTCAACATTCATTTCGGTCAGATCAAGCCGCGCAAGGATCTCGATATCGTCTTGATCGCACCGAAGGGACCCGGCGACCTGGTCCGGCGCCAGTATCAGCAAGGGCGCGGCGTGCCCTGTCTGATCGCGGTCGCGCAGAATGCGTCGCGGCGCGCGAAGGCCAAGGCGCTCGCCTATGCCGACGGCATCGGCGGCACGCGCGGCGGCGTGCTCGAGACGACCTTCGCCGAGGAGACCGAAACCGACTTGTTCGGCGAGCAGGCCGTGCTCTGCGGCGGAGCGACCGAACTCGTCCTGAAGGGTTTCGAGACGCTCGTCGAAGCCGGCTATCAGCCGGAGGTCGCCTACTACGAATGCCTGCACGAGCTCAAGCTCATCGTCGATCTGCTGCATGAAGGCGGCATCACGAAGATGCATCGCTTCATCAGCGAGACCGCGAAATACGGCGATCTTACGCGCGGACCGCGCGTCGTGAACAAGGCCACGAAGAAGGAGATGAAGAAAATCCTGGGCGAGATTCAGCAGGGCAAGTTCGCGCGGCAGTGGATCGCGGAGAACAAGGGCGGACGGCGCAAGTATTCGAAGCTGCTCAAGACGGATCTCAATCATTCGATCGAAAAGGTCGGCGCGAAACTGCGGGCGCGCATGCCCTGGTTGGAATCCGGGCACGCCTGAGGCGGGACGACAAGGCAATGACGGGTCGCACGATGTTCGAGAAGGTCTGGACGGCGCACGAGGTCGTGGCCGAGACGGACGATACGCCGGCGGTCCTGTACATCGACCTGCACTTGATCCACGAGGTCACCTCGCCGCAAGCCTTCGCGGTGTTGCGCGAGCGCGGCTTGCCCGTTCGGCGCCCGGATCGCACGCTCGCGACCATGGATCATTCGACGCCCACGAGCAGCGAGCAGGTGTTCGGGAATCTCCCGATCCGCGTCGATGCGGCCGCGAAGCAGGTCCAAATGCTCGAGCGCAACGCCGCCGAGTTCGGCGTCGAGCTGTTTGGCATGCGCGACGCGCGGCGCGGCATCGTACACGTGATCAGCCCCGAGCTCGGCGCGACGCAGCCCGGCATGACGATCGTCTGCGGCGACAGCCATACGAGCACGCATGGCGCGTTCGGCGCCCTCGCCTTCGGCATCGGCAGCACCGAGGTGGGTCATGTGTTCGCGACGCAGTGCTTGCTACAGCGCAAGCCGAAGACCTTCGCCGTCAATGTCGAGGGACAACTGGCCGCGGGCGTCACCGCGAAGGACCTCATCCTCGCGATCATCGGCAAGATCGGTGTTTCGGGCGGCACGGGCTATGTGCTCGAGTATCGCGGCGCCGCGATCCGCGCGCTCTCGATGGAAGAGCGCATGACGATTTGCAACATGTCGATCGAGGCCGGCGCGCGCGCCGGCATGATTGCGCCGGACGAGACGACGTTCGCGTATCTCAAAGACCGGCCGCGCGCTCCCAAAGGCGCGGCCTGGGACGCCGCAGTCGCGTACTGGCGCACGCTCGCGAGCGACCCCGACGCGCGCTTCGATGCCTCGGTGGATATTGACGCCGCGACGCTCGAACCGATGATCACGTACGGCACGAATCCCGGAATGGTGGTACCCGTCAACGGCGCCATCCCGGTCAAAGCGCATGATCCCGTGAACCAGAAGGCGCTCGATTACATGGGCTTCCACGGCGGCGAGTCGATGCTCGGCAAACCCGTCGACGTCGTCTTCATCGGCAGCTGCACGAATGGGCGGCTCGAGGACCTCGAGGCTGCCGCGCGGATACTGACGGGGCGCAAAGTCGCGAACGGCGTCCATTTGTTGATCGTGCCGGGCTCGCAGCAGGTCAAGCGCGAGGCCGAAGCGGCGGGACTTGCGGACATCTTCAAGGCGGCGGGGGCCGACTGGCGTGAATCGGGCTGCTCGATGTGTTTGGGAATGAACGGCGATACGGTCGGCGCGGGGCAGTATGCGGTCAGCACGAGCAATCGCAACTTCGAGGGCCGCCAGGGCGTTGGGGCTCGCACACTGCTCGCGAGCCCGTATACCGCTGCGGCGAGCGCCGTACTGGGCAAGATCACCGACCCGCGCGCGATGCTGGCCGCGTCATCCAAGGGAGCATCGTGATGGAGCCGATCAAGCAATTGCGTTCGACGACGGTCGTCATGCCGGCGACCAACATCGATACGGATCAAATCATTCCGGCGCGATTCCTGACCATCACGACCAAACTCGGGCTCGGCAAGTCCTTGTTCGCGGACTGGCGCTACGCCGGCGACGGCAGCGTGAACCCGGATTTCATCTTGAATCAGCCGGCGGCCGCTGCGAGCCGGATCCTCGTCGCGGGTCACAATTTCGGCTGCGGCTCCTCGCGTGAGCACGCGCCCTGGGCCTTGTACGATTATGGCTTCCGCGCGGTCGTGAGCACGGCGATCGCGGACATTTTTTGCAACAACTCACTCAAGAACGGCTTGCTGCCGATCATCGTCGACGCGACGACGCATCGCTGGCTCATGGAGAATCCCGGCGCCGAGGTGCTCATCGATCTCGAACAGACGCGCCTCTCGCTGCCGAACGGCCTCAGCGTGAGTTTCCCGATCGAGGCCTTCGCGCGGCACTGCCTGCTGAACGGCATCGATGAGTTCAGGTTTCTGCAGAGCAAGCTCGGCGAGATCGAACGTTACGAGTCGCGGCGTCCGGCTTAGGCGTCCGGTTCAAAGGATCCGTCCATGCACGCGTTGATCGCGGTATTGCCCGGTGACGGCATCGGCATCGAAGTCACCGACGAGGCGCAGCGGCTGCTCGCGGCCATTGCCGCGCGTTTCGGTCACCAATTCCAATTCGAGACGGCCCTGCTCGGCGGCGCCGCGATCGATGCGACCGGCGAAGCCTTGCCGGCGGCGACGCTCGCGCTCTGTCGCCGCGCGGACGCGATCCTCATGGGCGCCGTCGGGGGCCCGAAATGGTCGCATCCCGATGCCTCGGTGCGTCCCGAGCAGGGCCTGCTGCAATTGCGCAAGGCGCTCGGCCTGTTCGCGAATCTGCGGCCCGTGACACCGCATCCGGCCGTGCTCGACGCCTCGCCGATCAAGGCGGAACTCCTGCACGGCGTCGACATCATGGTCGTGCGCGAGCTCACGGGCGGCATCTACTTCGGCGACAAGCAACGCACGGCGAGCGACGCCTTCGACGTGTGTCGCTACAGCGTCGTCGAGATCGAGCGCGTCGTGCGGCTCGCGGCCGAACTCGCGCGCGGACGGCGGCGGCATCTGACGTCCGTGGACAAGGCCAACGTGCTGGAGACTTCGCGCCTCTGGCGCTCGGTCGTCGATCGGATACTACCCAAGGAATTTCCGGACCTGCGGTTCGAACACCTGCTCGTCGATGCGGCGGCAATGCACCTGATCAAGAAGCCGCGCGACTTCGACGTGATCGTGACCGAGAACATGTTCGGCGACATCCTCACGGACGAAGCCTCGATGCTCGCGGGCTCGCTCGGCATGCTGCCGTCGGCGTCCTTGGGTGCCGACGCGCGCGGCGGTCTCTATGAGCCGATTCACGGGTCGGCGCCCGACATCGCGGGTCGCGGCATCGCGAATCCCTACGCGACGATCCTGAGCGCGGCGCTGCTGCTGCGTTATTCGCTGCGGCTCGAGACCGAAGCGCTCGCGCTCGAGGCGGCGGTCTCGGCGGCCATCGATCGCGGAGCACGACCTCAGGACCTCGTGGCCGCCGGAGCCACCGGCATCACGACGCGCGCGGCCGGCGACGCCGTGCTCGCGGCGCTCGCTGAACGCTAATCGAGCACGCGCTGCACCGCCCAGAACAGCCCCACGGCGGCGATCGCGAGCGAACACGGAATGGCGATCCTGCGGCGAAACCAGGGCTCGTTGCGAAACCAGCCCACGGTCAAGAAAGCGATCGCGATCACGAACAACTGCCCGAAATCGACGCCGAAATTAAAACCCAGCAGCGCCACGAGGAAATCCCGCTTCGGAAAAGGCACATCGCTCAAGCTACCCGCGAATCCCAGGCCATGTATGAGCCCGAAACAGAACACGATCGCCAGTCGCGCAATCCCTAGTTTCGGACTCACGACGTTCTCGATGGCGATCCACGTGATCGACAGCGCGATGGCCGGCTCGACGAACCGGCTCGGCAGACTGAAAATACCGTAGGTCGAGAGAAACAAGGTCGTGGCGTGGGCCAGCGTGAACACCGTGGTTTGGGTCAGCAGCTTGCGCCAGGTGAGCCCCAGAAAGAACAGGCCGAGCACGAACAAAATGTGGTCGGCGCCCTCCGGAACGATGTGACGAAAACCCAGGCGCAGGTAGACCCAGGCCTGACGCGATAAGGGCAGCGAGTCCGGATCGAAGTCAGCGACGGTTCCCGCCCCCATGACCGTGGGCGCCCGACCAGCCCAGACGAAGGGCTCACTGTCGTGCTCACCGTCCTCGAGCCAGCGGGTCAAGGATACCTTCGCCGACGGAATCTGCATCGTATAGGCCACCGGATAATCGATGGTCGCGCCGATCGGCACCCGCAGTTGCAGCGGCTCCGTGCTCGCCGGCAGCCGCGCGCTGAATCGGAACGTGGAAAATTTACTGATCGAACCGTCGAAGAAGTCCGCTTTCGATGCCTGCGCTGCCGAGAATTGCCGGAGCTCGAGCCCGATCCGCTCGGCACCCACGAACAAGGGCAGAGCGTCGGCTACTCTCGGCGCGATGACCCGCATGTCCGCCTCGCGCTCATCGGAGGGTTCGGTGGCGAGTGCATAGTAGGCGTCGGCGGAACCCAGCAACAAAGTGAGGTCGATGTCGATCTTCACGTCGACACGGCCGGGCTCGCTGAACGAGACCAAGATTTGCGTCATCTGCATCGTGTGGCATCGCGCCGCCGGAGCGAACGCCAGACCCAACAAGGTCAGCGCCACCCACAGCGCCGACGCGCGACCGGCAGGCATTTACCACACGATCGGCATGGTCTGACCCGTTTGCAGCAGCACGAGGCCGGACGGGTTACCCGGATAAGGGACCACGAGTCGCCACGTAAACGGACTGCAGGTGATCATCGCGAAAATGATGCGCCGGGGAAAGCCGGGTTGGCCGATCCACTCGACGGCATCGGATTTCGCGTACAAATCCTCCATGCTCGCGGCCGCTTCCGCGATCGGCCGGCTCGTCATGAGACCGCCGATTTCCAAGCGCATCTCGGCCGTCACCTTGCCGTTCGCGACGAGCACGATGCCGCCGCGCAGCTCCTCGATCCGATTCACCGCCAGCGCCATGGCCGCATCGCTGCTGCCGACGACCGTGATGTTGTGCAGATCGTGCGAAACGGAGGTCGCAATCGCCGAGTCCGGGGTCTTGGGTCCCATGCCGGTCCAGAACATCTTGCCGAGTTTCGCCGCACCGGTGTAGCGATCGACGATCGCGACCTTGACGATGTCGTGCGCGACGTCCCGTTGCACGACGCCATCGATGACGGGCAATACGGCAGTCTTCTGTTCCGGGTCGGTATAGAACGGCGCCTGGATCGCGGCCGTCACCTGAGTCTTACCCGGCGGGGCTTTGATCTCGAAGTCTTTGGCCGTCAAGCGGCGCCCGACATGGATGGTGTCCGTGGCCCAGGGGGCCCAAGCGATCTTGGGCACCGGCAAAAGATACTTCCCATCCTCGGCGGCCAGCACTCCGTTGGCGAACACGTCCTTGATGGACACATCCTTCGCCGAGGTCAATAACACGACGTCGGCGTACCGGCCGGGCGCAATCGAGCCCACGATCGCATCCATATGGGCATGCCGCGCCGGATACAGGCTGCCCATCGCATAGGCCGCCTCGACCGGCGCGCCCATCTGAATCGCGAGCTGGATGTGATGATTCATCGTGCCCTGCTTCAGGGTATCGGCCACGTTACGGTCATCGGTCACGAGGGAAATATTCGACCAGTCCCGCAAGCCCTTGCGTACGAACAGCGGCATCGCGCGCTCGATGTTCTCGTCCCGCAGCTGCAAAAAGAGGCCGTGCTGCAGCTTATCCCAGGCCTCCTCGGCGGCGCGAGTCTCGTGGTCGCTGGACAGCCCCGCCGCCGCGAAAGCGTTGATTTGATCGAGATCCCGCAAGCCCGCGCCATGTCCGTCGATGACCCCGCGACGGTCCCGAGTGGCTTGAATGTCCTCCCAGATGCGTTGGTAGCCCGGATGCGTGGGCACGGAGACCGCCGGCCAATCCATGACCTCATCGAGTCCTTGCACATCGAGGCTGCGCTCGATGTTCTCGGCAATTTCCCGGTAGGCATAGTTACCGCCGCCCACCTCGAAGGCCGAAGGCGGCGTCGCAGATCCCAAGGCCGTGAAAATCTTGAGCGGGCTGCCGTGCGCGGCGGCCGTCTGCCAGAACTCGACATTGTGCACGCCACTGACGTTCGAAAATTCATGCGATCCTTCCGTGGTCCAGGTGTTGCCCAAGGGGATCACGAGTGCCGCCTCCCATTCCGGCGACAAAAGCGTGCTTTCGATGTGTTTGTGCGATTCACCGAACCCTGGCACGGCCCACAAGCCCTTCGCATCGAACAGCCGTGCGTACTTGCCCTTCCACTGCCCTTCGGGTCCGACCCAGGCGATGCGCTTGCCGCTGACCACGATGTCCTGATCCGGATCCCATTGCAGCGTGTACACGTTCAGCACCGTGGCGCCGCGAATCACCAGGTCGGCCGGCTGACGGCCGAGGGCAACCTGAACGAGGGATTGACGGATTTTCGTTTCTTCACTGAAAGCGATCGGATGCGCCACTCGGGTCGCCGTGGCCACCGTGGGAGCCACTTGGGCCCGCACGTTCGAAGTGACCAAAAAGATGAGGAGTGCCGCGATGAGTTTGGTTTTCATGCGGCGATTGCTGCAAGGCACGTGCCACCGACATTTCGCTGCGGCGGCTGGCTTATCGCAACTCGTCACCCAGCTCATGCACCGCGGTCGCCCAAGCAGTACTCATGCTCGCATCAGATAAGCGCCCGAAGGCACACCCTCACGGCGAGGACGAGCGCGAAGGCGATGTTTCGATCCGATCTAGGTTTGCCGCAGTAGTCGGCGCGCGTTGTCGGCGAGATGTAGCGAACCGGGACCCATTTCGTGCGCGACCGGGGGCTGATCCCAACCCGCGAAGTTCGTGCCCATCACGAGATGCTCGGTTCCGACGCGCTTTTCGAGCAACTCCAAAGATGCCGGATCGTTGACGTGATTGTCGAACCAGAGTCGTCGCAGGCGCGCCTCGAAGGCATCCGGCTCCCGAAGTGCTCCCTGCGACCAGGGACGTTGTCGAGCCGCCAGGCTCAAGCGGCCCGCGAGAAACGCAACGCTGCCGGCCCCATGGCTCATACAAATGTCGAGTCCGGGATGTCGGTCCAGCACGCCGCCGAAAATCAGCGTCGCCGTCGCCAGTGTTTCCTGCGCCGCGAACCCCGCGATCAACTCCAGGTCGTAGCCTTTCAGCGGAGGAAAGGCCGCGGGCCCGTCGATGCCGGACGGTGCGGGATGCATAAATAGCGGCACGTCGAGCGCGACGCAAAGCGCATAAAATGGATCCATACGCGAAGAATCGAGCGGAATACCGAATTCCGTGCCGACATAGGCGCCCCAGAGCCCGAGGGTTTCCACGGCGTAACGCAATTCCTGGGCGGCGAGATCGGGGTCCTGCATCGGCAGCGCCGCGAAACCGGCAAGGCGGTCAGCATGTTTCGCGACGATGAGGGCCAGGGACTCATTGTGTCGGCGGCAGAACCTCGCGGCGGATTGCGCCTCGATGAAATGAAAATACGTGAGCGGGTTCGGTGACAAAACCTGGAAATCAATTCCGGCTTTATCCATGGCGGCTATGCGTAAGCCGGCATCCATGAACGGACTATTACGGTAGCGGACACCGTGTAATTTGTATTCGCCGACGCGAAATAATGGCTTGCCGTCCGCGGCGGTCGTCAGTTCGGGCCCATAGTGCCCCGCCGCCCCGAAGCTTTCCTCGAGCACGACATGAGCGTGAATATCGATGGTCTTCGCATTTCGTATCGACATCAGAGAGAGCCTTGGATGAGTCCGCCATCCACGGGGATCACCGTGCCGGTCAAGTAACTCGCGCGTTCCGAGGCGAGGAAGGCGACGACGTCGGCGATCTCTTCGACCGTGCCCATGCGCCCCAGCGGTATCTGGCTCGTGATGGCCGCCTCAGCCTCGGCGATCGTGCGGCCACTGTTCGCGGCGCGAGACGCAAGCATTTGCTCGACCCGCTCCGACCGCGCCCAGCCGGTCGCGACCGTGTTGACCAGGACGTTGACCGCCGCCAGCGGCGCTGCGATCGATTTGGCCCAGCCAACGACGCCGAGTCGCAGGCTGTTCGACAACAAGATATCGGGGATGGGTTGCTTCACGGAGTACGAGGCGAGGTTGATGATCCGACCCCAGCGCTGAGCACGCATCGCGGGTAATACCGCTCGCGTGACGCGCACGGCGGACATCAGGGTCAGCTCAAAGGCCCGTTGCCACTCTTCGTCCGTCAGCGTCGCGAATCCGCCGGGTGGCGGCCCGCCCGCGTTGTTGACGAGCACATGCACGGTGCCGAACACCCGCAGCACGTCGGCGACGAGATCGGCAATCGACTCCGCGTTGCTGAGATCCGCCACGAACGGCCGCACTTCCGCGCCCGTCGCCGCCGCTATCTGCGCGGCCGTCGCCGCCGTCGTTGCGCGATCCCGCGCGCAAATCGCGACCGTGGCACCCTCGCGGGCGAGCGCCCAAGCCGTGGCCTTGCCGATTCCCTGGCTGGCGGCCGTCACGAGCGCAACCTTTTGCCCCAGTTGCAGATCCATGTTCAGCTCACCGACTGCAACTGGGCGCGATACATCGCCAGATCGAAATAGTCGCGCCAGACCTTGATGCGTTCAGCGACGACTTCGAACGACCCCATGACCGGCAAGCTCACGCGCCGACCGCCGATACTGAAATCATCGATGCGTTCGGTGAGCACGATCGCGCCGCTCGCGGCCAGCGCGAGGAGCTTCCAGTCCACCCAGTCGAAGCCGCCTTTGCTGCGCAGGTACGCATCCACGGCGGCGCGACCTTGGATGGGCGCGAGCGGAACATTGTGGTACACGACGTCCTCGTGAAGACAGCCAACGACCCTATCGAGGTCGTTGGCATTCCACGCCGCGAGGAAGCCGCGCACCACATCGGTCGGAGTCCGTGCGCTCAGAAGCTGTACTTCAGCTCGACGCCATACATGCGCGGACGGCCGGGCTGCACCTGATTGAGTCCGAGGTCGGCACCCTGCGGGATGCCGCCCACGTAGTACTCCTCGTTGAGCAGGTTGCGTCCGTACAGGCTCGCTTGCAAGCCGGTCCCGGAAATTTTATCCCAGGTCAAATACATGTTGAGCAGCTTGTACGAAGGCAACTGGGTACCCGGATTGATCGTGGCCTCCAAGTTGGAAAAGAACTGCGTGCTTTGGATGTAGTATTCGGCGCGCAAGGCGGCTTCACCGAGGGTGTTGGGCAAAGCCTCATGCACCTGTCCGAAAACGTTGCCGGTCCAACGCGGTGTATCGGCATAAGGTCCGAACTGCAGCGTATTCGAGAAATAGCTGACCGTCGAGTTCGTATAGCGTGCATCGGCATAGGAAACGGACGCGCCGAGCTGCGACCAGGACGTGGGTCGAATCTCGCCGTCTGCCTCGAAACCGGTGATCTCCGCCGTCGGGACATTGACCGTGATCGCGAGCGGACTGCCGTCCAAAATCAGATAAGCCGTGCGCTGGATGTCGTCGACCCACTGATTGTAGGCGGCGAGATTGAGGCGTACCGGCATCGCGGCCAGCAAACCCGCATACTTCAGGCCGAGCTCGACGTCTTTGGTCGTTTCTGGCTTGAACTTGTTACCGCCGCCGGACGCGTAATCATCGACCGCCGGCGCCGTGCCGTTGTAGCCGCCCGTGCGCCAGCTGCCGCGCGTCGCGGTGTAGACCATCAATTCCGGGTTGATCTGGTATTGCAGACCCAAGGTCCAGCTGGGCTTGCTCGCCGTCTGTTGCTCGGAGGGCGCACCGCTAAAAATGGAGTTTTCGAGCTGGCGAATACCGGTCGTCTCCCAAGTCTGACGGTAGCCCGCGGTCACGCTGAAGCCGGAACCGAGATCGTAACTTTCCTGCGTGAACAGAGCTTGTGATTGATCGATGATCCGCCAATGGTAGTGAAACTGTGTCGCCGGAACCGCGGGCGGCACCGCAAACGCAAACAGCGGAAAATCGCTCTCATCCCGCTCGAAGGACCCATAGGCACCGACGATGTAGTCGAGCCGGGAATCGAACGCCTTGCCCTCCAGGTGGAGCTCGTCGGAGAACTGATTCGTGAAGAAGAATTCGGCGGACGGGTCTGTCGGCGTGCCTTCACCGAAGATCGGATAATTGGTGCCGTCGAAGTCCGTCTGTTCCGCGGAGTGCGACCGCGTGAAGCCGATGATGTTCTTGAGCGTGGTTTCGGGAGAGAACTCATACGACGTGTTGTTGACGAAGTATTCAGCGCGCGCCTCGTGCTCCTGGGGCGAATCGAGACTCGCATTCCAGGGACCGATCGAATTCTGATAGCCGACGAAGGCGCTCACGCCGCCGGGAAAGGCCTTCGGATGCGCCGCCAGGAACGCGGCCCAACCCGGAAAGGCAGGATTGTACAAACACGCGCTCGCGGAAAGGAGCGGGATGCCGTTGTTGCTCGAGCCGCAAGCATTGGCCGAATACAACTCCGACGGCACGTTGGTGCCGCCGAAATGTCCGTACTGATAGGTGGTCGTACTCACGAGGCCGTCGATCGGCTTGAGCGTCAAGGCGATCCTACCCACGGATTTCGCGTCTCCGCCAAGCCAGGCGCCGTCGTAGAGATTGTGCACGAAGCCCCGGCTCGACTCGGTCAAGCCCGAGATGCGCAGCAACACCTTGTCGTTGATGAGCGGCAGGTTGAGCGCGCCCTCGAGTTCCTGGTCATCGAAGTTGCCGAGGCGGCCCGAGATGTAGCCGCCGAAGTCATCGGTCGGCTTTTGGGTTTCATAGAGAACCGCGCCGCCGGTTGCGTTACGGCCGAACAGCGTGCCCTGCGGACCTTTCAAGACCTGCACGCTCTGCAAATCGAAGAACGCGGTTGCCGTGGTCGCGGATATCTGCAAGTCATCGACGTACGGGAGCACCCCGGGCGAGGAGCCCGAAAACGCGTCGACCGACTGGCCTCGAATCGAGTAATTGAACTGATTTTGGCTGCTGGTTTGGCGGATCGTGAGTCCGGGCGTTGCGGACTGCAGATCCGCCTCGGTGTGGATCTGACGCTCGTCGAGTTGCTGCGATCCAAACGCGGTAATGGAAATCGGGACGCGCTCCAGGCTTTCTTCGCGCCTGCGAGCCGTGACGACGATCTCATCCAAACCGGCGCCGGCGTCGGCGCTTGCGGTGCTGCCCGCGGCCGTTGCGTCCGCTCCCGAGGGACTCGCCGAATCGGCCGCGAAGCCTGGCCCCGTGAGCGTCAAGCCGACGAGCAAAGAGCCGCCGATCCATCGCCAATCCACTCTCAATACATTCATAGTCGTCGATTTCATGATTTCCAACCCCCGTGATTCCGATAGTTATCCAAACGACCGTCGTGAGCTACGCCGCCGTGAGCCCAAGTCCGAGACCTCCGTCGACATCCACGATGGCGCCCGTGGTCCATTCGGCCGCGATCAAATACTCGATCGCCTCGGCGATCTCCTGCTCCGTGCCGATACGACCCAGAACGTGCATACCCGCCATCGACTCGAGCCGCTTGCGCGCCGTCACGTCGTCGAACAATCCGGCGCGCTGATTGATCTCGGTGAACACGCCACCCGGCACGACACAATTGACTCGGATACGATGCGTACCGAGTTCAGCCGCGAGCACGCGGGTCAGCACTTCGATCGCGCCCTTGGTGGCCGCATACGGCGAAGCGCCCGGAAAGGCGCGGCGTACGTGCACGCTACCGACGAAGAGGATCGCCCCCTGGGTCTTGATGAGATGCGGCACGGCGAGTCCCGTCAGCAACATCCCCGCGATCACGTTCGAATTGAAGATCTCGAGCAAACTCTGCTGATCGAGTTCGGTGATCGGGCCGCGATACATGTTGCCGGCATTGTTGATCAAGGCAAACAGTCCGCCCCCGTGCTCAACCGCCGCCGCGATGATGCGTTCGCGATCCGCGGGCAAGGTCACATCTCCTTGGACCGCGCGACAGGCCGGGCCGATGCTCGCGGCGACTCTGGCGATGGCTTCGGCACGTCGGCCGCAAATGGTGATGCGCGCGCCACGCTGCGCCAGATGACGGGCGGCGCCTGCACCGATGCCCGAGCCCCCGCCCGTGATCAGAATGGACTGGCCAGCGAGGTCACGCATGCGCGGCTTCCGAGACGCTGCGCTCGGGCATCCCCACGAGCCAGCGAGCGGCGCGACCCAAGACTTCCCGGTGCGTCGCTTCGCCGACTGACTCTGGACCATGACCCAAGGCGTCGTAGATGACCCGACCGGCGCCATACCGATGTGCCCACATCACGGGGTGGTAGTCCGTTTCGCCGCGCATGCGTGCACGCAATACGGGGCGCGCGTCGGCGCTTATCTCTAGATTTCGATAGACCTCATCGACAACCGTGAAAGCCGGTATCCCCGCCGTGATGGGATCGACCGATTCGACGCGTTCTACTTCCACGTCACCGGCAGGCGCGTGGAACGACTCTCCCCACGCCCAGGCGGCGCCGAGGATCTTGGGCCATTCGGCCCAAGTATCGAAGCAGATGCTCGCGGTATGCAGACCCAAGAGAGCGCCGCCGTTACGTACATAGCCCTCGAGCGCGGCACGGCCGGACGCCGACAATTCGAAAGCCCATTGCGCACGCAGCGGCGCATACTTCTCGTGCTGTCGCATCGTGAAGCGCAAGGCATTGACCGTCAGCAGATCGCATCGCGGCGGCTTCGCGAGCGCGGCCATTGCCGCCTCGGGCTCGTCGAAGACGATCGTCTCGAAGCCGGCGTCTTGGAACTCACGCGCGAGCACGGCCGAACTGGCCTCGAAGTCGTGGTAGATACCGCCGGTGATCACGAATTGCCGCAAGATTCGCAGTCCTTCAGTCGCGCGGCAACCGTGACAACACGCTGTTGACGACGCCGCCGTCGACGATCAATTCATGGCCATTGATGTACGAAGCCTGGTCGGAACACAGGAACAACACGGCCGCGGCCACCTCTTCGGCCGTACCGAGTCTTTGTTGCGGAACCGCCGACCCGCGCAACTCGCGGACACGTGGGTTCGCATAGATCGGTGCCGACATTCCGGCATCGATGAAGCCTGGAGCGACCGCGTTGACGCGCAGTCCGCTGCCCGCCCATTCGAGCGACATTTGTTGGGTCAGGGAGACGACAGCGGCTTTGGTCGCGGGATACGCTCCAGCCCCGGGACCGGGGTGGGTCGCGTTGATCGAGGACATGCTCACGATGACCCCCGAGCGGCGCGGCGCCATGCGCCGCGCGACCGCGCGTGAGCAGACGAACACACCGAGGAGGTTCACGTCGAGTACGGCCCGGAAATGCTCGACCGACAGGTCCATGAGCGGCCCGAAGCGAACGATGCCGGCGTTGTTGACCAACGCGTCCGGCACCACATCGAGCGCATCGAGGACCCGCTCGACGTCGGCCTCGCGACTCACATCGAGCTGGAAGCCCGAAGCGCTCGGCAATCCCGCAGCGACCGCCTTCGCCCGTTCACCGTCGATGTCGCAGACCACCACGCGATAACCGACTCCGGCGGCGGCGGCCGCGATTGCGGCGCCGATACCGGCGCCGGCGCCGGTCACGAGCATGGTCTTCAACTGGCAAACTCCACGGGGTACCGACCCCAGTTCTGGCGTACCGTGTTCGGGTCAGCCGTCGGTGGATCGTCGGGAATCAGGCGCGCGCCGGCGCGGATCAAGGCGGAAATCAACAGCGTGACGAGACCGTACTGATGCGTGGTCGGGTCGACCCCCTCCCGCGCAATCACGCCTCCGTCGAGATCTCGCCCGAGACAGGCGTGGATCCCGGTACCGAACGTCATGCCATACGGGAAAACACCCGGGGGCAAACTACGCCAAGGATTGAATTGATCGGCATCTTCGCCGAATACACTGCGGTCGCGATTGGCCGCGGCAAGATCGATGACGATACGATCCGTGTCACCGGCCGAGTGGCCGGAACTCAAGGTGACCGGACACGTCGGCCGGCGCCAAGCAACCGGACTCGCCGGATGCAAGCGCAGGCTCTCATGCACACAACGCTGCAAGAACAACAGGTCGTCACGCACACGCGCCCGGTCCTCGGGATGCGTCACGCACCAACGAAAGATCTCGTCGAGCGCGTGCACCATCGAATTCGCGGTGCTGTGGGAGCCGGCCTGCAAGTAGAACGCCATCTCGCGTAGCAGGACGTCGGGCGGCAGGTCGACTTTGTCCTCGTTGCGCAGTAATACCGTGAGCACATCGCGCGGCAGCGCATCTTCGTCGATCGCACCCGCGGCCAGCTGATCCAGTAAGGCCATGCGTCGGGCGATCGACGGCTGCAGAAAACGACGCTGCAGCGAGTCGAGGGCCGCCCGGACCTCGCGCTCGACCTCGGCACGATCGCGCTTCGAATGCACGAGCGTCGCGCCCTCGCTGAAGGTCTTCACGACCCGGAACAGCATCTCGGTCTCTTCGCTCGTGCGTTCCGGTCGATCGATGCCGGCGAAGTCCGCCGTCAGATTGATCGTGACGCGATACCCGAACTCGATCAGGTTGGCGCGTCCCGCCGCGAGATAGGGCGCGAGCGTGGCCTGCAAGGTCGGAGGGAAGACCTCGTGTTCATAGTAGGCAAAGAAATTCTTGCGGAACACGCGGAATTCGAGCAATCGGCGAACGCGATGCGCATCGCCATGCAGGCTCAAGAGCACTTGATCCATGACGACCGCGCCGGCGTCGTACATGCACTGGGCGAGATCCGGGTGCCGCAACGCGGCCGACGCTTCCTGAAAACCGCTGACGTCTACTTGGTTCATGGCGCGCCAAAAACGATCGGATACCGCGTCCAAGTCTCGCGCTCGGTCGTCAGATCTTGTTGCGGTGGGGTCATCGGATCCGGTGTCGCGCCCTGTTTCAGGAGCTCGCGGGCCAGCAGGGTGACCGTGCCGTATTGATGCTTGCTCGCATCCGTCGAAGCCTTCGGCAGGTCGCCCGCGGCGAGATTCTTGCCAAGACAGCTGTGCACACCGACGCCAAAGGTCAAGCCATAGGGCATGTGCGGCGGCAGCTTGCTGCGGTAGGGATTGAACTCGCGCGCGTCATCGCCGAACTGCTCCGTTTGCCGGTTCGCCCGATACAGATCGACGACGACGGTGTCCTCCGGGCCGGCGGCGACGCCCTGCGGCAGGTGCACCGGACATAGCGGTCGGCGCTTGGAGATGGGGCTAGCCGGGTGCAGGCGAAAGCTCTCGTGGACGCAACGCTGCAGGAACAAGGGGTCTTCGAGCAGATGCGCCCGCTCCTTTGGATCCCGACGGCACAGCATGAAGATCTCGTGCATCGCATGCGACAGCGAATGCACGGATGTGTGGGCACCGGCCAGAAAGTAAAAAGCGGTTTCGCGCAGAATCATGTCGCGCGGCAGTTCGATCTTATCCTCGTCGCGCAATAGCAGCGTCAGGATATCGCGCGGCAACGCTTCCTCATCGATCTCACCCGCACGCCAGCGTCGGATGAGTTCGGTGCGGCGCGCAACCGACGGGCCGAAGTAGTCGCGTTCGAAGTCTTCCATGCCGGCAGCGATCGATGCCTTGAGCGCATCCGCTTCGGCGCGTGACCCGGTGAATTGACCGATCGTCGCCGCGATTCCGAAGATGCGCAGCAGCCGTACGAGGTCAGCGGTCTCGTTGGCCGTGCGCGACGGCCGGTCGATGCCGGCGAAATCCGCGGTCAAACCGATCATGCAGTGATAGGCCACTTCGACGAGGTCGGCGCTCCCGCGCGCGACGAATGGTTGCAGCGTTTCGCGAACGACCGGCGGCAAGACTTCGCTCTCGTAGAACGCGAAGAAGTCCTTCTTGAA
>Ga0116231_10006770_pt1 | contig 21534 bp, 13 predicted proteins | sample S1TSphgellanicum_2_FD_89695 | JGI IMG/M metagenome (GOLD analysis project Ga0116231, IMG submission 89695) | Host-associated microbial communities from peat moss isolated from Minnesota, USA - S1T2_Fd - Sphagnum magellanicum MG | ecosystem: Host-associated > Plants > Peat moss > Unclassified...
TGTTGTTGGCATACATGGTTTTTGTGCCCTTTTGTGAAATGGGCAGTATTGATGGCCCTTCCCTTCAGGCAAGCAACTATTGTCAATCCATTTTAGAGCTCACTTAAAACTAAGGAATGCAGCAAGTTATCTTCATGTAATGTCATGTTTGAGCATAAATGATTCCCACCAATGTCTTGGTAACTTAGAACCTCTCACTTTCGCCTGTTCTTGCTACTGCTCCCTTAGGAATGGGCTCTAATGCTAGTGTTCAATCCAAGTGGATTCTGTTTTCATGACAACACGGGCTGGTTCTTCTTACACCTGTGAACTCATCTCTGCCATTTTCATGATATAATTGCAGAGGTTGTTGGAGACCACATTTCGGCTTGATATAAGTGCAGCCCGCGAGTAAGTGTGTCAGTCTGGTTGATAGGATTGTCATTCTCTGGCTAATTCTATGAACAACTCATCTGTGTTTTTATCCTCTTAAGGCCCTGTTTAGTTCTGTTATTGAGTTTCCTTTGCAACAACATTTTGAATTCCTTTGCATTATTAGCCTGCTGAATGTTGCACGGCAAGGTGATGACAATAAGGCCCATATTGAATGATTCTGTTGATTGCTGAGCAGGTACTGTGAAGCAGATGATCGTTGGGTGGAGGCAGTGAGGTTCTTGGATCTAGATGATGGTGCTGGTTGGCAGTTACTTCAGGTAGGACTTCATGTCATCTGTGAAGGTCAATCAAGTTTGTGATTGCAGTAAGTTAAGTTGATAGTCCATAGCTGGCCTTCAATCTGGAAACTGGTATGCTTGATTACCCCCATCATTTCAGCTGCTGAGCCGCCATTTCTTTTGCAGGCTATGCTCAATCCAGATTATCGGCAGCGCCCTACAGTAGAAGCAGTATTAAGTCATCGATTCCTTACAGGTGCTGTACTTGAATGAGTCTTCAGGTTTTTGTTATTTCTGGTAAGAGGGTTATATTTATTTAGAAGACTCTCCCCCATTCACTCTTATGCATCTTGGATATGAAATGCTCGCTGACAAATCATTTTGAGCTCCTTCGTAATTTGCTCTCACCTCTTGACACTGTCATAAGAACTGTTTTGTGAACTGCAGAAGTGTGTTTTGTTGAGTGACTAGATCAAGTTTCTTTGCAACATCTTTTGAGAATCAGAATATCATTCATTGAGTGGAAAAGAGATTGATTTGTTGACCAGCTGTGCTCGAATGCATATGCAATGTGGAGACAGTTTTGGATTTGGCTGTTACCAAAGTCTGTTGATCAAACAAGGGTCAAAATTTGTTTGATGAACAAATTCAGCAACAACCCTAAGTTGAGAGGTGTTTTGCCAGTATGTTTTCTTATTGTTCAAACCTTGAATGGGCTAGATTGGCTGCTGCAGTAGAGCAATTGTTTCTTCATCTGCTTATCCAGATCATAGCCTCACCCAACAGGTCTAGAGAACATACCTGGCTTCTGAATGCCAAAAATTGAATAAGGTGATGGTAGTTTGCACCAAAATTTCACTGAAGACAGGTTTCCTATACACCTCTTTCCATTTGTTAACTTCTCTAATGATCTTGCACAATTCCACAAACCAGTGACAGCAAAGTCACAGGAGAGGAATACATACAATGTTGCAGTTTTCATCACCTTTAATGGAAAAGCTCACAAAAAAAATCTCAGGACTGCATGTGGCTTCAACAATGGGCCATTAGTCATGTCATACAAACAGATTGCAATTAAGTCGGATTTGACCCTTCTGTGTCACCAGGATGCTGTTCACCAGAAAACCATAACCTGGAAAGACATGGCATTATGGTTTTGTCAAAGAAAATGTATGTATCTTTTGCCTTACTATGAGAGCAACCAAAAACAAATTCAAAGTGAAGAGATCAGATCTGAACATTTGTGCCATAGTTGGTGATGGAATCACAAAGTTTGAACACATACATATATAAAGTTCTCTGCTACTTTAAGCAATGTTTTGTCGATAGAAGAGCCACCAATATCAAATACTTCCGCAGCTGAACAGAATCAATCAGCCATACTTTGAGCTGATACTAATGCAGGTGAATACTTTGAGCTATATTTCTTGCCTTGGAATAGCTATCGCTATGCATTACTAGTGCAGGTATACAAACCCATAATTGATCCATACGACATGTTGCAACAATCCATTCCTACTATTATACTGTCCAAACAGTTACTGCCAGGGAGTCAGGTAATCCCTAGACTTGTCTCAATGTTACAATCTACACAAAAACTCCTGGCTCAGTACTATCTGTACTAGTAAAAGCTCCTCAAGAGGTTATCACTGGAGACCTCAACTCGAGAAACCTACAACCCACCTGTCCACTTACATTATTTTTTCAACCTTTTCAGTACTCAGAGCTAATATGTTTCATGTAATAAGGATTTTCCACAGGCAGTTTTGAAAACGAAACCTGTGTTCGGAAGACAGGGCGTTGAGATTGGTGAGACCCATATTGAGGTTCCCCGTAAGGTGATGTGTAGCGATCATCCATGGAAATGTACTCAGCATCGTGGTTTCGATGTTTCTTGAATGATGGCATGCGACGCACTCCATAGTAGTCTCTCTGTGAATTCTGATACGGATCCCTCGAATCATATCTGCGGTCGTCTCTGCGCTCATACTCCTGGTGTGATGGTGCATAGTCCCTGCGCTCGTACTCCTGGCGTGGAGCTACATACTCTCTGCGCTCATACTCTTTCCGTGGAGCCTCATACTCTCTGCGCTCATACTCTTTTCGTGGAGCTTCATACTCTCTGCGCTCATACTCTTTCCGTGGAGCTTCATGGTCTCTGCGCTCATACTCTTTCCGTGGAGCTTCATGGTCTCTGCGCTCATATTCTTTCCGTGGAGCTTCATGGTCTCTGCGCTCATACTCTTTCCGTGGAGCCTCATAGTCTCTTACCTTGGCGTGGAGCTCGTACTCCTGGGGTGGAGCTTCATAGCGTGTTACCTTGCCAAAAGAAGGAAGTCTTCCCAGATGTCTACCGAAGGAGTTTGAGCGGGTTAAGCCAGCACCGGCACCATCAGAGCTTCCATGCACATATCCTTGACTTGTGTAGGTGGTGGGTGCAGTCTGAGAGGCTACATTACTGATGTAACTATCCACAGGGAAGAAGTCAGACTTCTTCTTCACTTTCTTAACCTGCTTGAGAGCTAGAATCGGGTCCACATGCCCTGTTACAGTCACTTTCTGATTAGATTGGTCACATACTATGGTCTGGACTCCGGGCAACTCATTAAGCTCTTCTCTTACTTTCTCCTCACATTTGTCACAGCACATAGGAACCTTCAGCAGAAGAACTGGCAAGGCACCATTGCCTGGGTACACTTTTGGATTCCGACGAGAATCAACAGGTGTATACTGAGAAGGGCTGATATGATAGACGGGTTCCTCTTTCCCCAAGAACATCTGCACAGGAAAAGAAAAAAGACACACACCGTACAAGGGTTAATATTGTACAGAAACAACCTAAGGGCTGGGTCAGGACAGCAAGTTAAGAAGAACGCAAACCAAAGAAGTTGAAGAAGAAGGCATTTCAAGCCCCTCACTGGACGGTTTGGACCGCCTTCTTGATTTTGTCCTTCCTACTGATGACACAGAAGGGAGAAAAGTTCAAGGCTCTACGAGAGATATTAAAGGTTTGAAGTGCTGGAGTAGGAAAGTTGTACACAAGGCTCGGAAAGTCACAAAAGAGCGAAAGAATTCTTCTCCTTGTAGAGATCATCATCAAGAGATCTGAGCAGCTTCAAGAGTCTTACCATTCGAAAGCGGACTACTACTTCAGACTGAACTGGAATGGATGCGTCTTTACGACGCAGAGACATACTAACTCTGTTATTCAGATTTGGAATTGCCACAAGCGAAATCTACAAGCTAGCTACATACTGTCTAGTTCGTTCCTCCACCACCATCCTCTCAGCTGCCAAGTTAAAGTTACGATGCAAACTCGCACGACTCTCGTGTAAGCAAGCTTCAAGGTCATCCCTCTGACAAACAACGTCTCACCTGGTACCCTGGTGCTAGACAGAACTCCGCCACGAATAAGAAGAGGAAGAAGGAGAAAGCGAAGGAAAGACATCTCAGGTACAACCGATCCACACAAGAAAAAAGAAAATCACTCGTAGAGACACAGTGAAGTTACCGCAGAGCCTCCAGAAAACACGCGCGCAAACACACACGCACACGCACACGCACGCACATCTGAAAGCAAAGACCAGTCGATGAAGTTCAAGAAGAAACTATTTAGAAGCTTGCCGGAAAATTCAGACTTACCTCTCGTATTCGGCTAACCATGATGGCGGTTCAAAGGTCCACACAGCCAGAGAGCAAGCTCCCGAGAGCTACTACCAGTACCTCTTCTCACAGTACGCCCCGAGAACTTGCCAAATCAAATGGATTCAGCAGCAAGCACACAATACAACAGACTAATAACGTTGAAAAAATCCTCCTTCAAACAAACACTCGATCTTCCGGCTCCAACAACAACAACAAAGTCGAGCGGGACGGAAACAAAAACACAAAATGCACCTATTTTGCAGATCATCTACTCAAACTCCCCCAGAAGTCGTCAAGCTTCTTCTACCGACCAGTCTTTATTCTATTCCCGCAAGAAACAAGAACAAGAAGAAGAAGAAGATGACGACGAGAAGAAAAAAACACATGTACAAGTCTGAAAAGAAATGTAGCTTATTACAAGTAGCAGTAGCAAGAGCAGCGGCTGACAAGGGTAGATCCGCCTATCACCGAACATTGTACTTATCACTGAACACTTTCCAATATTTTCCTCATTCACTAACCAAATTGAGCAATTTTTGTATCATTGGATGGGGAAACTGGAGGGCCTCAAATGTTCTTGGGGCCTTAGAAGTAAAGGAGCAACTCCAAAAACATAGGAAGAGAATGAGTGATAGTTTCCTTCAACTTTTTTGAAAAACTAGCTCTAGACCCCTCTCTAGTTCCAGCCCAATATTTTTCTCATTTTAAATCACTTTTTGAGTGATTTAGAACTCGAATGGTGCACCAACTAGAGTTTTACAAAACTTCATTTTATTCCAAAGGCAAAGATGCAACAATCAAAAATTTTAAGCTTGAAATTTTAATTTATTTTAATTCACTCACCATCGAACAATGAACCCCCGTACACTAAACATCCTATATCTTCCCCATTCCTTTGCCAAATTAAGCAATTTTTGTGAAACATCAAAAAGCCAAACTTTGCCTTACCTTATGTAAAGTGGCTAGAGTAAGATTGTGATGTTGGAAGCACTAGATGGAGAACAATAACTGTTCTTTGGGCTTCAGAAAAAGAGGAACAGTGTGTGAGGACTCGACCACCTTGGAGTTCTGAAGTGTTCAGTCACCGGCCTATGCAGCAAAGGCCGCATAAAGAAGAATTGCCGCCTTTCAATGCCGATGAGGATGGTGCAAAGGGCCATTGCAACAGACCACAGAAGTGTTCTGCAATGCAGCAGAGTTCGTACAGAAATGGGGTGAAAAAGGGTAGCTACTGCCTGAAAGACAGACAAAGAATTGGTCCACAGCTGTCCAAACTTAGGTCTAAAATTGTTTCCATAAGAATTTTTTATTATTCTAAACTTGGCCCATGCCACACACAGGCAATTTCCACGAATTTGAAGGCTGGGAGCCTCATTCCCTTCTCCCCAGAAAATGAGACACTAAAATAACCTGTATAGTGAGGCGAAGAACGGCCAGTTTCAACATAATAGGCCATCAAACAAGTAACTCAGAATGAAAATTTTACAAATCGAAATAACTGGGACCCAAACTAGTTGAGCGTTGGGAGCATCATTCCCTTCTCCCCAGAAAATGAGAGACTTCCAGAAAATTTGTGTTACTGTATGTGTGTGTCTCTCTCTCTCCTCTTCACATTATGAAGCCTTCTGATTTTTTAACTGTTAGAGGAGGGCACCCTATACCCATGAATAGTGGGTCCGCTTACATTTCACACTTACTAATAGGTGTAAGGTGTATACACCTACTTTAATAAGCATAAGGACCTCCTCCAATTCTTCTTTATGTAGTTGTAGATCGGCACCTTATTTAGGCCAATTTTGCATCTGTGAAGGGTGAGCATTTTGAAAAACAGAATGCTCATTCTCATGGGTGTTTCATTTTTTGAAATGCTCACCCCTTTTTCTTTCTTTTTTCCTCACAATGGTTGCCTGCTAGGTAACATGGGAAAAAATGAAAAAACAAATATTTGGAGCATGTCTTTACATTCAGTAAAACCCTCAATAATAATAGGCTTCACTGGATTCAAGCTTGCACGAGGTGGAGCCACACACAAGCCCTTCCTATTTTGGTGAAGCCCATTGCCAAGGGCTTTACCCTAGACATAAGGTATACATTAGTGTATAAACTAGTGTTGTCAGGTTTTTGGGATTTAAGCCGGTTCAAGGCTAAGTTATAGGTCAGGTTCTAGGATCTTTGAATAAGAGATTTCAAGTTTTTTTCAGAACTATCATTGCAAACTATGCTGTAATTGGCTTCTTTTCAAAATTCAATTAAAATCTCGATCAAGATCTTGTCCTGTTTTGAACAAGTCCATATTCTCTAAACAATTAGTACATCTTTAGTTATAAAAATATAAAATGGGCTCTATATTTTAGACAAGTTGTTACATTTGATTGCTTGTGCATAAATTAAGATAATATAATCTCTATCTTGAATTGTGTGAAACAGGCGAACAAATTACTACTTCACCAAAATAAAAATAAAAAATGCTAATATCTAATGGAGATGAAATTGGACCTGGTCTTAAGTTGTATGTCTTTACATTCTTTATAAAAGTGACCAGAACTAAAGGTTTTATAAATTCAAAGAGCAATTGAAGATTCCATTAAAAACAAAAAGAAAAAAAGGTTAAAACCAAGACCAAAAGTTCATTATGAAATAAAATCAAGAACGGAACAACACCAATATAAACCTTGGCATAAAGTGTCATATCTAAAGGATGGCCATATCATGATCTATTCATCCTTAGTCACCTTGTGGTCTATAAATGTCTCATTCATGATTCTCATCTTGCTTGTGTACTAGAGAAATTTTGTGGCAAGCTCTCATTAGGCATGCTTGACAAGCCAATCTTGGTGATAACTTTTTGTGTGAATTTTCACCAAAAGGCTTTAAATAAGGGGGGGCAGGGGGGGGGGTTTATGAATTGTGAGTGTGAAATTTTATGATCTTTCTCTTGCAACAAAGAGGGGATGGAATTAATTTACCCAGGAAATAATCAAAATTCAGTGAAATTTAGTGAGTGCTTTCTCTGAATTTGAGTGGATTCATTGGTCTCATTTAATAGGACTTAGGATGACTTTAGACGAGGGTCCAAGACCAAAAAGTGGCAAATTGAGGCCAAACCTACATGGCACCTGTTTTGGAGAAAATCAATTGGTTCGGACCAAAAAACAGTGCTTAAAGGAGAGCTCCTGATTCGGAGAACCAAGAATCAGGCTAGGGACCAAGGTATAGTCCAACTCAAGGGTTCAATTTGTTTCAAATCAGTCCAAATTGGTTCCTAGGAATTTGGACCCTGGACCTTCATCTAAAGTGGGCCTTCGTAAGGATCCAATGGATTTCAGCGATCCGTTGAATGGGGACCACTGAACTGCACCCAAATTTAGTAATATGTATGGGTTAATGACCTCCCATGGAGGAGTTGCACTAACACATTCTATACCATGTATTTTAGACTTTCCTTTTTGTGTGTCATCATTTTGAGGTGCTTTGAATTGTGTTTCAATGTTTATATGAGCTATTGCACTTTCTATGAAATGATAGTGATTGAACTACTTATGTACATCATGGAATATGTCTCTTTCGTTATGACCCTCTTAAGCTCAGGTAAGGTTATCTTTTAGAAATGTAATCTTTTGTTTTTTCAGTGCCCTACTTTTTTGGGGTTCAGTATACCACTACGCCCCACCTAAGTTTGAGGGAGCTTGATCTATGCTTGCTATCTGCTGGACAGGTTGCATAAACAACTCTGAGTTTTATTAAATCTGCCTTGGAATATTGGTGACTTTGTAGAATCAAACTTGTGCACACAAGGCTTAACATAACAAGACCAATGTTTTTTTAAGGGTGAAAAATCGTCAAGTTTTTTTTAATTTATAGGCTGTCCACTTGTAAGCTTGATTTTTTATTTTTTGTTTTTTTGGCCTAAAACTTATTGGGGCCATGCATGTCATCGCCTAATTATGTACATGGATGGAAAAATCATCGCCTTCATAATGATGGATGTACATTGTCATTTCACCAGCTCTTGCTATAATGTCACCCCATGACAACATTTCATCCATCTCCATTGTCGATTGACTGTCATTTTGTCTCAATTATATCTAGGCCATTCACCAACCTTTTTTTCCCCTTTTAAGTTTTTTTTTGCATGCTTCATCTATAGGAGGATGTTGCAAAAAACCCCATTTGCCTTTTGAAGTTTAGTGACTTGTATAAGTTGTGATTCATGGGTCCTGAATGGCACAAAGCATTTAGTTAAACTTGTTGCTAAAACCTTAAAGGCTAATTTGTTAAAAGCTTAAAGGAGTTAGAAATCAGGAATGAGTAATGAGGTGCAAGCTTTGAAAGCTTGTTTTTTTACATGCATTGATGTTTCCATTTAGACATTAAGTATTTACCTTGGAAATTCAATTGAAAATTAGGATGTAGTAGCAACTTGCAAGTTGTTGGGACTTCGACACCTGCATTTTATAATTCATTGCCACTTTTAATGATGAAGTTTGAAGCTACAACCTACTTGATGATTTGTTGCAACTTGTAACCTGCTACTAGAGATTAGATTCACAAGAAATTACAATGGAGGTAGCAAAATGGTTGTAAAATTTGGTGGGGATTTAGGAAACCATGAAATGGATGTCAGTGGACAATGGTAATGGGGAAGATGGCGCTTTGGAATTTAGTTGTGAACATCAAAACTTGAAGTTGCATCGTCGTACAAAGTTCCACATTCCAACCACCAAGGTCCAAGTATGTGTTTTATTTTATTTTTTTGATTGAACGGTGCCCTCTGCATATGGTGTTACAATGTGCATTATACATTTAGGACTCAGGAAATAATCAATCCTTACCTACCATTCAATCTTGTTCAAGGCAACTAACTCCTTAATTGTTCAAAATCCTTAAACATTAATTCCCAACTGCTAGGCCTTAGCTACAATATATTTTAATTTCTTACTTGTTCAACTTGTTATATTTGTTCAAGGAATTGAGTTGTTCAAGAACTTTGAACATTAATTCTTGGCTCTTAAGTCCCAACTATACAATATCTCCTCCTTACTTGTTGTTTAGTTCATAAGTTATCATTCTTGTTCAAGGCAATTGAATCATACAAAAATTAAGAACCCAAAACCCAAATTCCTAGCTCTTAAATCCCAATTGTAATATCTCCTAATTCTTTAATCTTACTTCCTCACCTTTATCTAAGCTACCCATTTTCATTCAAGGCAACTAAATCATTTTAAAACTTTAAACCCTAATTCTTCTTACTATTTTTTTTTTTGTTGTTCATTTTTTACTTGCTTATTAAAGCATTTCATATCCATGGAGGTTGTAATTGTTTTTTGTCAACTTGTGTATCATCTAAAGGTCAAAAAGGTCGCACCACCTTTTATGTCATCAAATATGAAATTGTAGAAATGTTTTTTGTTTACCCACAACCTTGTTGATTATACTCCAATTGCTCTTGGTGGCTTAATCTAATAATGTTGCAGGGTTTGATGGTATTTCCAATTGCTTATAATAATCAACAACCCATTGAAATTGATGTGCAAGTCATCAATTTAATTGATTCTCCAAGTACAAAATCAGCCCCACTAGGTTTTTTAAACAAGAATCAATTGGTTTTGATGCCCTTTTTTTGCTTCCTCCTCTTGATGTGTCAACTCCAAAAACAAAAAAAAATGGTCTTATGATTCAACACAAAAATTTCAAGTTGAATGGGTAGCAAAATTTCCTTATGTTGAATTGTAAATTGGTTATAATGGTTGTGTGCAAACTGTGAAGTGAAAGATTTGCTCTGAAATTGAGCAAAAAGAGAAGCTCCTTACACCTAAATGAAACTCTTGAATTAGAAACATGTTAGTTGTAAAAAGGTAGAAAAAACTTTGAGAGGGGTGAAAAAGGGGGAATGGTACATGGCCAAGGATTATAAACATATTAGAAATGAAATTGTTTATGCATGCAAGGGTAGGGAATCAGTGTTACAATAGGTTGTTAATGGGGTGGTGGGGGAGAAATGCAAAAAACTTATTTAGTTTACCACATTGTTTCACATTTTGAAGCATGGCAAACCCATCTTTAAATATGAAGCACATAAAAAGCTATTTGATTTCTTGAATTTGGAAGAGAATTCCAAAATGCATTGAACAAATTTAATAGGTTGGGGTATGGTTCAACACATGCAAAACATGGTTTTGGATGCCACAATTTTTGTGATTACAACTACTCAATACATTTATTTGACATGTGATGAGGTGAGTATAATTGACAACCAAAGTTCGCTATTAATTCATGCATTTGTGGTGTAGGATTGGCTGTGCAAACCATTATTTTTTCCTGTGAATGTGTGTTAGTCCTGATGGGGACACTTAATGTAAAGTTTGGGATCTAGGTTTGTCAAATGATCATTTTTAGGGGGTGGGAGAGGGGGGGATTAGGTAATTGTCCAACCTATTTTTTATCACCCTATTATTATCTTTTTTTTAAATATATACATATTAAAACCACCCTATATTAACTATAATATATTATTTCAGATTATTACGTACCATATATTACAATTAAATTGATTATTTAAATAAAATGTATCTTATTTTTTAACGAATTAACTATTTTTTTTACCCAACAACCAATATAATGCACTCTATTTTGATTCATGTATTTTTTACTTTTTTTACTATTATCTCCCTTAGGGTGGTGGTTGGATCAAGTGTTAATAAATAGACTCAAATGTTAATGCAAACTTTGATGAACCAAAGATATGATTGGTAAGAAGCTAATGACATTTGGCACAAACGGTGTTTCTATTTTCCAAGGTGTTAAATCAAGTGTTACAAAGTAAATTTCCAATGGGTGGGCTTTTCATTCCATTGGAATGCATTGTATGGTTCACAAAACCCAATATTTTAGTTTAGGTTTTTTCACCCTTGCCAATGGTGAACAAAATTGAAGTTATGTTATCCAAACTCTATAACTATTTTTGTAAAAGCCCTAAAAGGTACTTGGATTTTACAAAGCTTGCAAAAATCATGGAGATGAAAGGGGCTAGTCTTGAAAAATGTCAAGATTAGTATGTTATCCCTTGTCAAATGTGTTATGGTGGAAAACATGACGTTGTTAATGAAGATAACCATTAACAACCTTAGTAATAAAGGAAAAAAAAAATTTTGATTTCAAAATTATGATGTGCAAGGCATGGGGCTTGCTACATATTATTTCCCTTGTTTGTTCACAATTTCATCAAGTTCAACCAATTGAAAGATGTTTTCATTCATGATTTTGTGGTAATAGTTAAGGTGTGTCAAAGAAAAAAATATTCCTTGTGCACAAACTAAAACACTAGGTTGAAATTTAATGCATTTGAAATGTACAAAACATTGGTGGGTGCAAAGCATGAATCCATCATCATGAAATGGGTTACAAATTTGAACATTGGCATGGAACACCTATCTTTTGATGCAAATGAATAGTACATCTAGGTTATTCATTTAAATTTGAAAAGTGATGTGACAAGATTTGTGACTAAGGATGTATATGTTGCAACTATATCACATGGAAGCAAACTATGAAGGTAATTTTCTTCACCCAAACCTTTTCCATTTTTGCAACTTGTAATTGAATTTTCATTGGTCACAATCACATGCATTGGATTTTGGAATCCAATGTAGGTTTCTTTGTGTGGTAAAGGTTGTTGATTGCTTTGTCAAAAAACTTGAAGGAAGATTTCCTAGGGTTGAAGTATGGTTGGGGTACCAAAAAGGACTGTCTCTTTTTATATCTAGTGAATTCCCTCACTTAAAACATGTTGTTGTAACTCAATGGCACATTCATATTGAAAGTTTGATTTTTTTCATGGAAAGATGCAATACTAAGGTATTATTTTATGCATAGCATGTCAAATTTTAACAAGTTTTTAAATTCCTACCAACTTTTGGAAAAAAATTCAGGACTTTGTTCTTTGAAGAAACAAAATTCAAGGACTCATAAGCAAAGTTTAAACAATGTTTTGGGCCCAAGAATTTTACCACAAACAATTTAGGTGCTAATGTACATAAAATGTATGAGTGTGACAAAAACCATGTGTTTTATTGCAATGTCAAAAGTTTTAAAAAGTGAAATTTCTAGGGATTTTGGGCCTTTGATAGAACTTAGCCCACATTGGATAAATTTTATTTTTCTCACTTTCATAAGTGAAAACAATAGATATTCTAGATGTTTATATAAAATTTGGAAAATTTTTATCTCATTTGACATGAAAAATAAAGGGGAAATCTAAGAGAGTAAAAAAAAAGTGAAGAAAAAAGTGAATTTGGATGTCCTAGAAGTGAATCTTTAATGTTCTAAAGGGGGTATTCCAATCCTTTTTAGACCCCCTATTCATGGGGTGATGGATAGCCTCAATGTGATGTACCCACAATATTGATTTTAGATAAATGCCAAAGTAAGTTTTGCTTAACATTTATGCATGATTAAAGAAGCATATTGCCACCCTAAGAAAATGGGCAACTTTTATGTGTAGGTGCATGAATTGCTTTCAATAGCCCCATTTGAAATTGAATAGTCTATGTTCAAGTTATTAATGAAATCAAATGTGATTGATGCCATGGCCAAACCTATTGATGAAAATCCTATTTCTTACCTTTAGCACATTCTTTTAGCATCTAGAGTTTTTTCTTATTTTTTCCAAAATATTTCAAGTTAGCAAAAGATTGTCATGGTACAAGTTATTGGGAGCATGGAAGATGAACGATGTTATAGCTCTTTTAACACTTTGTAAATTCAAATGGGTAAAAATGTAGTCATAGGAGCCACCTAAGTGAATGGACACTTTTTAGAACTATATTTTTGTATGTTTGAAAGATCACAAGGGAAGCACAATAGTTTAGATTATCATAATTTAAAAATATATATTTCTCATTAATTGCAAAGTTTATATGGTCAAAGATTAACACATGTAAAAAATGTTTTTGCATGTTCAAAGCACTCAAACCTTAAGAGTAGATAGTCCTTATTTTTTATTATTTTTTTTTTCCCCTACCAAATGTCCACCATTCCTTCTGAAAATTGGAGAGGATTTTAACATTGATGATTATAAGGGGCAAAATGACTTGAACTAATGAAAATTGTTTATATAACCAATTTGAACACATTTGGTTCAAATGTGTTTTTGACTTTGAAAATTATGGATTTTAAAAATGTGGCCTTAACATAAGTTGTTCATGTTTATGTGATAGAGGCCATGAATAATACATATGATATAAAATCAATTTTTTTTCAAAACATATTTATATCTAGCATGCAGTGTTAAATTGGGTGTTCAAAATACAAAACTTTAAGTTATAATCCAATGTAAAAGTGACACATGTCATGTGCAATGCTTGAAAAAGGACTGTTACCTTGGCACCCCTGTCTCCTATGACCATGTTTTCACCCAAGTTGCAAAATCAACTCACCACCAACCTAGGTTTGGTGATGAAAATGTTTTCCTAGAAATTTTACATCTTGCATAATTTTTTGTACGCAAAAGCATTTGAGCAATGGTGTGCAAAGTGTCCTCGATATGGTCTGGGAGCTTAGCTTTAAGGACTTTTGGTTTCAGCTCAACAATTTTTTGACAACATTGCAAGCTACAATTGTTGGCTAGTTATTTTTGTGTCAGTGAAGTTGGTGATATAATAAATACTACTTCTTGTTTCCAAGTTGCTTTCTTCTCCTGTGTTTTGACTCTTTATGACATTATTCTAATGTGACTTGTAGGTGGTTTTGTGCGTAATGAACCTTTGTTTTGTAGGACACTTATGCTATAATGGGTAGTTTAAAAGCTTCAATCCCCTCACAAGTGATTATGTATAGTTTGTTTTCAATTTTTGATTTGTGTATGGTATTGTGATCATTGGCTTGTAGTATTGAATTTTGACTAACGATTTATGAGCCATTGAGTAATGTGGTCACTGGTTATTAGTTGTAAGTTCTCATTAAGAAGTGTTCATGATCCAGCAAAAGGTTGCCAACTTGCCTAGGATTCTCCTTATGAGAATAGGCAAGAGCCAGAAACCCTATCACAAACTGGTGGCACCCTCCAACAATCTGGTGGCAAGAGCCAGAAAGCCTGCAAAAATCTGACCCCTGAAGCCAAAAAAAATCTCCTACTTGGAACTCCATTTCTAATCTTTCGCCAAAAAACAAAGCTTTCAAAAAAAAAAGCGTTTAGCCAGCTGGGCTTCAACCCATTCCAACCAGTGGCCAGCTTAGGACCAGAAGGGCTGAAACAGTAGCCAAATGTCATATTTTTCCAAAACCCAAAAAAAAAAAAAAAGAAACACTGAGTTACAAGACTGGGAAATAATTCTTTTGAGTCTTGTCAGGAAATAAACTAATGGAATTCGTTCGGCCGTCCTTTCCTTCCTCCCCTGCAAAGTGTGTCGCTTTAGATGATCTCCATGATCTTTTGTCGCTTGTTGGATTCCTCGAACAGTGAGCCCTACTCCATAATTGTAGGTTTTCGAGTATCTCCATTTTGCCACTTGATAGTCAACTTGTCTATTATCATCTATGCTTGCAATGTCGGTTGGCGTGTGTGCTTGGATTTCAGCGCTTTCTTCGTGTTCTTGGTCGAAGCTAAAGAGTGTTTGCAGATCTTTCCTTTGATTGTTGATTTTTTCAGCTCTACTTCCTCATTTGCACTTTCAAAACTTCCAAATAACTAGCACCATGTCACCACTAACTAATCTCTCTAATCCAGTTTTATCTATCTATCTATCTATCTATCTATTATTATTATTATTTAAAAAATTCATTTCGAAGGTTTTGTGTTGTTTTTCTATTTTTTTGAATTTACACTATAAAAAAAAACGAGAATTTCCAAATTTTCCCAAATTTGTTTTTGCCAGAAACATTTCCTGCTTTATTCTTGTCCTCCAGAAATTTTCACTACCCAGTTACCCCAAACTTATTGTACTTACAATTGACAATTGACAATTTTATGTCAAAATATTTATTTTTCTTGGATGAAAACATCAAGTAGTCTTAAATTGAACTTTTCAGATTTTCGATAGTCAAAAGAATAAATACATAGAATGCACTTTATATTTGAATTTATATTTAAAATTTACTGGTTGGGATAGTGAACTGTGTCCCCTAAGTTGCAAGCTTGATTTGCAAGATTTCAACAAATATCACTAAACTTTCAAGGAAATTTCTTTTAAGAGTTTCTCAAAATTTAAACTTTAATTCAAATTTTCTGAACTTTTCTATCAAGAACTTTTAGAGAATTATCTAATGCCAAACATCAGTTGCAACATATGGATCAAATGATGCGACCTTGGCAAACTTCATGAAACAAGGGGTGTGTCACATTGTGGCCTTGCCATTTACATTTAAAAGTATCTTAAGACAACAGAAGAATTATCGAATCTCAAATATTTCACCACGCAAAAATATAATCTTCAAAAAATCCTCTAAAAGAAACCAAAATCCTTCAAGATATTATAACTTTATAACTAATCTCAAGTTTCAACACAAAGACAAAATATCGTCTTTCAAAAATCCTCATATAAAAATAGACCTATTACCTAGTGGCCAAAATCCATTAAGCTACTATACTCTATAATGAATCTGAACACAATATTCTTGCCTACCAAGGCAAGGCCAACAAAACACCCAGCAAACCCTAGCACAAACCTAAGGTCTTTTATGTTAACCCTCCTAATAATAATAATAATAATAATAGTAATTGCATACCATGAGGGCTAATGTGCCTGGTGAAGCCAAAATAGCACTTATTAGGCAAAGAAACCATATATAAAAATATTTTAAAGTTACTTATAAAGTGGCATTTATTCGGATGCAAGGGCCAATCATTCTACAAATGATTCCTGATTTGGGTTTGTCATTATGTACCTACTGTGCTCTGGAAGGGAATAGAGTTGCAGTTGGGGACAATACCTGCCATAAATCCTCCTATATTGAAACTACTACTAATTTTAAACAATTTGTGAGATGTGGGTGCTCTTGCTTATATGATTATGATGAGAGCTTTCCAACCAATATGGCTAGGAATGGAATTCAAAGCATTAAGTAAGACTTGCAACAATCAAAGGATTCCCATCTACCACCAAGTAATGTGTTAAAAAAATATAGAGTATTTTCATGTTGAGAATATTTGCCATACCTACCAAGCTATTACAACCTAGACACATGGAGAGATCTGGCCAAGCAAAGACTAAGTCTTTGTAGGTTTTAAAAATTTCTTAACAATGGCAATCATCTTATCATTTAAGATAGCACCCTAGGAGAGATGAAAATTATGCCTCTCTTCCAAGCTCTAATCGTCCCATCCCTCCCAATTCCTTTGAGCCCACTGCCCTCATAGGGTAGATAGGATGGTGAGGGAACATTTAGTTATTGTGAGAGCATCACTTATTTGTTGTTTCTCATTTGGTCCTTGAGTTGAAGTCAAATTGTAGCCCAACTTTGGGTGTCCTAGTACTCATTTACAAAATTAAATTCACATGAAAAATGAACAAAACATGTTATCCCAAAGTAGGAGAGTCCATTTTATTTTTGACACCTCTAACGAACAAATGGCCTTCCATGTGTAACTCAAATGCCACCTTAAAACTAGACAAAATAGACTTTACACTAAGACAACATCCCACCCATTACCAAACTATTATAATTGTCTTTTGCACACTCCATTTTGTGACGATGTGCATAAATGTCAATTGTCACGATTTGAACACCAAATTTTTTTAATTGGCGTGTCATCATATAGAAAATATTGTTCACAAAATACAGTAGAATTTGAGTGTTCAATGATCATGTATCTACACTTATTAGTGCAAAAGAAACTTGCATAGTCATCTCTTGCCTTTGTGCTTTGCTTTCTATTCACCATGGTGTTCGTCATCATGATCTTGAGTTCATGGCTTTGTTTTTTCTCACCATTGTTTTATGCATTCATATTTTGTCTTTTGCTCTTGTGCTTAACTATGTTCTATTCACCAATGGTATTCATCATCATCTCTTGCCCATCATCTTCAAACCCTTCCCTCTTCCCACCCCTTTTCATAAAATTTTATAAAACTTAAACATTTAACTTCAAAAGCATGCAAGGACATGCTTTTCAACTTGTATTTCATTTCTTGCTCATTGTTATGCCTTGTGCATCAAAGGTGATGTCAAGGCTCACATTGTGGTATCATAACAGGCAAGGTTTGATTTCTATCTAAAAGTTTGTACAACACATATTGTCATAATCTTAAACTATAATATTGACCAAGATTTTGTGAACTTTTGCATGATGTTGGTTATGAATGTGGCACTAAGTTACTCATCCAACTACATTAAAATAATCAAGTATAGATATTTGTTATATTTTTCTTCTTCCATCTTTAATGCTCTTGATTTCCTCAACTCCCTCATTTTCCATGCCTTTTGTTATTATAAAATATTCAAGTATTCATCCAATATACCCACATGTGACTAGTATAGTCCACTAATGGTTTGTTTCCCCCTCATTCTCTTTACTAACAAATGTGGCAATGACAACAAGTTGACAAATGGCATTGCATCATGTTCCAACTTTGCATATGGTTGAGTGTCGAGTTGTTGAAAATCTTACACATGGGTTGTTTAAATTAATCACTAATTGTGTGTCCTCTTGTGTATTGTAACAAGTTTACTAGGCATTTATAGGTGAAAGCACATTAAGATGAACAAAAATGACATAGCATGAAAGTCCATAATGAAAAAAAATACAAAATATTTTTGATTGATTTCACATATGAGGGGAAAGGGATGTCAAAGAGAAATCAATGAACATTCATAATAAATTAGTTTGGGCAACTTTAGAAGATATATATATAAGCTCCAAATGTTATAATCTAAAAAAAAAAATTGAGTTCTACAACCTCAATTTCTTTAGGAAAAACAATAGTTGAAACCAAAAAAGAAAACACATTTGATTCAATTTTATGTTGCATTCATAGATACATTATATGTAAAAAAACATTTGGTCAAACATACATTTTGTGGTGTATTTGATGAGTAGATTTGATGCATTTCAAAAATTGCATCAAAAAATTTATAGTACCTATCAAAACCCTTTATGAATTGGATTTCAAAAAAAAATTAACAAGTTTTTTATATTGTACTTTGATGCCTAAAATCATTGTTGGTATGAATCCCATTACATCATTTGTACCCTTAAATTGGAATGAACTAAAGTTGAATTTTTGAAATTTGTTAAAATAGAAGACTTTGTGACATCTTTTTGATCCACCTTAGAAATTCTATTTCCATCCTTTTATTCAATATCTTTGGCCATATGACAAAAGGCAATTGTCTCCATCAATTAATGTTCCATCATGTTTTCTTGTTGTGTGTTAGTGAAAATTATTTCCATTTTTTTCCCAAAGAACACTACAAAAAAAAGGTAGCTTTAATTTTTTAATTAAAACTTATAATTCAATTAAATGAAAATAAGGTGTTTGGAAATATTATGAAAATATAAATAAAATATTAAAAAAATAATATTAACCCTAAACCCTAAATAAAATATTATTTTAATATTTTATTGCTTAAAAAATACAAAAAAAAAACCTTTATGTTTTGTATTTTCTGTAATGTAAAATTGATTTTCCCAAGGTGTGTGTAATAGTTTTGTGGCTTCAAAGGCATCCATGCCTTCCTAAGTGTCATAATCATTAGCTTCTAAAAAGTAAGCCCAATTTTCATCCTTTGCCTCCATTGTATTGTCTATTGTTGTGAGCACCCCACTTGGTGTAATTTCGTATGCATGGCCTTGGAATTTAATTGGCAAATTTTCTTAAACCCTAAACCTTGGCTTTTTGTTTTTTTTTAATATAGTCTACTCCAATGCCCATGACTAGTCAACATCACCTTTTTGGGTTCAAGTTGTTTGTTTTTAACCCTTGGTTCATCCCTCTTTTTTTTGGTGTCATCTTGAATGGTTTGAAGCAAGAGATGTCTAGATGTTGGAAGCATGTGATGTCTACGAAACAAAAGTCACCATATCTAATCCATAGTGTTCTACTTGTTATATTACTTCTAACATCGCATGTGAAACATGCCTATCTAGAGTTAAAAGGTGACAATTGGTTTGAAAATATACACTACTTACATAGGTAAATAGGAAGGGTAAGTATATAACTAAGTTGTTATCTGTTATGGCTTTTGAAGTCTAAGAAGGTTTTTGGAGCTCGGAACTTGATATACCCAACTTAGATGGAAATCTTGTGTTGCGTAGGCTAATAATAACTTGCTCTCATCAAAACAAAATGTTTGATAGAAGGACTGACATGTCCATGTGAGAGCAATCCTCGCCGAGGTGTCTTGACATGCAAAATGCTTCATTGAAAGTAGTTCGTGGTAAAGTTTTCCTTAAAGTCACCCTGTCTTCACACTCTCTTTGGGCCTCCTTCCACCCCCTATCCCCTCTTTGAGTGAGGACGGCACAGTAAGGAAATTTTATTAAATCTGGGTATGAAATGCTGAAACTCAGCATTTAATGCACAAAGTTCGAGAATAATTATAGCAGTTGTAGAGGTAGTAGGAGTGAAAATATATGTAGCAACAGTGGAGGCGCCCAGGAAAAAGGAAAGAGGGGGTCAAAACAGGATGAAACTCAGTTTACCACAAAAAATGAGGCATTTCTGAGTTTCACCCCAGTTGAATGCTAATGTACTTTTTAAAAAATCTCACCTGGTTTTGGACCAAACTCAGGGTTCTGGTGCTGTGTTTTCCTGACTTTATGGAAATCTCTATTCCTGATGTTTGTTTTCCTAAAACTTAATTGCCTTGGGGTCCATGTAGTGATTTAATTATCCTTTAGTTTGCAAGAGAATCCACTGGCTACATGGCCCTAAAAATTAGATGTGTAGGGTAAAGCCCTAGGTCTTTGCATTCTGAAAAGAGGGACCTAGGACAAGGCTAAGCAAACATAAGATCCCTCCCACACTTGAGGAACAACCTTAAGAGTTAAGGACCTTACTCTCTTATGCCTTGGGTTCCATGTATGTTTAAGTTCATGATAACCTTGGCTTCTTGCTTTATGATGACTAAAGCTCTAGGGTGAGGGACATACATCCCCAAAAGGTGGTTCGGGCTACAGCTTCATCCTAGGCCCCTAATTTTGGGAATGCCCCTCATCCTACAGACTTACTTATAGACGGAAGATCCCTCCCTCCCTCCGTTGAGGAGTAAGTGTAGTGTCCCCCCTCTTTAAAAGGAGGGATATTCACCCATATATGGTGAATAGTAACTACACAAGGATACTTCTCCAAGTGCTTTACTTTTGGTGGAATAAATAATTTAAAGAAATGAGTTAAGCAATTCTTGTGTTGAAGTAAGCGTTTTTTATCTTCAAAATTGTGCTCTTCTTAATTTCCACAATTTCTACTAGATATCAATTGTGGATGTCATCACCTTAAAAGTTTGGATTAGACCATAAAATAGGTACTTACTAGGTACACCTACAAACGAAGGGCTTGCAAGCCTAATAGCAAAGGACATGACTAGGCTTTCACCTACTCTCCAGTGGGTTTGAACTTGAGACCTTTTTGATACCAAGCAGGTACCCTACCACCACTGAGCACTGGGGCTATCCATGGGGATTTGAGGAGCTTACATCCTAACTCATAATGTACAAACCTGACTACCTCAACAATTTGTGGATCCAAATTTGGCAAAAGCTGCCCCATTAAAGAAAAGGGACACTAGAGTTATCCACAAAGTCAGCAAAACTAGGAACCATAAAGCTTGGTTGAGGCCCTCTTTACACTAGGGCTGAGGGCATTAAATTTATACCAATGGGAGTCTCATGGAAATTCCAAATCAGATTTTGAGTGAGCCAGGGCTGTCAAGTAGTGTCTACTTATATAATATCCTTGGTTTTGTCTGCTTGCAGTGGTGTTCGGTCATTCTTTCCATCCATCCGTACCGTCATTCGTTATCATCGATCCCATCATTCGTCCTTTCATTCGTCCCCTCATAAAAAAAATAAAAGTTTCTAAAAAAAACTAAAACATGAATCAAGTTTAAAGAAACAAGGGATTTCACCGTGTCCGAAGGTCACGGGTACCCACTAGAAACTAAATAAATAAATAAATAAATAAAATTGAAAAAAATGAAGATAGACAAAATAAGAATAGAAAAAATAAAAACATGAAACAAACATAAACAAAAAAAAAGTAAAAATGCAAAAACTATAAAAAAGGAATGGAAACAAATGAAA
>Ga0116231_10006771_pt1 | contig 21527 bp, 20 predicted proteins | sample S1TSphgellanicum_2_FD_89695 | JGI IMG/M metagenome (GOLD analysis project Ga0116231, IMG submission 89695) | Host-associated microbial communities from peat moss isolated from Minnesota, USA - S1T2_Fd - Sphagnum magellanicum MG | ecosystem: Host-associated > Plants > Peat moss > Unclassified...
CAGCCCCAGGTGCTTTTGCCACCAGTTTCAGTCGAGATATTCCAGTACATGTAGCCGCTGGCCCCGCGGCGGAAGTAGTGCTTCATCAACTGCCAGCAGTAGCCGGTGTAGCTCCAGGCATTTGCCCCATCGCCGCACTCCTGCTCGGACTGGAAGATGGCCAGTTTTGGGAATTCGCTGTGGATCGCCGGCAGCGCATTCTTCCCGGCCCACTGCACGCCCACGCCTGTCACGAACTTTGCCGCCTCGGGATCGGCCATCACCGTTTCGAGCAGCCTGGGATTGCCGCGTTCCAGCGTGCCGAAATAGACCTCAACGTCGCACTTCCGCATTTCCGGCCCGAGGTAACGCAGAAAGCGCGCCAAACCCTCCGCCGTCCAGGTGCAACTGGGAAAATTCTGGGCGGAGTTGAACTCATTCTGCGGCATAACCATCCCAATCGGGATACCCTCGGCATGGTACGCATCGATAAATTTCCCAAAATAGCGCGCATACGCTTCGAAGTAGCGCGGCTCCTGGATAAACATGTCTTCGCCCTCATGGCCGACCTGGTCGGGGCGAATGCCGTTGTCCTTGAAGCCCATGCCGGGGTAGGCGGCAGCCTCGGCGTAGAAACGATTGCGCTTCATCCAGCTCGGCGGCGTCCAAGGGGACGCCCAGAGGCGCAGCTTCGGCTGATGAAGCCGCGCCGCCTGAATGAACGGAATCAGCGTCTTGCGGTCATGCTCGATGCTGAAGTTCCTGAGCGCAAAATCGCCGTCCGTCTCGTCGTAGCTGTAGGCTTCGGTAGCGAAATCATTGGCGCCGATCGGCATGCGGCAGTAGGTGAAGCGCGCGCCGGCTGCGGGATCGAACAATTCGTGCATGACGGCTGAGCGGTCGGCGTCGTCCAGCATGCTCAGCGACGTCCAGCCCAGCTCATTGAAGCAGGCGCCAAAGCCTTCCATGGCCCTGCCGCCCGGCTGCGTCCTGGCGGGATCGAGATTCAAATTCAGCAGATCCCAACGGAAGGCAGGCTCATACACCTGCGCAGTCTGCCAGACGCTGGTCTCGGTGGTCACCACGAAGGTGGCACGGCCGTCTTTGATCGCTGCCGGACGCGGCATCTGCCCCAACGCCGTACCGCTGCCGAGCAAGCTGATACCCGCTAGCCCGCGCGCGGAGTGAAACAACACCTCGCGCCGATTCCACGTCTTCCTATGCATCGCTTCCCGCCCAATGAATCCCAGCGATTATAGCTGCCGAAAGGGGATCCTGAAGCGAACGCGCCGCCCGATGCCAAAAAGCTAAGAGGCCTTGCCGCGCAATTCCCGCTCGGCGCGCAGCCAGTCTTCGTGGTGATGCCCATGCTTGTAGCCACGCTCGGTCCAGAACCGGTGCGCCAGCAGTGCCACTTCTTCCTGCGATACGGGCTTCACGATCGCGATCCCCGTCGCGGCCTTCGGCGTCTTGGACGCGGATTTCTTGACCTCGGTCTTCCTGGACCCGGTCGCCTTGGACCCGGTCGTCTTGGACGCGGTCGTCTCCAGTGCTGCCCTTACCGCCTTTTGGGGCTTCGCCGCTTCCTTCGGCTTTGCCGCCTTCGCCTTCTTGGTCGTTTCTGCCATGATGTCCTCCAATACAATCTCGCGTATTGCGCGATTTTGCTTGTTACCTTCAGTTTAGCAACCGGATTAGCTGCCGGGAGCAGCCTCTCCTTACCTTCGAACCAATAGCTGCATCCCGCGCGTCACCGTAACTGCCCATCCAAGAGATGCAAATCGCTCCCCAGGAGATGGCCAGCAGGCCGCGGAAGGCACCTGCCTCAGCACCCCCGATTCCTTGCCTCAACGGCCATCCGATACCGTATATTCGCTGTACAAAGCACACTGGAGGCCCGAGCCTTGCCCGATTCTCAGCCCGCATTCAAGCCCTATGTCGCATCGACGGAACACCGGCCCGAGTTCACCGCACGCGCCCTGCTGTTGGGCTCGTTTTTCGGCATCGTCTTCGGTGCGGTGACGGTATACGTGGGTCTGCGCGCCGGGCTCACCGTTGCCGCCTCGATCCCCATTTCGGTGCTCTCCATCAGCATCCTGCGGGTCTTTGGCAAGTCCTCCATTCTCGAAAACAACATTGTGCAAACGACCGGCAATGCGGGCCAATCCATCGCCTCCGGCGTGATATTCACGCTGCCGGCCCTGATTTTTCTGGGGTTCGACCTCGAATATTCGCGCATCTTCCTGCTGGCGCTGGTAGGCGGATGGCTGGGCGTTCTTTTCATGATTCCGCTGCGCCGCCAGTTGATTGTCGAGGAGCATGCGACGCTCGCCTATCCCGAGGGTACCGCCTGCGCCGACGTGCTCATGGCCGGCGACCGAGGCGGATCCTTCGCCAGCCGCGTTTTTCTCGGACTGGGGCTGGGTGGCCTTTACACGCTCTTTCAGAACGAGAACCTCTTCGCCGCATGGCCTGGCACACCCAACTACGAGCCGGACCTGGGCGCGCAACACATCCTCAAAGGTGCGGCGATTCGCTGCGACGCCACGCCCGAATATCTCGGCGTCGGCTACATCATCGGGCCAAGAGTCTCCGGCATTATCTTTGCAGGGGGCGTCTTTTCCTGGCTGGTGCTGATGCCGCTAATCCACTTCTTCGGCGCGGGCCTCCCGCACCCCATCTATCCCGGCACCATCCCCATCGCCGCCATGAGCCCGAGCCAGCTCTGGTCCACCTACATTCGTCCCATGGGCGCGGGCGCGGTGGCCGCGGCCGGACTCATCACGCTGGTCAAGACCATCCCCACCATCGTCGGCGCGCTCGCCAGCGGCTTCAGCAAGATGAAGAAGTCTTCGGGGCCGGCCGTCAAAGCCGCACGCACGGAAGACGACCTGCCCATGAGCGTGGTCATCGGCGGGTCGATTCTGCTGGTGGTCATCATGTTCCTGTTCCTGCAATTCAAACCCGTTCCAGGCACCTATGTCGGACCTCTGGCCAATCTTGCCGCGTCGCTACTGATCGTGGTCTTCGGCTTCCTCTTCGTCACCGTCAGCTCGCGGATCGTCGGCCTCATCGGCAGCTCAGCCTCACCGGTCAGCGGCATGACCATCGCCACGCTGATGGCCACTTCGGCCATCTTTCTGGTGAAAGGCTGGACTGCGCCAGCTTACGGCGCGCTGGCCATCACGGTCGGCGGCGCCGTCTGCATTGCCGCGTCAAACTCCGGGGACACCAGCCAGGATCTGAAGACCGGATATTTGATCGGCGCTACGCCTCGCCTGCAGCAGATCGCGCTGATGATCGGCGTCTGCGTCTCGACCTTGATTATCGGCGTCACCTTGACGGCGATGAACACGGCCTTTCAGGAGTTTCGCGCCGCGCCCCAGGCCTGGGACATCAACGCGCCTCACTCGGGCGTGAACGTGCAGCAGAATGCCAAGCTCCCGGAGAAGATCCCGGTGGCGGACGCCAACAAAGTCACCACTACGCACGCTCCGGGCGAATATATCGTCCTCAACGCGCTCGGCTCGCCGGAGCTGGCCGACGGCAAATACCTCTATTCGCCCGCCACGCACAAGATCGAGGTGCAGTGGATTCAGGGCATTGGCAGCGAAAAGGCAGCCGCGCCGCAGGCCCGCCTCATGGCCACGGTCATCAATGGGATTCTCACCCAAAAGCTGCCCTGGGGATTGGTGCTCATGGGCGTGTTTCTGGTCATCGCCGTCGAACTGCTGGGAATACGATCGCTCAGCTTTGCCGTCGGCGCGTATCTCTCGATCGGCACGACGCTCGCCATCTTCGTCGGCGGCCTGATGCGCCTGCTTGTCGATATGGCGCTGAAAAAGGCAGGTCACGAAGCGGACGAAAGCGAAATCAGCCCCGGCGCGCTCTACGCCTCCGGCCTGATTGCCGCAGGCGGCATCGTAGGACTGATCGGCGTGGCCATCAAAGCCTATGAATCGCTCTCAGGAAACCATGTGCCCATCGGCTTCCCGGAGATCCCTTATCTCCATTCGGACGGAACCGCAGTGGTGATGTTCGCCGCGCTGGCCTTTTCGCTCTATTACTTTGCGCGCAAGCCGTTGAAGTCTTGACGGTCTACCGCAACTGCCCCAGCCGCTTGCCCGCATCCAGCCCCCCTGGGCTTTGCGGCGCAATCCGCACCGCCGTCTGGAACGCGGTGCGCGCGCCGGACGTGTCGTTGCGGCCCACCAGAATCTGCCCCCAATAGTTATAGGTCGCCGCCGCCAGCTCCGGTGGCAGCTTTCCTTGTCGCGCGTCCTGCTCGGCGCGGCTGGCCAGCAGTTGGAAATCTGCCTCGCACTGCGCCTTGCGGTGGTAAAACCCCGGCAGATGCCAGCTGGTTGCCGCGCGAATGAATCGCGCTTCCGGCTCGTCCGGAGCCTCGGCCACCGCTGCGTCCAGCAAATTCAACCCATCCGCCGCCTGCTTGTGCAGGTTCCAGATCGCCCAGTTGTGCGCCGCGTCCAGCAGTTCCAGGCTGCCGTGGTACGCCTTGGCGACCGGGTCGCCGGGATAGTCACGCTCCAGCTCTGCCAGCGCCTCATGCGCCTGGACGTCAGCCGCCTGATCGTTCGAGGTTACGACTTTGAAATAGGCGGTACGGGCGACGCTCAACCGGCTGCGATACTGTTCGCGCGCCTCGTCGTTAGCCGGGCTGGCGTGAAGCACGGTAGAAAGCGAAACGGCCGATACGCCGAAAATCATCCAGCACACAAGCACACCCTTCGGCGAAAACCGCCGCATTTCGCCCTGAATGAGACCGCTATTCCGCAAACCAATCTCCATCTTCCCAAGTTTGCCCACCCTATCGTTCGACGTAGGAGGCAGACAAAAAGCCTTACCGCAAGGCGATTCCCGCATCCTATCCAACCCGGTAGGCGCGGTCCTTCCAGGTCGCCCGAACGCGAAACAGTTTCCGCACAAGGGCATACCACTGCAGCACCAGCAGCGCCAGCACTCCCAGCGGATGCAGCGCAGCCCCCAGCCCGCTCTGCCGGTATCGCCAGACGCAGAAGAAACGAATCGCGTATCCCAGCGCCAAAGCGGCCAGCAGAAATCGAAACGGAGCGGTGTAGCCATGAACCAAGGCGAGGACGGCCAGCGGCAGCGGCAGGACCTCGCCGGCCAGCAGAAGCACCGTAAACACCGGCAGGCGAATCAGCGTCGCCATCCCCTCGGTCGCATTCTTCGCCAGACCGCTCCACACCTCGCCTGCGCCCTGGTACATGCGGCACACGGCGTCCTTGCTCAGATCGAAGACCGCCGTACCGAACCGGTGGCGCCGGAACAGCTTGGGCAGCAGCAAGCCGTCATGCATGGTCAGGCGAATCGCCGAATGGCCGCCGGTCGCGAAATATGCCTCGCGCCGCGCCATCATGAACTGTCCGCAGCCCGCCGCAAACGCGCCGCTCCGGCTCCAGCGTTCGCCGGCCAGCGGCAGGTAGCAGAGCAGCACAAAGTGAATCAGCGGCAGCATGAGCCGTTCCAGGAACGTGCCCGTCTCCTGCGCCGGAAAGCCGCTGACCAGCGAGAACTCCGGAGCGTCGGGATTCTTATCGGTGGTCCGATTCAGTTCGCTCACCATGCGGTAAATGGCCTCCTGCCCCACGCGCACATCCGCGTCCAGGTAGCAGAAGACATCGTGCGTGGCCAGCGAAGCCAGCATCCAGCAAGCATGCTGCTTGCCGTTCCAGTCCTCGGGTAGCGGAGGCGCCATTTCCAGGCGAACACGCGCATCTTTTTCCGCGTAACTGCGGACAATCTCCGCGGTCGCATCGATCGAACCGTCGTCCAGCACAATCAGTTCCAGGTCGACGCCGCGTGACGCCAGCACCGCCTCGACCGCCGCGCCAATCGACGCCTCCTCATTCCGCGCCGGGATCAGCACGGAGACCGGCGGCAACAGCCGCTTATTCCAGTCCCGTCCCGGGCGCTGAAACAGGAAGACATTCAAGAGAAACAAGAGGAACGGCAGCTCGGCAAAGAGCAGAATGACGCTCGAATCCCACCACACGTGGTAGTAGTCCGACAGTGATCGCCAATCGTATTCAGAAATCCAGTGAAGATTCAGCGGCAGACTCATCGATCGTGCAAGCTTCCGTGGTCATGATGATAGGCGCGGCCGGTGATGGCGCAGGTAAACCGCTTCCAGATCTCGTACACGCCGCCAATCCCTCCGGAACCGGCAAGAATCGTCTCAAACGCATCCGGATCGCGCTCCATCGCCAGCATCGCCAGCTCATCGAGCGTCGCGGCCATCGCGTAGGAGAGCAGGTTGGTCCACGTCCGCGCATCTTCCATCGTGCCGTCGGCGATTTCGAGCGGCTCGCCCACGTTGACCAGCACTTCTGGAAGGCGCTCATTCCAATACACATATTCAATCGCGATGGGTATGCAGGTCATCCGTCCGGAGCGGCTCATCAACGCGCCCAACCCTGGTCGGAAAACGATCGGCCGCTTGCGCACGTCCTGGAACTGGCTCTCCGGCGTAATCCAGAGCACCGCACCCGGCCGCGCCAGAACCTGGTGCCCGGCGCGGAGAAGTTGCGCCGCACCGCGGGCCGAGGCATTGTCCACCGGGAAAAAACCCATCGGCTTGAAAACGCTGTAATGGCGCAGCGCCGTCTCGTCCATCGGCGCGTAATGCTCCCGATGCGGCAGCGCCGACTGGCCCAGCAGCATGGCCACCAGCGGATCCCACCACGAAGCGTGATTGGCAAAGAGGATGAGCGGCTCCGCCTGGGGCGGAATCCGGCCGACATTGGCCACCCGGAGCGCATGAAAATGCCGGCCAAGATACCACCGCAGGTAGATCGAAAACAGGCCAATCGCCCGCCGCGAGGGAGTTCGAAGCTCCCCACCCGCCCGGGCCGGATTGACCTGCACTCGCGTCATACTGTCGCCAACTGCTCCTCAACCGCTCGCCGCGTCTCCGCCGCGGCCTCTATTCCACGATAACGCTGATCCAGCGAATCCGCAGCAATCCAACCCGACATCAGTACCATCGGCATGCCCGGTCCGGGATGCGCCGCGCCGCCGGCCAGGAACAGCCCATCCAGATCGCGCCGCCGATTCGATGGCTTGAACGCCCCATTCCAGCGTCCGTGGCTCGACAAACCGTAGATCGCACCATTCAGCACCTTATACCGGTCGTGAATATCCTGCGGCGTCAGCGCCCGCTCGAAAACGATCCGCTCCTCCAGATCCGGCATCCCCGCCGTCCGCTTCAGCTTATCCAAAATCACCTGCCGGTACCTTGGCAACATTTCATCCCAATTCTGCCCCGGCCGCAAGTACGGCGTATGCACCAAAATGTACAGCGCATCGCCGCCCTCGGGAGCCGTTGCCGACTCGGTCCGGGTCGTGGAAGCAAGATAGCACGTCGGGTCCGGCGCAGGCTCGCCCAAATCGTAGATGTGATGAAACTCCTCTTCCGGATCGCGCGAAAACACAAAGCAGTGATGCGCCAGATGCTCGTACCGCTTGCTCAAGCCCAGATAGAGCACCACGCCGGAGCATGCCGGCTCATAATCGCGCTCCTTCTCAAACTTCCGCGCCGGCTCGCCGCCCACCAGTTCGCGGTAGGTGCGCACCGCGTCTTCGTTCGAGACAACGGCATCGAAGCGGAGCGTTTCGCCATCCGCCGTCACAAGGCCGGCGACTTTATCGTTCTCGATGACCAGCCGCTCGACTTCCGCGGTGGTGTGGTACTTGACGCCCAATTCACGACCCAGCTTGACCAGCGCCTCGGGCACCGCGCGCGTCCCGCCCATCGGATACCAGATGCCTTCCTCCGACTGCATGTGCCCGATAGCGCACAAAATGGCCGGCGAAGCATCCGGATTGGACCCGACGTACTGCGTGTAGTGGTCCAGCATCTGGGCCACGCGCGCATCGGGAATGTACTCGCGAATGGTGCCCCCGACCGTCTGGCCGAGCCGCATCTTCATCACGTCTTTGAGGACGGTGATGGAAAAACTGCCCTTCAGATCGAAGGTATCCATCATGGAACCGACCGGCTTCCAGAAGAAGAACTTGTTGCTGATGGTGTGCAACTGCTCGGAAAGCTCCTGGAACTTCAGAAATCCCTCGCCCATCCCCGGCTTCAGGTGATCGAGCGAAGTGGCCATCGCCTGCAAATCGTCCTTGAGATCTAGCACTAGGCCGTCGTCGAAGAAACAGCGCCACTGCGGGTCCAGCCGCTCCATATCCAGATAGTCTTCGAGCTTCCTGCCGGCTTCTGAAAAGATCCGCCGCAGCACCGAGGGCCGGATCAGGATCGTCGGCCCCATATCGAAGCGAAAACCCTCCTCCTGCAACTGGGCGGCCTTCCCGCCCAGCCAGGGATTCTTCTCAAACACCTCAACCTGGTAGCCTCGCGCCGCCAAAGTAGCCGCCGCCGAAAGCCCACCCAACCCCGAACCAATCACCGCAATCCGCATTTTGCCAGCTCCTCTAACTTGTTCTACCTCAACTGCCGCGCGGCACCGACCAGCCGCTTCAATCCTGCCCACTTCTCGCCGATCCCGCCGCCATGGAGCAACTGCGCCAACCCGGCAAACAGCGCAACATGCGCCCCCCCGGTCGGCTCGTAAATCATCGCCAGACGGCTGCGCTGGATCTGCACGGTCCGCGGGGTCGTCATCGCCAGCAACCCCTCGGCGCCGCGCGTCACGCCAAACCCGCTGCGCCCACGCCCGCCGAAAGGAATCCGGGGATCGACCGTGGGCACAATAACATCGTTCACCAGCACCGTGCCCGCATGCACCTTGCCAGCGAGAGCGATGGCCGCCGGCTCCGGACCGAAGACAGCGGCCGACAGCGCGTAATCGCAGGCCGCGCTCGCCGCCAGCGCTTCGCCCTCATCCGCCGCGCGCATCACCGACAGCACAGGAGCAAAAATATCCCTTTGCATGGAGAGCATCGCCGGCGTAGCGCCGACGATCAGTGTGGGTGCGGCCAGCCCGGCCCCTCCTGACTCTTCCAAGCCGTTCAACAGCAATTGCCCTCCCTGCAACCGTGCATCCTCGATCAGATCTCGCAGCAGCAGTTCCGTCTTTCCGGGAATGGCAACGTCGTCCACCAAATGCAAGGCTGTCGCCAGCAAACCTTCCAACTTCGCCGCCTCCGCCTCCGCCATCCCCACCAGGAAGACGCGCCGAGGGGCCATGCAGGTGCAGGAGCCGTTAAGGCGCATCCCAAAAGCGAGGGCGCGGACGGTATGCGCCATGTCCGCTCCCGGAAGCACAAAAACCGCGTCGCAGCCGGAAAGCTCCATCGTCGCCGGCGTCAGCGTCTCTGCCAGCCGCCGCAGAACCGCCTTCCCGGTCTCCGCCGACCCTGTCAGCACAACATGATCCACGCCCGAGTCCATCGCTTCGATTCCCGCTTCCACACACGTGCCGAGCACCGTCAGCAGCTCTCGATTGAGCCCGGATGCCAGCAGCAGATCACGGAACGCCCAGGCCACAGCCTCGGTGCCCGGCGCCGGTTTCCACAGCACCGCATTACCCGCTGTAAGCGCTTGAATCGCCTGCACCCCGGCCAGCAGCAGCGGATAATTCCCCGCGCCAATGACGAGGACCACACCCCAGGGCGCACGCTCGACCCTCGAATCCAATCCGGCGAGCAAGAGCGGCCGGCCCTTCACGCCCAACCGCTTTGGAGCGAGGATTCGACCCGCGCTCCGCTCCAGAAACCGGCAGGCCTCCATGACCGGAAGCACCTCGGCGCCCAGCGTATCGGCCACTGTCCGATGCAACGCCCCCGGCAAACGGGTCGGCACCGTCTCCGCCAGCTCAATCGCGCCCGACGCCATGCGCCGGCGCAGCCGGCCGATCACCGCCAGACGCTCCCGCAGCGGAGTCCGCGCCCAATCCCGCTGCGCCAGCCTCACGCCTTCCAGATACCCGCTCTCCATGGTCCGCTCAACCTGCTGCATCCGATTGTCTCTCGAAACAACGTGACGTGTGGAGGGTGCGTGTGAAAAGCAAGAGGCTCTGAGCGTCCCACACTCGCACTTCACATTCACACTTGCTTTATCGCACCGCTTCGTAAGCCGCGCTATTCTCCACCCACGTCGCCGGATGCCATTTCGGCTCCAGTTCCAGATCCTTCAAGAGCAGCCGCGACGTAATTCTTGCCGACTCGAAGATCACCGGCAGACCGCTACCCGGGTGCGTCCCTCCGCCCACCAGGTACACGCCGTCCAGATCCTCGAAGCGGTTGTGCGGCCGCAGATGCAGCATCTGCCGCAGGGAGTGGGCCATGCTGAAGGTCGCGCCCAGGTGCAGATGAAACTCCGAGTTCCACGTCGCCGGCGTCAGCCGCCGCTCCACCCGAATCCGCCGCTCGACATCGGTAATCCCAATCTTTTCAAGCTGCTGCAACGCCATGGCCCGGAAACCGGCTTCCTGCCCGGCCCAGTTCACATTGCCATCCTCATGCGTCACCGGCACCAGCACATAGAGCGTGCTCATGCCTTTGGGAGCAAGAGACGGGTCCGTCACGCAGGCATTCTGCACATAAAAGCTCGGGTCTTCGGAGGTGAGCCGATGCTCGTGTTCGATGTCTTCGAGGTTGCGCTGGTAATTCTTCGAGAGGTAAATCGTATGGTGCTTCACCTCGTCGTATCGGCCCTCGATGCCCAGATACATCATGAAGGTGGAGCAGGAAAACTGCTTCTTCACAATGCGCTCGTTGGTCCACCGCTTGCGCAGATGGTTCGGAACCAGCCGCTGCATGGCCTGCGCAAAATCGGCATTGACCACCACCGCGTCGGCCTTCAGCACTTCATCGGGAATCTTCACCCCGACCGCGCGCCGCCCCTCGAAGATCAGCTCTTCCACCGGCGTATTGCGCAGAATCCGCACACCCATTCCTTCGGCAATCCGCGCCATCGCCGCCGTCACCGCGCCGCACCCGCCTACAGGATGAAAGACCCCATGCTCGTACTCGAGGAAGGACAGAATGCTGAATAAACTCGGGCAGGAAAAGGGAGACATGCCCAGATATTTCGATTGAAAGCTGAATCCCAGGCGAATCCGCTCGTCTTTGAAATACTTGCGCAGGTCGGAGTCCAGAGATCGCCACGGCCGCACCAGCGGCAGCATCTTCAGCATCTCCGGCGTCACCAGATCGCGCCAGCCCTCAAACGGCGACTGCAAAATCGGCGCGAACCGGTTCAGCTTCTCCCGATTGTCGCGGAAGTAGTTCTCAAGACGCTCCGCATCGCCGGGACTGATGGCCGCAATCTGCGCCTTCATCCGCTCCACGTCCGCCGTCGCATCCACCTGACCGCCCCCGCCAAATACCAGGCGGTACTGCGGGTCTAGCCGGTACATCGGCACTTCTTTTTCGAGAGAATGACCGGTGGCCGCAAAAATCTCCCGCAACACCTGCGGATACAGGAAAAAAGTCGGGCCGACGTCGAACTTGAAGCCGTCCTGCTCCATCGTCGAGGTGCGGCCTCCCACTGTGCCGCGCTTCTCGACCACCGTAACGTCCACGCCGGCCTTGGCCAGCAACATTGCGGAGGCCAGCCCACCCGGCCCCGCGCCTACAATCACTACTCGATCCGCTGGATGTTTTTGGCTCATGTCTCTTGGCTTCGTAGAATTAGACGGTTGCGCCTGCTTTGTGCCGCAAATAGAACAAAATCAAGCAGGAAACACCCACTTCTCCACCATAGTCCTACCCACGCGTCTTGCGCACACCCAGACAGCATTCAATTTCGTGGTAAAGCCACGCTACCCCATCAATTTTTGATGGGATACGATTCCGTCCTACTTAAAAATTGAATCTCCTCCCACTGGCCCGAGTCGGAGACGGTTGCATCCAGAGTCGAGGTTCGACCAAAGCAAAATAGCGAAAGGCGCATCCGCCGGCGGAGGCCTTTCGCTGTGTGCCCCCCGTCTTCGTCGCAGGCTTCCGGGGGAAAACCTGTCGGAAGCTTCTACAGCGTGACGGCGACGCTGTACTTTGTCGTTGTTCCCGTCGCGGGAATCGTCTTGGCGCTGAGGAAAGCGCTCGTAGAGGAGCGGCCTTCCACGGTGGAGAGGTTTACGGTGGTACTGGGGGCGGCAAGGATAGACACCGTATAGCCGCCAAGCAACGTGCTTTCATCGCTGCTGGAGGCCGCCGGCAACAACCAGGAATACGGCGTGTTCACCGTGCATGTGGCCGTGCTCCCAGTCACTTTAGCCACGGCATACGAGGTTTCCGTGTACGCCGAACCAGCTCCCGTGGTCAGAGACGTGGAAGCGACTTCAAAATTCGTCGCGCAGAGCACAGACCCGCCGCTGGGCACCGTGGACTTGAGGGTGATGGTAAAAGTCACCTCAAATTCGCCGGTGGTCGCGGGCGTCGCTGCTTCCGGCACCACCTTATCCAACGGATGAAATTCGCCCGTCACGGCGTCCTGATAGCCGAGAACCTTCTTGTGCGACGCTTCGGACGGGGCCTGGGCCCAAGCCGAACCGCAAACCGCTGCCGCCAGAGTGAGAGCGCCAAATGTGGTCAACGAAAATGTACGCATGGTTCGATCCTTTCGCCGGAGTTCTCCGGACGGTTTGTTGCGGCAGCTAGAGCGCACCGCGCCTCAGCGTGTTCGGAAAGCGCAACGATGCGCCTCCGGTGGATGCGATGGTGTTGGAATCCCGAAGATGATCCTAACTCTAAATGCGTATCTTCGCGCCAGGACTGCTCACGATTCCGGCAAATTTATGCCTCATGGGATCTTTGATCCATCCAATGCCGCGTATCCGGCGGCAAAGCCTCAGTTATGGCCATCCAACCGCGCGAATCCCTCTCGCGCCAGCTTCACTAAAGCCTCGGTCAGAATCGGCGAGCCATTTAGCGACTCCGGCCGCTCCAGCCGCATCCCCAGGTTCGCCGCGTGCTCCTTGAAGTCGATATCTATGTCATACAGGATCTCCACATGGTCGCAGAGAAACCCGATCGGCTGCAGGATCACCGCCTTCTCACCCGCCGCCGCCAACGCGTCCAAAGTATCCTGCACCGCCGGCCCAATCCACGGGCCACCGCTCGCTCCCTGGCTCTGAAACGCGAAATACCACGCCGGAATTTCCGCAACCAGCGCCGCTACAGCCGCCGCCGTCGCCTTCGCTTCCACCGGGTACGGATCGGGCGTCGCCTCAGCACTCGGCTTCGCCGTCGGCCAAAGAATTGGCTGCCCTGGGTTGGCCGCCGGCGTCTGAATCGTCCGGCAAGGCACCGAATGCGCCGTGAACAGCACCGGCGCCGGCGCACCGGTTTCCGCCGTCAGCTTCGCCTGCGCCACCCGCAGCCGGTCCGCAAACGCCTCGGCCAGCAGCGGCTCATGCGCCCACCCCTCCAGAAAATCGAGCCGCATCCCGCCAGCTTCGGCCAGCGCCGCGCGCCGGTAAAGACCAACCGAAGTCCGAGAGTTCTGCGGAGCAAGGCAGATCGCCGCCGCTTCCTCAATGCCGTCGGCGCGCATCTGCTTCACCGTATCGGCAATATACGGCCGCCAGTTCCGCATCCCGACGTAGACTGGTTCACCCAATGCCTCGGCAAGCAACCTTCCCTGCTCCATCGTCAAATCCGTCAATGGAGAGTGGCCCTTCGGCTCGCCAATCAGCGAATACCGGTGCTGAATCTCCTCGACGACATGCTGCGGCATCGGCCGCCCGCTCACCACATTGCGCAGATACTCCGGAATCTCATCGACCGTATTCGGCGTCCCATGCGCCAACAACAACACCGCCCGCTTACCCACGATTCACCTCGCCACTTCCGCCCCGCAGAATTACTTCCTTCTTCGCGAACTGCGGCGAAAGCCGCTTCACCATCTTCACCACAGCCTGCACATGCTCCACCGGCGTTCCCGGCACAATGCCATGCCCCAGATTGAAGATATGCCCCGCCCGCCCAGCCGCCTGCGCCAGCACCTGCTTCACCCGCGTTTCGAGAATCGGCTCCGGCGCAAACAGCGTAATCGGGTCCAGATTGCCCTGCACCGCCGTCGCGTACCCCAGCGCCTTCCAACCTTCGTCCAGCGGAGTCCGCCAGTCCAGCCCAATCACATCCGCCCCCGTCTCCCGCATCGCCGGCAGCAGACTCGCCGTATCCACGCCGAAATAGATCACCGGCACACCCATCGCCTGCACCGCGCGCACCAGCCGCGTCGTAACCGGCAGCACATAATCCCGGTAATCCTCGACCGAAAGCGACCCCACCCAGCTATCGAAAATCTGGATCACATCCGCACCCGCATCCACCTGCTGCTTCGCATACGCCACCAGCACCGTCACCAGCTTGTCCAGCAGCTTCTGCCACGCATACGGCTCCGCATACATCATCTGCTTGGTAAAGATGTAGTTGCGCGACGAGCCGCCCTCGATCATGTAGCTGGCCAGCGTAAAAGGAGCGCCGCAAAACCCGATCATCCCCATGGAGGCGCCAAAGTGCGCCGCCACCTTCTCGATCGCCGCCGCCACATATTCGAGTTGCCCGGCGCGGTCCACCCGCAGCCGGTCGATCTGCTCGACAGTCCGCAAAGGATGATGCACCACCGGACCCTCGCCAGCCACAAACTCAAAATCCAACCCCATCGGCTCCAGCGGCAGCAGCAGATCGGCAAAGATGATCGCCGCATCCACGCCCAGCTTTTCGGCAGCGGTAATCGTCACCTCAGCCGCAATCTCCGGCCGCTTGCAGATCTCGACCAGCGTATGGTGCTTCCGCACCTCCCGGTACTCCGCCATATACCGCCCAGCTTGCCGCAAAAACCAAACCGGCGGCCGGTCCACAGGCCGCTTCAAACAAGCCCGCACAAACCGCGTCCCACCAGTCATGGCCAGCGGGTTAACAGGATCGGGCAACAACCCAGCATTCTCAAGCAAAGAACTCATATCTTCGATTTTAGATGTTGCCGACGGGATGGGTCCCTGGCCCATCTCAGGCACTTTCACGGTATGGATGGCAAAGCCGAATCTCTCCGGAACAATGATCGCAGTCCAGAAATCAAATCAGGGTTTAGTATGGTTTGTGTATGCAAATCTACTCCAACATGACGTTTACGGGCCCGCAAAACGAGCTTGACGACCTGTTGAGCCGTCTCGATACAGCACAGAAATTGGGCGAGTGGACAAGGGACTTGCAAGCAGAAAATGACATCTCCCGAATTTTGCCGCGAGACGAGGTAGTCCGTTGTTTCCTCAACTCGTCCTCTTTAGACGCCCCGCACGCTCGCCTTTGGATCGATATCGGCACAAAGGAATGGAAAGTCACGAATATCGTACCCGAGAGCGATCCTCTGTCTCCGGCAACCTACTGCGGACTACTTGAGTCCTTTCGACGTGCAGTTCTACCGCTGACGGCAGGAACCCCCATCCGAATATCGGAGCCGGTTTCCGACGTCGGACCGGAGCATTGGCTAAGTCCCGATGCCGCCCGGCTACTGCATCAATTTTCGGTTCTGGCAAATAAGTCGACCGGCGCCAGCCACCCGCGCGACCGCGCTCGATGGAACGCGTTTGTGGCCGCAGTTCACCGAGATGAATGTGCTGTAACCGGCGAAGAATTGTCGTCGATCCTCGTCGAGTACGAACACTGGCCCGAAGACAAGGCAAGCGAACTTGCGATCTTGTTCGAGTACGAGCTGAGCCTTTTGAACGACTTTGTCAAATCCGCCTAATTCTCTGGCCGAGACCGTGGCCGCTATCCTCGCGCATCCCGCCCCGGTGCTCGCGCTCGACGCTTGTGCGATTTTGGACCTCATTCGAAGCCAACATCGTCTTCAGTCTCCTACAAGACTGATCGAAATGGCGTTAAAGGCAATTGAGGCATCGAATGCGACGCGCGTGCAATTGCACATCGTTCTGATAGAACAGGCACAAACCGAGTACAGGAAGAATCTTCCCGAAGAACTGCAGAACCTCACAAAGCAATTCCGTACGTTATCGCAAACCGGCTTGACTCTCTTGCACAAGTCGCAAGCGGCAAGTTGGCAAGCTGAACTTTCCGCGATTCAAGCAGCCCTGTCGTCCCTTCCCGGCTTTTTGGTCTCGGCAAGCCGGAATATCTCTCATGATGCCACATGCGCGGCCAGGGCTCACATGAGACTCGCAAGAGGAATCGCTCCTGGCAGGCCGGGTTCGCGCAACGTCGCCGATTGCATGATCGCGGAACACATTCTCGAACTGTCAAGGAAACTTAGGAATGGCGGTTTCACTGGGCGGCAAGTTTTTGTGTCCAGCAATATCAAGGACTTCGGTCCAATCGGCCAGCCCAAACCACCGCTCGATGCCGATTTTGCCGCCCTGGGAATCGACTATCTTCCGAATATTGAGGCCGCCATGCTTTCACTGGGCTTCTGAGTTAGACCCTCGGATGCGAAGCAACGCAGATAGCGTAGTCGAATTTCGCATTGACGGACCCTGCGGCCGCATTCACCGATACCGCCCTGCCTCCACCAACGACCCGCCGAATCCTCCGCTCCGATCCGCCTTGCTCAGATTCGCCCGAAGCGCGCTCACAACAAAATAGCGCCGTTCGTCCGAAAGCAGAGATCCAAATCCCACCCTCCGGCTACCTTCGAGATAGACGGACTTGCCGCGTCGATTCGTGTTGAAGGCGCCTGAAGTCAGATCCTCCCGCACTGTCCGAAACTCGGACCACGAATAGCTGCGCGTCCAGCCAATAAGCCCCACCCCTGTAAAGATCGAAAGCCGCCCCGAACTAAGCGTCACCGCAACCTTTCCCGCCGAATACAAGGCGCACAAGGAAATCAGCACACACGTTCCTATGAGAAAAGGAATGCCAAACAGAGAACTCCCCAAGTCAAAATGTCCCTTGGCAAACTGGCTCCCATAGATGCCGGACATGGAAAAACCGGACCATACGCACGTGAACGGAATGAGGAACGCCGCTTGCCAGGTCCGCGTGGAGGCCCCAACCGTGAACCCATCCGGCAACGGCTGATACCAAGCTCCCGCAGGAGGAGCGTTCAAGTCTGGGCCAGACACCGCAAGTTCGCTCACAATCTCCGAGAATCGGAAAGACTTGCCGCAAGCACGGCAAAGCGCCAGGTCGGTGGAAACATTGATGTCGTCAGTCGCAATCATCGACCGGCAAACGGGGCAGGTTGTGCTCATGATGGGACATGCTCCCACAAAGTCGGACAGAACCCGTCAATCCGATACGTTAACGCCGCACCAGCCGCAACTCACCCGCGCTCGTAGTGGAAATGCAGCTCCTGCTCGCTAGCCACCGGCACGCCATTCTTCATCGCCGGCGTGTAGTGCCACTGCTGCACGGTGGCGATCACGTCCTGATCGATCGGCGCGCCAAGCCCCTGCACCAGCGTCAATTGCGCCACATTGCCGTGCTCGTCGATCACCGCGTTGAGGATCACGTCTCCCCTTTTGCCATGCGGCAAACCGGAAAGATCGGGGGTTGGATAGGGAAAGTACGTTTGCAGCGCGATCGTGATATCGCCTTCGCCCAATCCGCTCTTGGCCGACGTGCCAATGCCGGTTTCAGCCTTCGCCCCCTGGCCGGTCTCGACCTTTGGGGCATCGGGAACGTGCTTCAAGGTCTGCACGGCCTTGGTCTTGGCCTGCTTCTGCGCCGCGCTTTCCGAGGCGACCATCTGCGGGCTGCCGGGACTGTAGTACGTGAGCGTGCTCACACCCATCGCCGTGCCAGGAAGCCGATACGGCACAATCCTCGCCGAGCGCCCGAGACCGCCCACCACCAACAGCAGCAGCGCGAGATGCGCCGCAACAGAGAGCAATTGCCCCTGAAATAGCGACGTTTTCGTCTGCGGCATAGAAAAGAGTGAAACCATCGCACCTCGCCAGACCGGAATCGACCGATCTTACCCCAATTGTAGGCCAAATCGAGCTTGCCGGCAGTCGCTATTGCGATGCCGCCTCCGCGTGGGTCATCTGCCAATACGTCTCCCACCAGATATCCCAGACCTCATCCTCCCAGAGAACGCCCTTGCTTTCGTCCGACGCCTTGTAATGGACGGAAACGGGCTTGTCCTTGAGCCCGGCGACAGCGCCGTTCCCCATCTCTTCAGTGGTGCAGTTGAATTTGTAAGTGCCGGTGTGCTCCTGGGCCACGCGCCAGGTGAAGTCGAAGGTGACCTTCCAATAGTCGACTCCGTTGGCCCCGCCATCCACTTTGCGCACGCGGATGTTGGACACGGTTCCGCTCGCCCTGGGCCAGTTGCGCGTGCGGTAGACACGCAGCTTTTCGCGGCCAAATTGAATCGCCCCCCACAGCGCCAGCGCACCGACAATAAAGGCGATCTCCCACTTGTTGCGAAGGAGCACAAACCACGGGAACAAAATGGAAGCCGGCAACATGGTTTCCCGAGACTACTCCGCCGCAACACCCTGGAACAAGCCAAAATTCGCAGGAACTAGTTTTAGCTGTCCTTGACGATCACCGCCTCCGGCCGTCCCGCGTACTCCGCCCATGAGCCGTCGTAAAGCCCAACATCCTTGGCTCCTGCAACTTCGAGCGCAAGCGCAATCACCGCGGCCGTCACCCCCGAGCCGCAGGTCGTCGTAATCGGCCGCTCCAGATCGACGGATTTGGCGGCGAAGTACGCCCGCAACTCGTCGGCGGACTTCAGCTTGCCGTCCCGCGCCAACTCCGTGAATGGGATGCTGGTTGCTCCCGGCATGTGGCCCGAGCTGAGACCAGGCCGCGGCTCCGGCGTAGCACCCGTAAAGCGCCCCGCCGAGCGCGCATCCAGGATCTGGCCGCGCGCGTCGATGGTCTGCTGAAGCTGGCTAAAATCCTTCACCGCATCTACATAGAACCGCGCGTGAAAGTTCGCCCTAGGGCGCGAAACTGCGCCGGATTCCGTCGGCAGCCCCGAGGCAATCCACGCTTGAAGCCCGCCGTCCAGCAGATATACCTGTTCGGCGCCGAAAGTCCGCAGCATCCACCAGGCGCGCGGCGCGGAAAAGACTCCGTCCTGCTCGTAAACCACAATCTGCATTTCGTCGCCGATGCCCAGCGCCGCCATACTTTCAGCAAACGCCTCTGGCGTGGGCAGCATATGCGGCAGCGGCGTGGAATGATCCGAAAGCTCGTCAATGTCGAAGAACACCGCGCCGGGAATATGCCGCGCAAGATACCGCTCGCGTGTATCTACCCTCGGCACCACGCCCACCGGCGGAAGCGTCGCGTCCAGAACTACCAGATTCGGATCGGCCAGCCGCTCGGCCAGCCAGGAAACGGAAACGATCGGGTGCATATTCCTGCTTTCTTACGCCTCGCGAGCCATTTTGGCACGTTCAGCAGAGCCACAGCGATCCACGCCTGAACACGTATGCAATCTTGGAAGTCAATTCCAAATCTACATACTTATTCTGCGCAAATCATATTTCCGGCTCCAATTCGGCTGGGATTACGGGCCTGCACTATTGAGCAACCGACGGCTTAGCAAACCAGAAGACGAGCATGTACCAGAACGGCGCACTGGTTATCACACAAGATAGAAGGGAGTATCCCCAAAACGTCCTGTTTCGAGCAAGACCGAACGGCTGGACGCGGAAGAGGCGCAGAACCGCTGGCACGATCCAGCAAAACGTGTAGCCAATATTTGCAACAGCAAAGTAGGTTGGAATGACGAGGAAGATGACCGCCATCGGCTCTATCGGATCCTCCCCCGGAGCCAAATGGGGACCCACGACAACACCAACCCCGAAATAGGTCGCGAAGAAAGCAATCAAGATCAAAAGGTTATACGGGATACGCCTAAGCTCCCACCACCCGATCATTCGGAGGGTAGTCTCCGGCTTCAACGCGGGGAATGACTCGAACATGGTTGCCTACCTCTCCCCGTAATTCGTCTCCATCCACTTCAAATACTCGCCGCTGGTCACTTCCTGGACCCACGCCTGGTTGTCGAGATACCAGCGCACCGTTTTGCGCAGCCCGGTCGCAAAGGTCTCCTTCGGCTTCCAGCCCAGTTCGCGCTCGGCCTTGGTGGCGTTGATGGCGTAGCGCCGGTCATGGCCCGGCCGGTCCGTCACATAGGTCAGCAGTTGCGCATGCGGCACATGCGGCGAATCCGGCAAAAACTCGTCCAGCAGCGCGCAAAGCATCTTCACCGTATCCAGATTCGCCTGCTCGTTCCAGCCGCCGATGTTGTAGGTCTGCCCCGGAACGCCTTTCTCAAGCGCCACTCGCAGCGCCGCCGCATGGTCGCCCACATAGAGCCAGTCGCGCACCTGCATCCCGTCGCCGTAGATCGGCAGCGGCTTGCCGTGAATCGCCTTGTCCAGCACCAGCGGCAGCAGCTTCTCCGGAAACTGCAGCGGCCCATAGTTGTTCGAGCAATTGGTCACCACAGCCGGCAAACCGTAGCTCTTGCCCCACGCCCGCACCAGCAGGTCGCTCGAAGCCTTCGAAGCCGCATACGGCGAATTCGGCTTGAAGGGAAACGTCTCCTCAAACGGCGCGTCACCCGGCTTCAGCGAACCAAAAACCTCGTCCGTCGAAACGTGCAGAAAGCGAAATTTCGCGCGATCCGCGGCATCCAGCTTGTCCAGATACGCCCGTGCCGCTTCCAGCAGCACAAACGTTCCGTTGATGTTGGTCGCCAGAAAGTCGCCAGGCCCCACCAGCGAGCGATCGACATGGCTTTCGGCCGCCAGATGCACGATAGCGCGGGGCGAGAACTCCGCCAGCAGCTTGTCCACCAGCGCGCGATCCTGAATGTCCCCGCGTACGAAGTGGTACCCCGGCTTGTCGGCAATAGGCTGCAGATTGCGCAGATTGCCGGCGTACGTGAGCTTGTCCAGGTTCACCAGCGGCGTGCCGACGGTCTCAAACCAGTCCAGAACAAAATGCGAGCCGATGAAGCCGGCCCCGCCGGTGACGAGAATGGGGGAGTCTTGGGTAAGCATCGCCTTTAGTGTAACCGCGCAACGATTCGTGGGCTATGACTGTTTTGTGCCAGTATGCTGTTCCCGGATGGAACGATCATCCGTTGCCAGAGCAAAAAAACGGCCCCCGAGCATTCGGGGGCCAAGTTGCCTTGGTTCTCTCGTGTTGCGAGAGCTTGGTTGGCGGCCAAACGGACCGGGGGGACCGTCAGGCGCGGGTTATATTGCCGGGGGCGTGGCAGCAGCTTGTTACGGCTGCACCGCTCCTGTCTGGGATGGGTTGAACCGGGGGGTGGACCCATCCTGGGCCGCCAAACTGTTTTCCATCAACCGCAGCTGCACGTAGCTGGACTTCACCGGGGTCGCCTTCGTATCGCCTGTCTCGGTTGCGGCGATCGGAGCGTTGCCCAGGGCTACAGCGTGCATGCGGTAGACGGGAATCTCATGTTGGACTACGAGGTAGCGCTTCACTGCCTCAGCTAGCCGTTCTGAACTCTGAATGCCGGCCACTCCTGCGACGGGCGCGTGCGCTTCCACTTCAAGCAGATACCCCTGTTGCCCGTTCAACTTGGTCGCCAGTTCGTCAAGCTGCTGCTTGGCATCCGCCGAGAGGACCGTCGAACCGCG
>Ga0116231_10006772_pt1 | contig 21527 bp, 13 predicted proteins | sample S1TSphgellanicum_2_FD_89695 | JGI IMG/M metagenome (GOLD analysis project Ga0116231, IMG submission 89695) | Host-associated microbial communities from peat moss isolated from Minnesota, USA - S1T2_Fd - Sphagnum magellanicum MG | ecosystem: Host-associated > Plants > Peat moss > Unclassified...
AATTAATATTTTTTTTTTTGGGGTAAATAACATTTTTGGGTGGGTAATAAAATTTTTAAGACAGTTTTGGAACCCATTTTCCCAAAAAAAATTAAAAAAAGGTCCAATTTTCAATTTTTTTTTTTTTTTTGTTTTTTATATACCGGGGTAGGGTATCAATGTTTTTTAAAAATTGAACCAGTTCTCACAATGCTGGTTCTCATAAATTTGAGAACAGCCAGTTATCCGTTAAAGTTCTCACAAATTGGTTATTATTTTTTTCAAATTAAAAAATATATCAAAAATTTTAAATTATTAATTTTTTCTTTTTCTTGAAAGTTAAGAAATCATATGAAATTATACAAAAGTAATAATAATAAAATAACCAAAAATTTATTTATTAGATTTTCATACTTCAACAATTTGGAACTTTCGAAATTTGAAAGACCCAATACAAACTGTACTAAGCCTTTTGAATTTTAGAAGTTTTAATAATGATCATTGTTAGGTGGGAATCAAAAATGTTTTTGGATATCACTTGGTTATCATTATTTGAAACTTTCAAGATATCATTTCAATGATATCCTAATTTAAGCCCTGATCATCAGTTTTCACATGTATGAGACTTGGATGAATGAAAATCGGATCCAAAAAAAATAAAATATTGAGACCCAGATGAGATAAAACTCATTATCGAGGTCACATTCTCAAGGTACGATGTACAAGGTTTAATGCACAACCATTAAATAAGGTTCTGCATTTAATACACAAGGTTCGAAGATTAATGCATAAAGTTTGAACTAATTATAATATAGGAAACCCCTTTTATAATCACGCCTTTGGTGACCACTTTTTTTTTATAGTGACACTAACAAATTATGATTTATATGTGTGTAGTCACATTTCATGTAAACCTTTACAAGATTGTGACTATAGGCAAAAAAAAGCATTTACAAAACAACTCTTTTATATTAGAATAAAGGTGCCAATTGATTAAATTTCTTATATAGGTTATTCTAAGTTTACTGTGCATTATTAAACTTAAAGAAGGTTATGATTTCTGTCTTTTTTAATATGATGTTTTACATTAAGTTTGAGCTATTTAATTATTCATTTGTGTATTTTTTCAATTAAATTTTTTAAATTAAAATTTCCTGCTTTCTTGAAGAGTTCACATATCTTTTGCTTGTTTACATTTGAAAGTTGTTTTTTTTTCTTTTTCAACTAAATTCATTGTTGTTAATTTGCACAACTTGAACACAAAGCAACACTAACATTGTCAAACTACAATTTACAAAACCCTAATATTTATCCTAGATTTTTCTCATTATAGTCACATTTTTAAAAAAAGCTTTGCAAATATTTTGTGCTACTAATGAGTGATAATTATTCTGAAAACTAATGTTTCTTGCTAAAATGGATGGTTATCAAAAATTGTGTGACACAAAGTAGAATGTGACTAAAACAGGGTGATTATAAAAGAGGTTTACTGTAGTTGTAGTAATAGGATCAGTGAAAATACATGTAGCTGGAGTGGAGGTGCTCAGGGGAATGGTAAGATATAAACTCAGTTTTGTGTGCGTTCCAAATTTCAACCCCACCTTAATGCTAATGTAGTTTTTTTGCAAGTTTTTTTTTTAATCTCATCCCATATTTGACCAAGCTCAGGGTTCAGGTGCTGTGTTTTCATTAATTCAATGGTACCGTTGGAAAGCCCTTGATGGGTAGGTGTGAATTGAGTTTTGTTTTACAATGTTTTTACCTACTGTGGAGAAGTTTTGAATATTGAGTCATTTTTCACTGAAAATTCAATTAAATCAAAACTAAAAATTATAGGGGAATTTGGGCCCACTCTTGGTATTGTTCAAAAGCCCCTCAGTGATTAGGAATTTATGAAAGTGATTTGGAAATTTTTAGATCTAAGATGCAGGAGATTTTGAATTTTGAGTAATATTTGTGATTGAAAATTCAATCAAATTACAATAAAATGGTCTTGGAAGGATTAAAAATAAGTTGGGTAACCAGTTCAAAAATTGAGCTAAAGGCACAGGCAACACTAGTATTACCTTAAAATGACAATTTGACATAAGGTAAGAACACATATTACACAAATCATTGAATAATTACTTGGCTAAAGTTAGGCACAAACAATTCCAAAAGCACACCATGAATTGATCGTCAGCTTCATCAGTACACATGCGTATTATAATAAGTACGCACCAAGTTGCAAGTCATGAGCTCCAGGATAATTCCTCAAGATTAATTATCAGCTACGTCTTATACGTCGTCACACCATACATGAGTTTGCATATGGTTGGGTGAGAGAAGTAATATAGGAGAGAATCCAATTAATTCCAGCTCTGTTGACCAGCTCAAGAATATACATACATACACGCATTTCTCTCAGGCAACCACATGTAACCAAAAGTATGGATTTAAAAATGTCTCCAGATCTCACAAGGAGTTTTGGTACAAATCACTGTGTGCTTGAATGTGGGAAAGCTCTCAGTTATATCCCTGTTAGAAATCCCTCTTACAACCAATGTCAAAAGGAAACCCAATAGATTACCAACTTCCCCTTTGACATTGGTTTACAGTAGTAGTACCCTTCTAGATGGCTTAATTGAACTTTCCCTGTGAGGCTGGCTCCTTGGGAATGTTGCAAAACTCCCTGTACGTGTTGCACAATTCTATGTAGTCTATTCTTGGAGGTAAAATTAGACAAATTTCACACAAGGGAATCGTCCAAGAACTCCTTGCGAGACATGAGCACGCGGGTGACCGAACTGTCATCAGTTTTGCAAAAACAGCAGCAAACAGCTTGTTTCCCGCAATCACGGGAAGCGTCCTTCACTCATGCACGTGAAGATAGCTGCAAGGCTGCACCAGCTAGGCTGTAGCACCCAAATTATGACCATCATGAGCTGCATGTACGTACCTCCGCCTCGACAGGTCGGCTAATTTAAGGCTAAGAAAGAGAATCATGTGGAAGGAGCGCGGGAAATTATACCTTCTTCAGATCAAAAAAATTACGTGTCATATATACTTGTTATACGCGGCTAGTTTAAGCTTGAGAACAAGAAATGATTAGGAAATCTCACAACCGTCCAAGAGCTTGTGGGGACCTCGCGCTTGTAGGCGTTGTGGATAACTTCTAGATCAACTACGATATTCTATGACTAGTTCTATCGTTGACGAAGGTATGTGTCAGAGCCTGGACCCAAAAAACAATTCATGTATCGATCATGATGAATTAATTAACTGGAACATGGTCATTTATATGTCAAAGCCGAACATCGATTCCACCGGTACTTAGTTTACAATCAATTAGATTGGAGATGATTCTTAGAGTCCTGCTGCAACTAACTCCGGCCTCTTGAAGAATCAAATTCGAAACGCTGATTGGGCTTTGTCCTAATCCGCGATCCAAACAGTTCTCCGCGAATCTGCAGGACACGCCGAATCCACCGCAGACTTGAACTTCGTCAATTATGCCTTCCGTTATATGCGTCAGCGATCGAACGTCGACCCAAGCTATAGAAAGATTCCTCGCCTGGGACACTCCTGGCTCTCCAGAAAGGAAGCTCCGAGTAGCTGCTGCCTGCAAATGAAAGTTCTCTGTCCGGCCTACTGGGGTACCCAAAAGCGGTCAATTACCGGGGGCGGCGGATGGGCGGTTCGGGCGGCTAATATGCGTTCTTAGCTAGGTACGTAGAAGGTACCACCCAAATTGTCTCACTAGGTAGGTAGATGCACGTACATGATTAGTTCAAAGCTAACCACCATGATTTTACCCATGAGACATGTCTGAATGCCAATGAAACAGTGTGGCATGTCTGCAAATTATCCATCCTGCTTCTGGCAGGCTGTGCTGGGTCCGGTCCGGTTTCGCTTTGACCCACTTTAGATGGTTCAGGCCTTAATCCTTGGTCCACACACCGTGCATCCCACCTGGCCAGCACACTGGTGGCTGCTCGCTCACTAGGCTCATGCTTGGCCCACTTGGCCCACTTGTAGTGTTTTTCGGCTGCCTTTTCAACCTTATGACTTGAGTGAAACAACACTTCCTAGTGTAACTCCTGGATGGATGGCTGGCAGGATTAGATATGGATGATAATCATCTAGTAATCTGGATTTACCCTTGACTGGATTAGCCCCTGTCACCACTGTTACAAAACGTGGGTGCAGTTCACTAGTCCTGTTCACTAGACTAGTGAATTCGCTTGAAGTACACGACACTTTTTGTTGTAGTGTGCAGCACAACGAAAAGCTGATTTTGTTCCATGTTTCTAGCAGCGAGTCACAATGACTTCCCTGTTCAAGAACCCGCATGGGGAGCCAGCTAGGAACGGAGGCTGATCTATATAACGCTGAGGTGAAATTTCCTCCATAACACATATCAGTCCATTAACGCCTCAGTGTCAAAAGAGATCTGTTGTCTCAAGAATCAACATCTAATTCCATCTTCTCAAAGAAAGCTAGTGTAACTTCAAGCTGATCTTCTGACAGTAGGCTCGATTGTTTGTTGAAGCGCACAACGAAGATCTGGGTTTTGCAGCTAGTCGATCATCAATTCGGGGTGAAGGTGCCCAGTACTGCGTCCGACTGATCTCGCCTTCGGTAAAAGCGATTCAGGTAACAACATGCGCATGCTTCTTCATTTGCAAATCAGGCTGATTGTTTCAAACTTCTCCGCCCTATAAGCATGTTATATATATCCGCCGTCGACCGCTCTCATGAGACTTCATCCTGTCACTTTTTCTTTTGTTTCACAGCTCTGATCTTCCGCTCTATAAGACAAGTACGCGCGTCTTATACATCAAAATTCAAGATAGGATAGCAGGCAAATATGAATCTGTTCCAGACTCTCGATGATTCAATATTCCTAAAAGATCCTGCAAAGTGTCGCTTCGGTTGATCGATATCTAACCGCATGCTTTTTGTTTGGTTTCTTGATCATGTTTAAATAGGATCCCAGCTGCAGCTTCTTTAATCATAGAGAGCTGAAACAGAGTTTTCAAAGTCTTGCAAAGTCCATGGGACGAGATAGCAATATGTCAATCTACAACCGTAGTGGTACTGATCTGATCGGCCCTTACACCCATGGGGATGGTGGACCTTCGCCTGCTCCTCGGCCTCCAGCTACACGGGACATGACCATAATCATGCATTCTGCAGGAAGAGTTCCGAAGAAAGTGGGAGAAGGGGATGGCAAGGGGGATGGAGGTAGAGGTGGCAGCAGCCCCAAAATGTTTTTAGAAAAAAACCCAGTTTAAAGGATCCTGGATATGTATCTCCCCTATTGCCTTCTGAGAGAGGAGCGAGAAGTCATGGTGGAACTGGAAACTGCAATTAGGAATAACATGATAAATCCATGTTCCACCATGACTTTCATGATTCACAGAACTGCAGGTTCGGATCCTGGATGTGTAATATCTCCCCTGGCACTGGAATTGGAAAGTGCAATTGTCAATAACATATACTACCAATTGGGACATATGAGAGGCAAACAGAATTTGGTGAAGGGAATGTGAATTTGAACTCAAAGACCATGCCTTAATCTTCAGAACGAAATCTTTATATGATTTTTAGAAGCAACCAATTATATCCTTTGGGGGTTTTACAATGCACACAGCACAAAACTTTTGTACTGTGTTCTTTGCGGGTCTGCCCTTGGCCCGATCCACCATCTTTTGGAGAAAAGATGGATGATGCATAGGCACAAATTTTTGGTCCTTTTATGCATGCTTGGAGGATGTAATAAAGACTAAGAGGCATAATATGCTCCTAGTGTCCATTACACCAAAGTGTGTATAATAAAACAGGACCCACTGCTGATTTAACGTCCTCCCCCTGCTTCACCTCCATCCCTTCAGATTTAAACTTCCTTCAACTACTGTAGTCACCACCCAATTTCTTGATATTGAAAATTTGGCGAATTTCTTCAAAAACTAGCAAATTAGTCGAATTTATTTAGAGAAAAACAGAAATTTCCTAAAATATCCTGATTTTTCTGTTGAAATGAAAAAACTATCCCCCAAAAAAATCACAGTGAATCATAGAACATTTTTTTGATTTTTTGGAATATAATGCTAAATGCTGTTCAAGATACCAATATTTGCATCCCAGTTCCAAATTTCTACCTTGATATGAGGTTACCCAGTTCACATAAGGGTTCATCTTTGCTTCTCTGTGGGCTTTATATTGGAAAGCCTAGCAACAGAATGTCTCAGGCTTGTTGTGTGCTTAAATTTTCAGAGTGTGAAAGTTTCTCTTGACAATGAGATTTCATTAAAGGTGCTAAATTTGTTGAACTTTTATATTGTTGAGTATACTTCAGTCTGCGCTTGTAATCTGCAATTGAGGACTCAGGACTGTCTAAACTAAAAGAAACTGTAAAGCTCTCTGTAAAGTATCCAGAGCTGGGGGAGTGAGAAGGAAAATCCCAAAAGTCAAATTTGAGCCCCCAGTCCTGATGTGTTTTTATTTTTCTTGCTTCTTTCTTTCTGTGATGTAGCCACATTTGCATTTTATTATGTGATGATAATGGCAATCATCTATACGAAGATTTAGCCAAATTTGGCTATAAACTAGATATGAAAGCTTAAAAGTATATTCTTTCTTCTATACTATGGGTATCTTGTGTACAACAGCCATTTTTTGTGCAAAACATTGCACAAACGGGAGAGAATTTTTTTTGTCACAATACTAGTAAAATTAGATGGCTTGTTACGCATTTAACATTTTGATGACAATGATTGTGAAGTCAATCATACTTGTACATCGATTCATTATGTTTATTTTTGATACATAGAAAAGTAAAAGTGTTTAATTTGACTAATTTCAAATGATATTATAACCAAATTGAACATGCCAAAATATATGTGGAATATACAATGCATATGTGAACTATGTAAGCAACTAAAACTAGTCATAGACAATTTGACATGGAATATGAGAAGTCATTTATGTGACTAAAAATAGTCATAGTCATTTTGACATGAAATATGACATGAAAATAAATAACAAATTTCATGTTCACATTTGTTGTTTGTAATGTTTCATATAAAAATTAAAATAGGGAATAACATTGCTCAAATATAACAAAATGACATCTTCAAAAATGGAAGATCAAATCCAATTTTTTAATATTTAAAATTCTTTTTTTAAATAAAACATTACCAATGTACATGTGAACCTTGAACTAATGTATTTTTTAATTGCAAATTTAAAATAATAAAAAATTTAAATAAACTTATGAATTAAAGACATGTCAATTGAATTATATAATTTCAAAAGCGAATTTCACTTCATTATGAGATTTTAAAAAATAAATTTTAATAAAATTATTATTATTGGTTTTTTTCCCAAGCCAAGATATAAAGATTCATGTAATTATTTTTGGAATTTTTAAATATTTTTAAAATAGTTAAGTTATCTTTTGAATAATTTAATTTAATTTAATATATTTAAAATTAATGTAATAAATTTTTTTTACCTTTTGGAATTAAAATGCATTATAAGTTTCATTATTCTCAAGATATTAAAATTTCCAAATTCTATGGTTTCAAGCAATCCCATATTATGTATGTATGGATGCAAGCAATTCAAAATTTTATTTTTCAAAATAATTATTATTTCAATACGTTTTCAAAAAATAACATGAAAATTCATAATAACATGTGATTTTTTATGTCCATGTAAATGGTTATTAGGGGAAAAGAATGAATTAGTTTTTAGGTATGTTTCATTTAATGTTATGCAATTATTGTTTCAATTTCAAATATAACAATGTTGGTCAATTCAATAATAATTTAATAATTTGATGCATCATTGTAAATGAAAATTGGAGCAACATCAATAAAAATGCAGCTTGGAAAATGCATACAAAGGTTTTTTTTTTTGGTCTTTATATTATAATTGCAATTTATCACAAATGATATGGATTTAATTGCTAGCACAAGTCTTCCAAAATGATTTCAAGATAAAATTTGACACATTACTAGGATAGCTTAAATTGAAATGCAAATGGAATTTACTTCTCAAACTTTTCATTAACAACACCTAGATGTGTTATAATCACCTAATGCCTAGAAGGTTATAATTCAATTTTGGAACACAATGTAAGATTTTTTTTTTAATTAAAAAAAAAATCATTTAATTTTATTTAATTGTTGTGACAATTTCAAATTTTATCAAAGCTTACGTTTTAGAATTTGGGTGATATAGATTAGAAATAATTCATCAATAATGTAATAAAAAAATCTTTAACACATATTATAAATTTAACTACAAAATAAATGAAATTTGGAAAGTAACATCAATCACTTATAATATAAACAATGCAACTTGAAAAATGCATACAAGTTTTATTTTTCCTTATATCAAAAATTAGAATTGAAATATATAAGCATTGTATGGATTTCGTATTTACAAAAGTCTTTTATTTCTTGAGGGTAAAAATGAAACTTGACATTTTGATAAAACAGTTGAAAAATATTATTAAGGAATCTATATTACATTAGGATAGGTGTTTGTTTTGTTTCGTGATGACCGCATCTTAACCCTCCCAAACCATTGGGCCCTTCATCACTCTTTTGGTACCATTGGAAAGCCCTTAACTTGAAATTTTTTAACCATGGAGCAAAAGTTATCGAATTTAGATTTTTTTTTTTCATTGAAAATTAATTTCAAACTACAAAGTTGGCTTTTCCAACAATCAATGGCTCTTCACATATTGATATTTGAATTCACATTAGTCATTTCATATCACATGGGATCAAAATCTTTTAAGGTGTACCAGCTAGGATGAAAGAAAAGCAATCCTTATTGGAGTTTGATATTTTGATCTCCATCATTATCAAAACATGTCAAATATTTTTCAAGTTAATATCTTAGATCATCATATATCTAAAACCATTAATATCAATCACTTTATGTCCATGTGTATAGTGAACAAGAGTAGTAAAGGAGTTTTTTTAAAAAGGTGACATTGGAATTATCCATAAAGTGACTCTCTATTTTACCCCCTATCCCCTCTACTTTCACCCCCTACCCGCACTTGTAGTGGTATTTGCAAAATAAGAAAACTTTATAAAATCTCAGTATGAATGCTGAATTTCAGCATTTAATGCACAAGGTTCGAGAGTAATTATAGTAGTTGTATAGGTAAGAGCGGTGAAAATATATGTAGCAATAGTGAAGACGCTCAAGAAAAAGGAAAGAGGGGATGAAACTCAGTTCACCACCAAAATTGGTGGAAAAACCAGTTTGAGTCCCAGCTATTTTGTTTTGTAAATTTTCATTCTCAATTACATGTTTGATGCCCTATAGTGCCGAAACTGGCGGCTGCTCTCCCTAATTGCCTAACTTTACATATAACATTATCCCCATGAGTGAATGTATTTGCTTCTACTTGTCATGGGGAATTTCTCATTGGTCATCCTCCTATTTATCCATCTCAATCAATCAATGTCTCTTCATGTCGCACGAAGAAATCTATTTGTCTCTTCATCTCATAAGGAAATGCATGGGAAATCTCTCATTGGCTATCATCTTGCCATTTAACTATCTCAACCAATCAGTGTTTTTTTATGTCAAAAGGACAAAATCTTTTTGCCTTTTCATCTCCTGTGGAAATGATGGAGAATCTCCCATTGGCCATCTTATCCACCCTTTCATTATTAACCCTTTTATTTACTTTATCAAATCCCAAACCTTCAAATCTTAATCCTTAACTCAATCACATTTCAGTTCATAATTAAACCTTGAATATATTCGCATTTGGGCCAATGACACAAGATTTCAATAATGAACATTAAATTAAAACAAAGGAAACAAAAATGAAGATAAAAATATATATATTAATACCATAAATTCAACAAGGTAATTGAATGTGTTGTAATCACATGATACAAATAGGGTATATAATTTATTCTAACCTGTGTTTTTAAAAATAATATATTTGCATGGTGCGCATATTGTAATGATCCTTCAGGAAATGATAGGGAACAGGCCAAAGAACATGATTGGAGCACAAGTGAACATGTGATGACGGGAGCTAAGAGGTTTTAGATATAAATCTTGTATAGAAATAGAAACACAAGAGGAGAACATGAGGAGGGTTAAGAATCAGAAATGAGAGGAAAGGGGATCACTTTTTGAATTTTTGGAAAAACAAAAGAAACTTGTCAAAGTTTTAACAAAATAGATAATAAGAGGATAAAACCTCCCATGTTTGTGTTGGTTGCTCTTGAATGTACTCATTATCTGTTTTGTAAGTAAAAAAGGTTGGGAAGCTTTGGTGTGTGCTTGCCTGATTTGTTTGTGTGTGATATCCCTACTAGTTAGGTTGAACAAGTTGAAGTTCGGCTTGAAGAAGGGGCGCCGGAGGTCTTAATACCAAGAAAAAAACCTTTTGAAAATATGGACAAGTTTTACAAAGGGGGAGGACAGTTCTCTAAAGTGGATTGCATGGCAACAAACTACTAAAGTGACATTTCTATCAAAAGAAACTAGAGGTTCAAGTAACGTGTAGCAGGGTAAGATTTAGTTTTCTTCCTTTCACTTTTGGCAGCCAAAAAATGTGGTTTCTTTTTTTAGAAATTTAAGAAGATTGTGATATATACCCATGGATATTTGTAATTTAAGAAAATTATACAAGTGGTATAATAATATTGAATATTTTAAAAAATAAATGAATCATATTTAATTATAAAATATTTAAATTGACATAGTATATACCTTAGATTAATCTAATTTTTTTCTCCAACCATGGCATTTTATCTACATGTAATTATGAAACTAAATTATGAATAAAATAAAATAAAATATTAATCATGTCCATGTGTAATTAATTAATTGTGTAATAAAATTGTAATGTGAAATTATTTTCTTAAATGTGTGTTTACATATTTTATAATAACATTTTTTGTCATCACATGAGATAGTGGTCAAATGGCAAGGGCCTTAATAAATTGTGGCCAAGAAAGTAAAGGTTCAAATCTTACTTTGGATGTGTCATGAACATGACAATTTGTTGCATGTTTGGTGAACTATTGTCAATTAGTTCAAAAATAAATATTAAATAAACACATAGTTTTTTAAAAACTCATTAAAGTCATGAGTTGAACATGATTGCATTTTTAACTTGTTGATAGTTCATTAAAAATGAATATATATATATATATATATATATATAAATTTATTATTTAATTTTTAAAAAGAAAATTAATACTACCATGGTAACTAATTTTAGTCTCCTTTTTTAAAAAGGACACCTACATGTCATTAAATGTTTTATTTAAGAACACCATTGATAAATGTTCAATCAAAAACTCAGTTGAGTTTTGGTTTAATTATTGACATGTTTTCATTGAAACCATTTTTGTTCAATGTCTGATACAACTAAAAAATATGACTATGTTTTATCAAAAAAACTAACATAAAATTCTTGATTTGTAGTATTGCAAGATAAAATTTTGAACAAAAAACTTTGTTATATTTTTTTAAATTTTGAAAAAAAATTTATCAATTTTTTATGATTAATTCAAGATCTTTCTTGGGATTTGTGTGTGTGTGCGTTTTTTTTCAATTTTGTGAATTTTGTGATGTTGTTCAAGTGACAATCACCCATAACAATATTTAGCCAAATTTGGTGATATTCTAAACATGAAAATAAAAAAATGTTAATCACCTTTTCATGTTGTATGCAATTGTGGTTTTTTTGGCAGTTTTTTAGATTTAAAAAATCATTTTTGGTGAAATGTTTTTAAAACATGGAATTTATGACAAAATATTCTTTTTTCAATTTTTTTTGTACAAAATAACGAAAAATTGACACAACAAAATCATTACTTGGGATCCTTGCAACTAATTCTAAATCATAAAATTGAAAAAGAAAACAACATGTACAAGTTGAAATCAGATTTTCATCTCAAAACATGATAATACTTTACCAAAACAAACCCTACCTCCCACATCCTCTAGGTTATAAAAAGCTATTACACACAACCCTAATACTAGAAGAGATATATTGATTACCAGAGTACCAGAAAGAAAATTATAATAAAGATGTGTACAAAAAGAACAAGGACAAAATATCTTTACACTCCCATCAGTTCGATAGACAACACAAGAATAAAACTACATGGTTTTTCCAACAAAAAATAAATGGTAAATTTTATTTGCACAACAATCCAAATTTTGTTCTTTAAAGCACAATTGGATCAAAACATTTTGAATTCACTTTCATGGCTATCATAGTCCTTGTTTGTGATTCCAAAAAACACACATATGACTCAGCCTTTCAACTTATATTATGACCACAAAATCGCCAACATAATTATGTAACAATGCACCACATAAAACCCTGACAAATAGAGATGAATGACCGACCCTTTCCAAGCCCAAGTTTTGAAATGATTCACTAATACCATGAAACTTGAACAAGAGAGAGATAAACCGCACAACCAAATCTACAACAAAAAAAATCGCCAATGTATGCATATGCAAATATTCAAAAACCCATATTTTCTTGGAATTCCCATTTTCATGGGTTTCACTCCCTGTCAACACTCAGAACTCACACACCCAAAACTTTGGTTCAAGTATACCAAACTTGAACCTCCAAAATCACACCAACAAACTCCCAAACCCCTTAAAGCCTTTCATTATCTCTAATGCCTCTAAACTTGGACATTTTAACTTCAAACCCAACAATTATCCTAATTTTGTATATCCAATGGAAATTTAAGAGAGAAACAATAGATTTAAGTTGTTGAGAACATTTTTCTCTTCAACAATCACAATAACGAAGATGTTTTTTTTTAAATTCACAAACTACCAATTACTAAGGTTTTGCAAAAGAAGTTTAGCTTGTATCAAATCCACCTTAAAAAGTTGTCTACTTCACCAATAGCTTTCAAACGTATCAATGACAAACAACACATCACAACTCCAAAATCAAAAGAACCACACAAAGTTCATCAACAAAAGTCACAAACTTAGCAAATTCAAAAGGAAAAAATGAACAACCCAACATATTCCACACATTGTGCATCATCATAACTATGCACCACTGCAAGTAACAATCCACAACCCTTTCATTGAATGATGAAAACATCTAGATGGCAAACTCCTTTGGCATTGCTAAAACAAATGGCCAACAATCTTAGCCTTAAATTCATGTCATAAATGTGTAAATAGCTTCATGCCCTCCAAGGCATGAAGCATTCAAGAAAATAGGACTTTATACCCTAATAATGAGTCCCATAATTTGTCTATTATGAGGGGGCAACCCCAATGTTGACATTTGGGCGAGAAGATTTTTTTTATATTCTAAAAGGATAAGAAGGACATAGATATCTTTGGCATGATTTATGTTATGTAAAAGCTTGTTGGTTCCAACATAGGTTAGATGGCAAGTTACCCTAGATCTTATTTTTTTGATAAAGTAAATCACACATATTTGTTATATATATCCATAAAGTGTAGCAAACACAATATGAATATTGAAATATTTAATCTGGTCATTAATAAAGGGGGTGAGATTAGAAAAAAATAAAAATAAAATACATTGCATTTAAATGAGAGTTGAAATAAAATGAAATTTAAATTACATTGAATTTTGTGATAATTTGAGTTTTTTTTGGGAGCATTTTCATTATTGATGTGTTTATTGTTGCCATAATTATTTCAAACTTCATGCATTAAATATTATGATATTGAGTTTCATATTTGAATTTTTTTTTAAAAATTCACTTTGGGCATAAGCACATTAAGCTCCCCAAAATTTTTAACCACAAGTATAATCTTTGTACATTTTCATTTTTTTGACATCACATCTTGGATTATTTTTGTTTGTTTGAAGTATATTTGATTAACTTGAAACTTAATCAAAACAATGTTTTTAAAAATCTAACAAATAATGAAAATTTTTAATGTATGGAATATATTTGTGACAAAATAATATTTGTCACAGAATTTGAAAAAAAATTATATATACTTCAAAACTAAGGTTGTGAGTGCAATGCTTGGGTGAATTGTTTTATGGTGTATGATATTGATATACATGAATAAAATCTAAGACCATTTAAAGATTTAAAGTTTTTGGATGAAATTTCATTTTTAAAATGTGTGGTTTTTTCATTTTTGAGCAATTAATGCAGAATAATATTTTTTAAAGGAAAATAACCACTACCATATCAAAGAGGAGGAGATTTTACAGATGTGCATTACATTATTTTTTTAATTTTCTTTTGTTTGGTAATGTTTCATGAACCACAAACATGAGGCCCTATGGCCGTTGAAAAACTATAAGTTATATACTATATGTACATTAATTTTATCCAATTCTCTTCATCTAACCATTGGATCAAAATTAAGTTTGACTCAAAGTGAACTTTGAATTCCAAAATGTTTTCATGCAAATTTTTAAATTTTTTGCTTGTGTTTATGATAGCTAAAGAATACCACCAAGATTTTAACTTAATGCATATTATAATACTTGTTATACATCACATTTTTTGGTGAAAAATGGTTCACCCTTAATGTGATTTCACCCCTTTACAAATAACAAGGTTTGAGATTGAAATAAAAGACAAAGGATGAAAAGAAGGCCCAAAAATAAGATCACTTTACAAATTTTTCTATTATGTTAAACAAATCGAAGATAAAATGAAAAAGAAACAAAAACAATGGACTTAGTTGCAAAAAAAAATTACAAGTTCACTTGCCAACAAGTAGCAAAGTAAATTGTGTGCAAATGGAAGGTGAGTTAGACTAACCAAGGTGAACCAACACCTACTTAAGGTAAGGAGGCTAATGTATGAACACTAAGTGATTCAGAGGAGGCCAAATCCTAGGGGAAGGTTTTATTATTGATAATGTCCCAAGAGAAGTGCTAGCCCTTCTATTGGCGCATTTGACACACCAAAGACCGTTAAAAACAAAACAAGTATGAGAAAGTTGTGGCCCCCCAAAATAGGGGGGGTAAAAACTGGAAAATTTAAAAACACATGGACGTTGATAACCAATTGGCCAAACATTAACAAATGGACACCACTTACCCCATGAAAGAGATGAAAATTAAAAATAGTTGAACAAAGTTCATCATAAAAACATTCACATTAACATGTGTGGCCAAGATTTAATTAAAACTAAGGCTACAGGATCAATGGTTATGGGTGGTCTTGAATTCAACAAACGCTACCAGATTGCAAGCATGTGAAGCAATTCAATGTCTATGAGTGTCAACCTGTATTCTATTTAGATTATCATCCTCCTCCTACATTCAATCTACAAAAAAATTTACTCACTTCCTCTCTTTCTCTCAAAAGGTGATCATGGTCCTCATTGTGTTTGAACTACACGAGCCTCTTTGAGTTCTTATTTACCTTACTCATGTTCTTCTTTTCTTAAACAATTGTGTGTGAGTTTCATTTGCTCATCTTCCTGATTGCATTTTTACTACTCTTCCAAGCTTATGTTTTTTATGCTCTCCAAGCTTGCATTCTTGATATTTTTCCAAATTTTTGTTGTTCTTTTAAGCTTGCATTCTTGATGTTCTTCAAGTTCACATTTTTGTTACTCTTCTTGGACACATTCTTGTTGTTCTTATCAATCACATTCTTGTTACTCCGAGCTTGTAACAAGAGTTTTTGTTACTCCAAGTTCACATTCTTACTACTCTTTTCGGTCATATTCTTGTTATTCCAAATTCATGTTCTTGTTGCTCCAAGCTCGTAGCAAAAGTTCTTGTTGCTCAAAGTTTTCATTCTTGTTACTCTTTTCCGTAGTGGTATTACTATTCCAAATTGTGTTCTTATTGTTCTTTTCAATTGGGTTCTTGTTACTCTAAGCTTGTGTTCAAATGTTGTTCTTCATGGTTGTGTTCTTGCTACTCCAAGCTCATGTTCAAGTGTTGTTATTCCCAATTGCATTCTTTTACTCCAAGCTCACGTTATTGGTATTTGAAGTTCAAAATTCTTTGAAAACCTTTCTCGCTTTTGGTTTTTTAATTTTTTGCTTTCTATTTTGGCCTTTGCTTTCTAGCCCTCTGGGTACATGTCTCTCAAGATGGTTGTTCCTCTTGTGCCCTCTTGATGTTGTTGTTTTTCAAGGTTATCCATGCTTCTCACCCTTTTAATGTTATTGCTCTTTCAAAATTGATCCTTTTTTGGCCCTCCTATTACTACTAGATCAAGCCTCCCCCCCCTCTCCCCCCTCTCCCCCCTTACCATTTAGTTCAGCAAGTTAAGTTTATTTGGGTTGTCATTCACACCCATCATCAAACACAAAAACCATGATTTCCAAACATAAAACCTTTTCAAAAATTAGATGTAAATACATATTGATCCTAATTTACTTGGGTTTTGGGAATTTTTATGATTTTAGGTGTTGGGTTCATAAAGAGATTAAAAAATTAGTCAAGAGCTAGAATATGGACATATAATTAATTTTCCCACCTTAGTCAATTTGCTTTAACAAAGGCCCTTTGTTGTTACTACTATTTCTATTTTTAAAAACATACTAGTTATTTCAACAATGATTTATTTTAGTTTTTGAGTGGGGCACTTCAACTAAATTTATACCAAAGCAAAATGATCCAAGCAAAAACAAAATGGTATGTGCATGGTAGGAAAAAACTTCATGGTGATGGAAATGAATCAATATTATAAACTAAATTGTGTATTGTATAATTTTTTTTGTGTAAAGCAAATGCAAAATTTGCATTTTTTTAAGACAAATTAATCTAACTTTTGTCTATGACTATGTAGTTTTTTTCATTTGTTTGAAAAGAAGTCTAATTGCATAATTATAAAAAAAACTTTTAAATCATTGTTTGTTTCTCTTACTTTTGTTGTTATGATTCTTTTAATTATGTGAATGAATGAAAAATTATCAAATTTGTTGTTTTACTCTTGTGCCCATCATAATCATCAATATTTTTGAATGTTGTGACTTCATTCATGCAACAAACCTTGCTTTTCAACCAACAAAAGACAATATTCCAAATCATGGCATAATCTTGAACGATCAAATTTATGTTGCAATATAGATAATGATCAAAGTTTAAACATCAAACTGAATCCATATGCAATAGAAAAACACAAACCTAATGAAAAAAAGTTAACACATTACAAATCTGAAAAATATTATCAATCTAGGTCATGTGGAAAAAACACAAATGCCAAAAAAGAAAAACAAACATAACAAATTTCAAGAAAACCTCAATGATCACAATGACAAAAAAAATCTGCTACAAATCTCAAGAATGTCATCAATCCATATATGGTAGAATCACAAACTTGAAAGAAAAACAAAACACCTCAAGTCCCAAAATACCAATGACCATGAAAAAAGAAATTTAATGTTGTGAATTTTTATGAATATTAATGTAGATGTGTAGGCAAAATGACAATCTAAAGAAAAACAAAAGACCATCGCAAACTTCAAGAGTGTAAGTCCTTGAAATGGAACAGAAACACAAACCCAAAAAAAAAACCACAAATCTCAAGGATACCAATTTGCTACAAGAAAGAAAGAAAACCAAAACAAATCTTAAGAATGTCACAAATGCAAATGTGGCAAAATTAACACAAATTCAAAAAAACAAAAACAAAACACTATAAATTAGATTCAAGAATATCTAAAAAATATCACCATCCATCCTTGAAATGTGGTAAATTTAACAAAAACCTAAAGAAAAAAAACAAACATTGCTACACATATGATCCAATGATATGCAAAGGATCTAAGATCACTAATGATCATGTTGATGAATAATCTAACTTTTCTAAGCTCTAGATGATAATGCCCCCAAATGGTTCTAAGCTCTAATTTATGAATCATAATCCACTCCACATGTATGTGCGATAAATGGTCAAGCCTAGGGGTTTTGTTTTTTTCTTTGATTATGGGGTTTGATTGTCTACTAATGTTGTGGCTAATAATCAATGAATGGACTACTATATCCAAGACTTGAAGGAGGTTTCAAGTTTGTGACCATTTGTTTTAAAAAAATGGTGGAGCTCTAAAGTTATTAGTAGGTTCAAACTACTAAAATTTCTTCATTCATGTTTTTTCATTCAAACAAGCTATGAATTCCATTGCAAAAGTTTTGTTTTCATCCATAGACACATGAAGTTGCACAACTAAAAATTAGTTGTTCTTGAACTATAGTGAATGTTGTAACAATTGAAAACTTCCAAGGTGAAGTTCTTGCACTTAAGCTTTTCAAGCTTTTGTCCACCTTTTGAAATTTTGCATCTTTCGGAATATTTGGAGATACTTTATGTGTTGAAATGAAAATTTCAAAATTAAATAATTATTTAACAAAGACCCTATGAACCTACTATTCATTACAATACCATTGCAAAAAGTTAACAAAAAATTTGTCAACAAAACATACAATTAGTGGATGAGTCATTATAGAAGCTTTTGCATAGGTTCCAAAACTTGCAGCCATTTCTCACATGTTTAGCATGGTTTGAAATTTCTAAGACATCATAAAATGTTGTTTGAAGAATCCACCTTTTTAGAACTTGATTGTTAACTTGAAAATGAGTAGGCACTAATGAGATATCTATAACGAGAGTTTAAGCATATCTATTTTCCTACTTATTTACATATATATGAGACTTATTTCTTACATAATTGGTTACCAAGGTGAAACCATATACTAATTCAATTGAGGTTTATTCACAACTCCATAATAACAAGCATATAGTGGATAGTTTGTTCGTGGGGGTTCGTTTGCTATGGCCCTAGTTCAAGACCACTTGACTCTAGTAATGTTTTGTACTTGAAACAAAAGATTACCTTGATTGATTTATCATAATCATCATAATTGAAATGAACATAAACATGAAATGGAAATTAAACCCACCATATAGAATAATTAAAGTTATCAAATTTACTATAAAAACATAATAGTATGTACGTTTAAAGAAATGTGAAAATTTTTAATTTATAAAAAATATTTTAAAATTAATTAAAATTCTTGTAATAAAATTGATTGGATGAAACCCCGGTAATTAAATTGCCATAAATTTAAAGTATAATTTTGGGATTTTTCTAAAATTTGTACTACAATAATTACCTTATTTGAATTACAATAAGTTATTATTAATGGTTTTTAGTTTACCATGATAAATTACCTTAATCATGTTCACTATAAATATATTAATAGTTTAAAAGAGCATTAATTTTTTTTAAAAAAAAAAATTGAAAAAAAGAGTTGAATTTTTTTTCAAATTTTCTTTTGAAACTTTTTGAATAATTTGATAAAAAAACAGAAACCAATTAAAAATTGACTCACATTACACCTCCTTTTATTTTTTTCAAACCTGTTTCTTAGCTCCATCATAGTGGGGGAACGGGCAAATTACATGTATAGATGTATAGTGGCAAGTTTATATGTAAAGGTCTAGGTTTGGAAAAGAAAAAATTGAAAAAACCCAACTATCACTGCCCAATGATGTGATGACGACAACATTTCCCATATATATATATATATATAATGTATATTTAAATAAATTTATATAAAACAAAAACTAAGTACCACGCCATGGTTGCCCCACTACCACCACGCCTAGAACCTACCTCCTCCCTCCATCCTCAGTGTGGGGACAGTAGGTAGATTACATGTAGAAGACCTACTTTTGGCCCCTACATAGTAGAGGCAAACGATCATCCTTTTATATTCATCCATGCGCTCCGTAGTTTAGGGGTTAAGTCATAAGAACCCAGTTGTCAACAAGCTATTCCTTCTCCTTTACTACTTTGGAATCATCAACATCTTGTCCTACTATGTCAATAAAGAGATCCAGACAAAGAGAGAGGGGGGAGGAAGAGAGGTCTTTGATTGGAGGTCTTGGTGCAGTCTAGTGGCAGCGGTGGCAATAGTAACAGCAATAACGTTGATACCTTGAGTTCTTGGGCAAAATGTGCGTCATCGTGCAACCCTAGAGCTTGGTGTTGGCTCCTTTCAAATGTAGTGTGCACCTTTTTTTCCTCGAGGTGTATTTGTCGTTACATGTTCTCTCTCTTTCTCTTATTTGTGTGTTTTTCCGACCTAGTTGTTTTGTGAAATGCGTGTTTCCTTTTCTTTCATTTTTTGTGTTTGTGTGTGTGTGCGTGCATGCACACACTTGTTTAGTTTGTTGCAATGGGTTTCTAGAATGAATTGGCTTTTGGGTTTGTGATTAGAATTGTTTGAAAAGAAATGATGGTTTTGGGATTTTCAAAGTTTTGGCGACTTTGGGGTGAATGTGGCTATTTCGAGAATATGTTGTTGATGAAACTCACAATCTAAGTGGTTTTATGTGTGAGAGATTTCCCTACCTGAGGAAGGATTTCTGTTTCATCCTTCTTTCATCCATTTTTTAGGGTTTCTCATCAAGATAAGGATGAGGGTTATCTTGCACGATCAAACTGCCTTTGCTACCTTTGTTCAAGTAAGTGTTCCTTGCTCCTACCCCTGTGCAGCTGCCATTCCCACAATTGAAAATGCATGGGAAAACAGACTAAAAACTGTCTAAACCCAATAGCATAATGAGTAAAATTCTTTGTAGGTGTCTAAGTGTGGTGCACGAGTTTTTTTCTCTGGATGGGAATGTTGGGGTACTTATTTTTGGGTTCACATCATGATACATGGTCTGCTGATGAGTGCAGAAGCAACAACAAGAATGGAACTGGATCAAATGGTGGATCAATAGAAATCAGAGATTGATAGTTCAGCTCCATTTGCTTTCGTGAAGGCAACAGTGAATATGTTTGGAGATCACATACAGACAGGCCATGCACATCACCCACAACCGCACTCATCTTCCAACCAAGGCTATGATGGCCACTAGGCCAGCTAAATGCCCCACCCACAATGTAGAGGCACATGCTTCTGTTCTTTGGAAGCCCAGATTCCGAATTTTTGGTGTGAAATATGTGGAATTTGCTTTGTTGCTGATTCACACAATCTTACCTCCAAATGGATGGCACTGGAGACTATTCTGAATTTTTTAATTTTTTTTTCGTGTGTTGATGACAGAAGATAACCACATTGGAGAGTAAATTGCTACTTGCACATGAAGAGTTATTGAAGTCACAAACAACATTATCTATTGCTAAAAATGAGAAGGCTGAAGATTTGAGGGAACTTCTTGGGATGAGGGTTCAATTAGAAGACAAATTTCAATTAGAACATATTGCTGCTATGTTAGATACAGCTGTTGCTATTGAAGCCCACAATTCATTGTAGTTGTGGGAGGAAGACACAAATTGGTAGGCCCAACTTAATGCAGTGTTAGGCATTGGTTTGGGCAATATGGATACAAGAAATGCAATTAAGGAACACATAGCAGGCATACAAGTTGAGCTAAGCAGAGCTGAAAGAGATGTTATCAGGTTGGGGATTCAGCAAGAGGCCAAACTTGAAAGAGCTTAAAAAGAGATTTTAGGATTGCAAGTTCAGCATGCAATTTCTGCTTCACATATTGCGAATGCTTGGAAAGAGATTATGGAATTACAAGCTCAGTTTCTTGAGCTCAACA
>Ga0116231_10006773_pt1 | contig 21521 bp, 19 predicted proteins | sample S1TSphgellanicum_2_FD_89695 | JGI IMG/M metagenome (GOLD analysis project Ga0116231, IMG submission 89695) | Host-associated microbial communities from peat moss isolated from Minnesota, USA - S1T2_Fd - Sphagnum magellanicum MG | ecosystem: Host-associated > Plants > Peat moss > Unclassified...
GGCGACAGCCGAGTGGAGGAGTGCCGCGAGGCAAGCATCTCAGAACTGCAACAACACAGTGTGATCGACGATCAAGGCGACGAACAGCAGCATCAGGTAGGTGATCGAGTACCGGAACGTGCGCACCGGCAGGTCCGGCCGCTGTCCTTTGTAAAGCTCCAGCACGTACCACAGGAAGCGCGCGTCGAGCAGGACGGCCGCCGCCAGATAGATCAAGCCGCTCATGCCGACGAGGTAGGGCAGCAGCGTCGCGACCACGAGAAGGATCGTGTAGAGGACGATCTGCAACCGCGTGTGCGGAATCCCATGCGTGACCGGCAGCATCGGGATGCCCACCTTCGCGTAATCGTCCCGACGCGCGATCGCGAGCGCCCAGAAGTGCGGTGGAGTCCAGGTGAAGATGATCAGGAACAGCAGCAGCGACTCGGCGCCGACGTGGTTCGTCACGGCGACCCAGCCCAGGATCGGAGGGGCTGCGCCCGCGGCGCCGCCGATCACGATGTTCTGCGGCGTCGCCCGCTTGAGCCAGAGCGTATACACCGCGGCATAGCCGATCAGGGACCCGAAACTCAGCACGGCCGTCAGCGGATTGACGCCGAACCACAAGATCACCATCGAGGCGAGACCCAGCAGACAGGCGAACAACACGGCCTGTCCTTGCACCAGGTGGCCGGTCGGCAGGGGACGCCGCCGCGTACGCGCCATGATGCCGTCGATGCGCCGATCGATCACGTGATTGAACGCGGCAGCCGATCCGGACGCCAGCGCGATGCCGAGCGAACCCAGAAGCAGGGGCTGCAGAGGGACCATGCCGGGGGACGCGAGCACCATGCCGACGACCGCCGTGAACACGATCAGCAGGCTGACCTTGGGCTTGGTCAGCTCCAAAAAGTCCCGCCACCGGCTGCCCGCCGCGAGGCTCGCGGGCGCGCTCGCGAGAGCCGCTTCGGTCAACGGGGGGATTTCGGGGACGGTCGCCACGCGGCTAGGGTACCACGCCGGCCACCGGCGCCGGCCGCAGGGACCGCAGCAGCGTCACCAGGGCGACGACCAAGAGCGCCGCGCCCGCGTTGTGTAAAGTCGCCACCGGTAGCGGCACGCCCCAGTGCACGATCGCGATCCCGAGGGAGATCTGCAGAATCACGGCCCCGAACAGCAGGACCCCCGCCCACCGCACCCGGCGTGAGCCACCTCGCACCGCGGCGGAGATGCCGAGGACCAGCAAGACCGTGCCGGCGACGACGGCGCCGAGCCGATGCGTCCAGTGGATCGCCACGCGGGCGGGGCCCGCGAGGACGCCGCCCTCGTAATCGATGCCGACCCCCCGCCAGAGCACGAACGCGTTGCGATAGTCGGTGTGCGGCCACCACGACCGTTGGCAGGTGGGAAAATCGGGACAGGCGACCGCGGCGTAATTCGTGCTGGTCCAGCCGCCCAGCAGAATCTGCATCACGAGGACCGCCAGACCGATCAGGGCGAAGATGCGCAGGCCACGCTCCGTGGCGAGCCTCGGGCGGGATTCGGGTGTCAGCGCGAGCCACCACAAGACGGCCAGCGTGGACAGACCCCCGACGAGGTGCGCCGTCACGATCAAGGGCTTCAGCAACAGCGTCACCGTCAGGGCACCTAGGGTCGCCTGCAAACAAACGATCGCGAACAAGGCGATGACCGGCACCAGCGGCTGGTCGGCCTTCTTGCGATTGACGATCGCCCAGCCGGCGAGCACGGCAATGACCGTGACGAGGCTGCCCGCGAAATAGCGGTGCACCATCTCGTGCCAGGCCTTGGCGAAGCCCTGATCGGCCTGTGGATAGGCGTGACCGTAGCAGCCGGGCCAGTCCGGGCAGCCGAGCCCCGCGTCGGTCAAGCGCACCCACGCGCCCAGCACGACGACGAAAAACGCCAGCAGCGCCCCGGCGAGGGCGATGCGACGAAACCAGCGCGTGCTGTTGCTTTGCTGCATGGGTCAGCCGATATGTGAGAGTTTGAGGAGGCGCTTCATGTCTTCGAGCAAGCCTTTCGGCTGGGCGTCGGCCGAATACCACATCATGAGATTGCCGAGCGGATCGACGACGTAGATGCGGCCCGGCGCTCCCGCGGTACCCGGGTCGGCGGCGTCCAGCGCGGCGAGCAGTGGCGAGTCCGCGGCTGCCGCAACGGTGATCAAATCGGGGTGCTCCTGCGCGAGGAAGGGCTGGTCGCAACAGGGGCCGGTCGCGACGAACACGCGCTGGACGCGATTCATGTCGCGATCGAGCGCGAGTCGCACCTGGCGCGTGTCGTAGAGCTTTTCCCGGCACTGCGCGGGGCAATTTCCGGGCCCGACGAACAAGAGCACCCATTTGCCATTGCTCGCGGCCGGCAGCGCACCGTTCGGCAGTTCGCGCGGCGGCTCGACGAGGACGCCGCGGTTGACTCTTCCGAGCGGCTGCAGCGTGCTGTGTCCGTAATAGAGATAGAACGAGAGGCCGATCGGCGCGAAGAACAGCACGGCGAGACCGACGAGCAGGCGCCGATTGCGACGGTCGCGTCGGGGATCGGGCAGCGGCGTCGATGCGTTCATGGCGACCTCACCCGCTTGAGGTTCGTGACCAGGTAGATCACGGACAACGCCACCGCCAGTCCGAACCACTGCACGGCATAGGCCAGATGGCGCATCGGCGGGAATCCGGGCGGTGTCCAGCGGCGCCGATAGCCGTCGGCCTCGCCGGCGTCGAGCAGCACGAGTTCCCCCGCCGAAGTCCAAGCCCGCTCCGGCAGCAGTGCGGCGACGTCGGCAAAGCGCGGAAAAGTCGCCACGATAGGGTAGGGAGGAACGAGCGGGGCAGGCGTTCCCATCGCCAAGCCCGCGCTCGGCAGATGGTCGATCCGCCCCCGCAGGCTGCGCGGCTGGTCCGGCACGCTCACGTCGGGCCGGATCGCGCGACTCGCGCCGGTCGCAATCCACCCGCGATTGACCAACAACCATCCCCCACCGCTCAGGGCGAAGGGCGTTATCACGTAGTAGCCGGCGCGGCCGTCGTCGCTGACCATGTTGTCGATCAGGATCTGATGCCCCGGATCGTAGTGTCCGTCCGCCTCGACGTGCTGAAAGCGCTGCAACGGCGGGGTCTTCGCATCCAGGATCCGCGTGGCGTCGGTGCCCGCGGCAAACTCGTCGAACAGGCGCTGCTGCTCGTGCGCGCGGCGCAGCTGCCATCGGCCCAGGCAGACGAGCAGCACGAGCAGCGCGATCGTCACGAGCGTCGTGAATGGTCGCGGGGCGAAGATCCGGGTTCCTAGCTGAAGGGGCACGATATACTCAGAGCAATTTTCATAACAACCACAGCCGAGGGACCGTGCAGTTCAAATACATCGTGATTCTGTTCCTCGGATTGATCCTGTTCAGCCTTTTCAAGGCGCTGTTCCATCTGTCGAGCGCGAAGCCAGGTCAGGAGGGAAAAATGGTCGGAGCCCTGGCGTGGCGCGTCGGCCTGTCGGTGCTGCTCTTCGTGCTGCTGTACGTCGCCTACTACGCCGGCTGGATCACCCCGCTGCACACGGAGTCGCAGCGGAGCGGAGGATCGAGCGTGGCTCAGAGCCAATAGACGAAGATGAACAGGCCCAGCCAGACGATGTCGACGAAGTGCCAGTACCAGGCCGCGGCCTGAAACGCGAAGTGCTTCTTCGGGGTCAGCTGACCCTGCAGCACGCGCGCCCAGATCACCGTGAGAATGATCGCGCCAACCGTGACGTGCAGACCGTGGAAACCGGTCAGCATGAAGAACGTGGAGCCGTAGATGCCGGTGCCGAGCTGCAGGCCGAGCTCCGTGTAGGCCTCGTGGTACTCGTAGGCTTGGAAGCCGACGAAGGTGAAGCCCAGCAGGAAGGTCAGGGCGAGGAAGAGCTTGAGCCGTCCGCGCTGTCCGACGATCAGGGCATGATGGGCGATCGTGACGGTCACGCTGCTCGTCAACAGGATCAGCGTGTTCAGGGCCGGCAATCCGATCGGCGAGACCACTTCGAAACTGCCGTCCTTGTTGGGTCCCAGCGCCGCGGGACCGTTGGTCGGCCAGCCGCCGCGATAGTCGTGCCAGAGAAACAGGTTCGTGAAGAACTTCGTGCCGTCGCCGCTCAACCAGGGAACGACGAGGTTGCGGGCATAGAAGAGGGCGCCGAAGAAGGCCGCGAAGAACATGATCTCGGAGAAGATGAACCACATCATGCCCATGCGGAACGAGCGGTCGACCGCGTCGTTGTACAGACCGCCCTCGCTCTCCTTGATCACGGTGCCGAACCAGAAGATGAACAGCGACGCGAGCATCACGAAGCCCGGGATCACCGACCAGACCGGCAGCCATTGATTGAGCCACGCGATCGCCCCCGCCATCAGCACGAACAGAGTGACGGACCCGTACAGCGGCCACGGGCTGCCATGCGGAATGTAGTAGGTTTCTGCGTCGGGTGCGTGCGCTTGCGCCATGGATCGGTCTCTCGAACGGGTTGACTTGGGGCGTAAGTTTAAACGAGCTTCACGGTCGTTGCGCTGCGTATTGCTGCGTCGAATCGAAGATGGAATAAGACAGCGTGATCTTGTCGATGTCCCGCGGCAGGCCCGGATCGACGATGAAGCGCACGGGCAGCTGCCGCGTTTCGCCGAGCGCGAAGCGCTGCGGGCTGAAGCAGAAGCACTCGGTCTTGTGGAAATAAGGCACGGCGCTGCGCGGCGAGATGCTCGGTACGGCCTGGGCGACGGAGGGCCCGCCGCTCAGGTTTTTCGCGAGAAACTCGGCGTCATAGAGTTTGCCCGGATGGATGCGGATCGAACCTTTGACCGGATGGAAGTCGAAGCTGCCGACCGAGTTGGGATCGGCGACGAATTCGACGGTTACCCAGCGGTTCGGATCCGGTGCCTCCACGGCCGATTCCCTGCCGGTGGCCGCCTCGGCGTTGCCGATTCCCGTGAATTTGCAGAACACTCCGTAGAGCGGCACCAGGGCCCAGCCGAACGCGAAGCTCCCCGCGGTCATCAGCAGCAGGCCCTTGATCAGGCCCCGGTTGGCGCGCCGTCGCTCCGCGGGATCCATCAGTGCCGGCTGCGATAGATCGACATCGCGATGAAGGCCACGTAAAACCCGAGCGCGAGCGTCGTCAGCGCGAGCGTGCTGATCAAGATCCGCCGCTTTTGCCCGGGGGCGTCGTTCACGAGCGGTGGACTTCCGCCGGATGCAGTTCAGGCGGCGTCGTGAAGCTGTGATACGGCGCGGGCGAGGGGATGCTCCACTCGAGACCCACGGGCCGCGCACCGTCCCAGACCTCCGCGCTCGCCTTCTTGCCGCCGCGAATGCATTGGATCACCGCGACCGCGAACAGGATCTGCACCAGGCCGAATCCGAAGCCGCCGATCGAGGACACCATGTTCCAATCCGAGAACTGCACCGCGTAGTCCGGCACGCGTCGCGGCATGCCGGCGAGCCCGAGGAAATGCTGCGGGAAGAACAGCACGTTGACGAAGATCGTCGACAGCCAGAAGTGGGTCTTCGCGAGCGTCACGTTGTACATGTTGCCGGTCCATTTCGGGATCCAGTAATAGACCGCACCCATGATCGCGAACACGGCCCCGGGCACGAGCACGTAATGGAAGTGGGCGACGACGAAATAACTGTTCTGGTACTGGAAATCGGCCGGCACGATCGCGAGCATGACGCCGGAGAAGCCGCCGATCGTGAACATGAACAGGAAGCCGATCGCGAACAGCATCGGCGGCTCGAACGACAGCGATCCGCGCCACATCGTCGCCGTCCAGTTGAACACCTTCACGCCCGTCGGCACGGCGATCAGCATCGTCGACATCATGAAGAACAGCTGCGCCGCCATCGGCATGCCGTCGGCGAACATGTGATGACCCCAGACGATGAACGACAGGAAGCCGATCGAGGCGGTCGCGTAGATCATCGAGGTCGCGCCGAAGAGCGGCTTGCGCGAGAAGGTCGGAATGATCTCGGAGACGATGCCGAAGGCCGGCAGGATCATGATGTAGACCTCCGGGTGCCCGAAGAACCAGAACACGTGCTCGAACATCAGCGGGTCACCGCCGCCCGCCGCGTTGAAAAAGCTGGTCTTGAAGAAGTGGTCCATCAAGAGCATCGTCACGGCGCCCGCGAGCACCGGCATGACGGCGATCAGCAAATAGGCCGTGATCAGCCAGGCCCAGCAGAAGATCGGCATCTTCAGCAGCGTCATCCCCGGCGTGCGCATGTTCATGATGGTCACGATCACGTTGATCGCGCCCATGATCGAGGAGATGCCCATCAGATGCACCGCGAAGATCAGCATCGGGAAGGCGTCGCCGCTCTGCAGAACCAGCGGCGGGTACATCGTCCAGCCCCCCGCGATCGCGCCGCCCGGGACGAAGAACGTGGACAACAGGATCGTGAACGCGAACGGCAGTAGCCAGAAGCTGAAGTTGTTCATGCGCGGCAGCGCCATGTCCGGCGCGCCGATCTGCAGCGGCACCATCCAGTTGGCGAGGCCGACGAAGGCCGGCATGACGGCACCGAAAATCATCACGAGCGCGTGATTCGTGGTCATTTGGTTGAACAGCACCGGATCGACGAGCTGCAGCCCGGGCTGGAACAACTCGGCGCGGATGACCATGGCCATCGCGCCGCCGACGAAGAACATGATGAGACTGAACACGAGGTACATCGTGCCGATGTCCTTGTGGTTGGTCGCGAACAACCAGCGTCCGATCCCCGGTGCCGGCTGGTCATGGTGGTCGTCGTGCGCTATCGGATGTGCGTTGGCCATAAGGTGTCGATCTCTCGTAAAAGTTCGGGATTAGTTCAGCCGCGCGGTCTTGACCGGTTCGGGGGCGACGGCCGGTGCCGCCGGCGCGGCCGCGGGCACCACCGCCGGATTCAGCGCCGCCTTCTGTTCCTCGACCCATTTCTTGAAGTCGTCCGGCGTGCGCACGTCGACGACGATGGGCATGAAGCCGTGATCGCGACCGCACAGCGCGGCGCACTGGCCGCGGTAGATGCCTTCCTTGCCGGGCGTCACCTTGAACCATAATTCGTTGATGAAGCCGGGAATGGCGTCGCGCTTCGCGCCGAAATCGGGAATCCACCAGGCGTGGATCACGTCCATCGAGGTCAGCAGCAACCGCACCTTGGTGCCGCTCGGCACGACCATCGGCTTGTCCACCGACAACAGGTAGTTCGGCACGCTCTTCGGATCGATCCCGGAGTGCAGCTGGCGCGCGAAGTTCGAGTCCTGGGCCAGCGTCGAGAAATAGTTGATGCCCTCGGCATCGTTCATGTACTGGTACTGCCACTTCCACTGGTAGCCGGTCACGCGGATCGACAGTTCGGAGTTGCGCGTGTCCTCCATCTTCAGGATGGTTTCGGCGGCCGGCACGGCCATGAACACCAGGATGATCACGGGGATCGTCGTCCAGACGATCTCCACCTTGGTGCTGTGGACCATCGACGTGTCCGCGACCGCGCCCTGGGACTTCCGGAACTTCAGCAGAGAGAAGATCATCGCCCCGAACACGACGACCGCGATGCCGACGCAGATCCAGAACACGAGCATGTGCAGGTCGTAGATCTCGTGGGAAATGTCGGTCACGCCCATCGGCAGGTTGTAGCCGTTCGACGTGTTCGGCGACCGATCGCCGGCGACGGCGGTCCCTGCCCGGCCGAGGACTGCGCAGACGAGGCCGGCCGCGACGCTCGCGGAGCGCGCGAATCTGCCCACCATTTCTCCAAACCGCTTCACATTCATCTCGACTGACCCCTAGATACGATCGTTTTCCAGCGCCGGCGACTCATTCATTCCGCCCACCAGCTTGACCAAGCGGCCCGCCAGGCGGCTTTTTTCCTCATCGGTCAGGAAACTGCCCACTTCGAAAGCCCGGCCCTGGCTCTCGATCATGAGCCGGCAAGGGCTGCGCCTGGCGCGCGGAGTGCGAAGTCTAACCTTCGCCCAGTGGCGCGCAAACTCTTGTTTTGCCACGCCGGCCGGCGAACGCGTCACGAGGCTGATGCTCGACTCCGAGACCAGGACCGTTTGAGAGTGAAAGCGCCGTCGCAGACCGGACTGCAGCGCGAGCCACAAACCCAACATTTCCAAGGCCCAGCAGACCAGCACGGGCCAAAAACCCCGCCAGGTGAACAACAAGGCCAAGCTGCCGGAAAAGGCGCAAACGGAGGCAAAAAATACGGCCGCAGTCGCGGGAGTCAGCGAACAGTTCGGCGCAAGTTCGATTCGCTGTTCCATTCTGGGGCGAACTCTACGAGAGCGGCGAGATCGCGGCAAGCTCCGAATCCCGCAATCGGGTCAATAACTTAAGCCATCTCCAAGGGTTGGCCCACGGGGGGGGCGATCAACGGCTAGCCCTGCTCCGGGTGGCGCTCTGCAGCGCCGGTTCGCTGAGGTCCGGATAGACGTCGCCGAGGCCTTGGACGTAACCCAGCTGCGACATGGTGGCGCACGCGCCCTCGTCGTCGATGCCGGCCGAAATCGGCGTGACGCCGAGCGCCCCCGCGAGCGCGGCGATCGCGCGGCAGGCGCGCAGTGCCGCGGCATCCTGCCGTGCCGCGACAACGAGGGCGCGGTCGATCTGCAATCCGGAGACGGGCAGCCGCGGCAGCGTCGCGAAGGAACTGAAATCCCGCCCCACTTCGTCAACGACCAGGCCGGCGCCGAGTTCGGCCATTTCGGCGAAGGCGCGCTCCGGACGGCTCATGTTCGCGAGCGTGCGCTCCGCGATCCGCAGCTCGAAGCGACCGAGGCCGGCCGGTGTCGACGCCGCGAGATCGCAGCAGTCGCGCAGCAGTTCCCCCGACGCGACGTGCTGGCGCAGGGGTCCGAAGGAGACGGCCACCTCGTCGCCGTACCGGGCGCGCAGCGCCGGCAGATCTTGCAGCAGGCGCGCGAGGCTCGCGCGCGACAGATCGGCGGCCAGCCCGGTCGCATTGGCGATGGGGAGGAAATGGGCCGGCGGAATCTGATCCTGCAAAGGATGGATCCAGCGCATATAGGCATGAATGCCGGTGAGGCGGCCGCTTGCAAGGTCGTGGCGTCCGAGATAATGCAGTCCGATCTGCTGTTCCTCGATCGCGCGCCGCAACTCGCGCTCGATGTCCAGGCGCGCCACCGGCAGCAAGTGCAGGGTGTCGGAATAGAATCGGATCGAGCCCGCGGCCGATCGCCTGGCCTCGAGCATCGCCGCGCGAGCGTGATCGAGCAGAGCCTCGGTGCGCAGGGCATCTTGGCCGAGCAGGGCGATGCCGACGAAGGGGGCCAGATGGAACTGGGCATCGTGCATCGCGACGGGTCGGGCGATCTCCGCGCACAGCGCCGCGGCGGCGCCGCGCAGCCGGTCCCCATCCGAGCTTCCCTCGATGACCGCGCCGAGCATCGACTCACCGAGTCGGCCGACGTAGCAAGTCGTGCTGCCGCGGTCATCGGCGCCATCCGGCAAGCGCTCGAGCACCTCGTCGAGAATGCGCTCACTGACGGAGAAATCGATCAGCCGGCCCACGTCCTTGAGACCATCGAGCAGGATCACGCAGAGCGCGAGCGGCCGTTCCCGCAGTTTGGCGTCGGCCACGGAGCGTCGCAGTCGCCGCATGAAGCCGCGGCGCCGTTCGAAGCGCGTCGGGGTCACGGTCTCGCCGGCGACGGCGGTCGTCGGTGCGCCGCTCAGGTGCCGGATCACGCACAGCGCGCGGCGTGGCCCCTGCGCGCTCATGCGCACCTGGTAGCTCACACCGTCGATCAGGAGGTCCGCCTCGCAGCCGCTGCGGTCCGCGAGGGCGCGCTTGGCGAGGCGCATCAAGCTTAGCGCGGCCGCAGGCTCGATGAGCTCCTGGATGCGCCGGCCCGCGAGTGCGCCGGCCCCCTGCAGGAACGGCAGGCCCCGGCCGCCGCGCGCATGGAGAACGAGTCCGTCGGGACGTAGGAATGCCGCCAGATCCGGCAGCGCCTCGAGCAAGGCCTCGTCGCTCATTTTGCCGAGGGACCGCGAAGTTTGCGCAGCATGTCGACGGTTTCATCGGGGTTCCAAGGCCTGCGTTCGACGCGCAGATAGCCGTTGACTTCGAGTCCCGTCGGATCCGCGCCGAGAGCTTCCGTGACCGACGGCAGAGTCGCGAGCTTGTCCGTGCCGCTCCAGCCCACCCAGGTGTTCCTCTCGCGCTTCGCCTCGTAGAGCGCGACGTCGGCGATGCCCAGAGTCTCTTCCCAATCGAGCAGACCGGGCTGCTCGGGGATGAATGGGAACGGTGCGAAGCCGATCGAGCAACTGGTGCGCGCCACCGGGCCCTCACCGAGGCGAAAGATCCGCTTCGAGATGGAGGCGCGCACGCGCTCGGCCAGACTCCCGGCGACCGCCATGTCCGTATCCATGCAGAGAACCACGAACTCGTCCCCGCCCCAGCGAACGATCAGATCGACCGGCCGGAAGGCGACCCGCAGGATCTCGGCGACCTGGATCAGGACCGCATCGCCGCCCTCGTGGCCGAACTGGTCGTTGATCGGCTTGAGGCAATCGAGGTCGATCACCATGAGCACGAAGCGGGGTGCAGGTTTGCCGCCCGGCGGCGCGGCCGCGTCGAACAGGCTCGTCATGGCGTCGTGCAGGCAGCGCCGGTTGCCCAGACCCGTGAGGCTGTCCGAAACGCTGGCGGCGCGCAGCTGTTGGTTCGCGTGTTCCATGTCGCGATTGCGCTGCGCGAGCTCCATGGTGCGCGCCGCGACCTCGACTTGCAGCCGACGTCCGTAGGCTTCCTCCTGGCGCAAGCGCCGCTGTTGCGCGAGCCAGACGCAAGCCAGCGCGGCGGCGAAGGCGCAGACGTAGAGCGTCCGCGCCCACCAGGTCGCCCAGGGTGGTGGCGCGACGCTGACGCGCAGTGCTATCGGCGTCTCGTTCCAGCGACCATCGGCATTCGCCGCCCGCACGCGGAAGACATAATCGCCGCCGTCGAGATTCGTATAGGTCGCCTGGCGGCTCGCGTCGGCGAGGACCCAGTCCTTGTCGAAGCCGTCGAGTCGATAGGCGTACCGATTCTCTTCCGGACCGGAAAAATCCATCGCGGCGAAACGGAACGTGACCACCGAATCGCCATGGGCGAGGCTGAGCTCCTGCAGCCCCTCGGGCGCCGGCGAGGCCGGCTGGTCTTGTTTCAGGATTTGCGTCAGCACCGTCGTCGGTGGCTGATCGTCGAACTGCAGCCGCTCGGGGAGGAAGGCGTTGTAGCCGTTCGCACCGCCGAAATACAGCGTGCCGTCGGGCGCGCGATAATGCGCCCCGAAATTGAACTCGTCACCCTGCAAACCATGACTGCGTCGAAAGCTGCGGATACTGCGATCCGCGGGACGAAACTCCGCGATGCCGCGGTTGGTGCTCAGCCACAGGTTTCCCGACGCATCGGATTCGATCCCGTAGATCGAGCTGTTCGGCAGGCCTTCACCCTCCGACACGTTGGCGAAGCGCAGGCCCTCTTTGCTGAACGGTGAGCCCTGGGCATGATCGAGGCCACCGCCGCGCGTGCCCACCCAGACGCCGCCGGCGTCGTCGACGTGCACGGCCCAGATGGTATTCGCACTGAGCGAGGTCGGCTTTTTCGGGTCATGTCGGAAATGCGCGAAGCGGCCCGTGGCCGGGTCGAGGACGTCGAGGCCGGAACCGTCCGTGCCGATCCAGATGAGACCCGAGCGATCCTCGGCCAAGGCGGTCGCGCGATCCCCGGCGAGCCCGCCGGCATCGTCGTGCCCGAAGGGATAGCGCACGACGCGGTCCGTGTCCGGATCGATGCGCGCCAATCCGCCGCCGAACGTGCCCACCCAGATGCGGCCGCGCGAGTCGCGCAACAAACTCATGACGCCCGGGGCAGGCAGCGAGTGGGGATCGTCGGCGGAGGAATCGAACTGCGTGCTGCGGCCGTGCTGCGGATCGAGGCGCTCTACGCCCTTGTTCATCGTGCCGATCCAGACACGGTCCTGCTCGTCGGTGGCGAGCGCCATGACCATGTCGTCGCGCAACGCGAGCGGCGATTTCGATGCGCGCGACAGGCGGGTCACGGTGCCGGCCGGCTGCGCGATCTCGGCCAGCCCGGCGCCGAACGAACCCACCCAGACCGTACCGTGCGAATCCGCCGCGAAGGCGGTCACGTTGTCGGCATCGGCCGCTCCGAAGCGGTGATGGCCGAAGGACCACGAACGCGGGTTCCAGTGGGTGACCACGCTGTTCTTCGTACCGATCCATAGCAAGCCCGTGCGGTCCTGGAAGAGGGCCGTGATGTGGCTGTCGGGCAGGCTCGCCGAATCCGCGGGGTCGTGGCGCATGACGGTGCATCGCCCCGACCGTCGGTCGACCAAGACCAGCCCGTTCACGGTGCCCACCCAGAGTCGCTGCGCGTCGTCTTCCAGGATCGCCGTGACCCGGCCAGCGGGCATGCTGGTCTCGTCGCCGTCGCGATGAGTCAGGCGGGCCAGGGCGCCGCTCCGCGTGTCGATTCGCGCCAGCCCGGATCTCATGCCGATCCAGAGCACGCCATGCGAGTCCAGTCGGAGAACGTCCACCCGCATCGGGCTGCCATCGAGCTGTTCGAGGTGCGCCAGGCCCTCGCCGAAGTGCTCCGCGCGGCCGGTCGCGAGATCGAGTCGATCGAGGCCCGTCGCCGTACCGACCCAGACCTGCCCGGACGGGTCCTCGGCGACCGACCAGACGGTATCGTCGCTGAGGCTGTCCGGTTTTGCCGCATCGTGGCGATAATTGCGGATCGCGCGGCCGCCCGCATCGTACAACCGCAGTCCTGCACCGCGCGTGCCGACGATCAGTCGATCGTCGTGGATCGGCAGCAGGGCCTGGACTTTGTCGCCGCCGTCGTCGGCATCATCGACACCCTGCCTCGCGACGACGAAGCTGCCACGCTGCGCGTCGCGCCAGGCGAGTCCGCCGCCATCCGTGGCGATCCAAAGCCGCCCGCGTCGATCGAGCGCGAGGTTCGACACCCAGTTGTTCGGCAGGCTGCCCGGGTCCTGGTGGGCATGCATGTAGTGGCGCCATTCGTAGCCATCGAATCGATCGAGCCCATCCTCGGTCCCGACCCATAGAAAGCCCTGAGCGTCCTGGGCAATCGACATGATCGCGCCTTGCGAGAGGCCGGATTCGGCGCCGGCGCGCGCAAACAGCATCTCGGGTGTCGGTGCCGCGAATGCGCGCATCACACCGGCAGCGGCCAGCGCGATCCACAGCGCCGCGGGCACGCGGGCCGGCCACGGTCTTCGCATGGGTTTCACCGACATGGGATTCTGCGCTCGAGCAATGAAAAACCTTGTTTTCCAAAGGGCTCGACCACAATAGAACAAGCCCGCCCGAGTCGCTCGCCGGGAGGTGCAGAGTGGAACCTGGGTCACACCGTTCGGCTGCGAAGCTGTTCACACAATGGAATCAACGAGTTCCCGGAGATCCAGCGATTGCGCGACGGTGTCCGCCGTGGCGAACGGCGCGTGCGGGAGCACCCCCAGGCAGGGGGCCGGGAGGGCCGAGCGCAGAAACGCGAGATTCTCGTCCCCGCGAGGGAACGCCGGTTCGATCGCATTCGCGACCCAGCCGCGCAGTGGCAGGCCGCGACTCACGACGGCCTGTGCGGTCAACAGGGCATGGTTCAGGCAGCCCAAGCGCAGACCCACGACGAGCACGACCCCCAGCTGCCAATGCTGGGCAAGGTCGGCGAACGAACGCTGCTCGTCGAGGGGCACGAGCCAGCCGCCGGCCCCCTCGACGACCAGCACGTCGCTGCGCAGACTCAGCCGCTCGTAGGCGCGGTCCAGCACCGCGAAATCGATGATCGTGCCCGCATCACGCGCCGCGATATGCGGAGCGATCGGGGGCTCGAAGGCGTATGGGTTCACCTCTTCGTAGCGCGCCCGCACGTTCATCGCGGCGTGCAGCGCGAGCGCATCCTCGTTGCGCAACCCCGCCGCGGTCGCCTGCGAGCCCGACGCGATCGGCTTCATCGCGCCGACGCGCAGTCCGCGGCGCGCGAAGGCACGGCATAACGCGGTCGAGACCCGCGTCTTGCCGACACCGGTGTCGGTGCCCGTGACGAACAAGCGCCGCGGCGTCATCGGGATCCGCGCCGGCTCGGCAGCTGTTGCCGCAGCTCGGCGACGCCGATGTTCGTCGTCGCGCCCGCGGGTCTTGCCGACATCGTCGCGGGCGCCCAGGCCTGCGCGAAGACCACCTCGTAGGTCGCCGGCAATCGACCCTGCTGTCGCGTCGCCTCATAGGCGGCCTCGACCCGCGCCAGCTTGCCCCGGCCGGTGAGTCCGCGCGGGCGTCCGGCCGTGAAGTTACCGTAGCCCAAGCCCTTCAGGTCGCGACGCAGCGCGCCGAAGTCATCGTATTGCAGCGTGTAGCGCTCGACATCGAGCACCGGCGCGGCAAACCCCGCGCGCACCAAGCCATCGCCGAGGTCATGCATGTCGATGAAGCGGTTGACGTGGGTGTGCGCGTCGACGGCGTCCCAGGCGAGGCGCAGTTCGCGCAAGGTGTCGGGGCCGAAGCCGCTGCAGGTCAACAGGCCGCGCGGCGCGAGCACGCGCCGAAATTCGGCGAACAGTCGGTCCGGATCGCACCAGGGCAGCAGCAAATTGCTGAAAATCAGGTCGACGCTGCCATCGGCCAGGGGCAGCTGTTCGGCGTCTGCACCGACGCGGTCGAAGCGGCGCCGCCAGGTGAACCGGGCCTTTGCGGCCTGGAGCATGCCGGGCGCCGAGTCGACGCTGAGCACCCGGGCGCGCGGATAACGCACTTTCAGCGCGAGACTCGCGTGGCCGGTCGCCGCGCCCGCGTCGAGCACGAGCCCGGGGGTCAACGAAGTCAGTTCCAGACGCTGTAACAGCTGTTGCCGAATCTCGGTTTGCAGCACGGCGACGCGGTCGTAAGTTGCGCTCGCCCGGTCGAAAGAGCGGCGCACCCTGCGCTTGTCCAGCGTGTACGGCGCTTCAGGCTCCAAGGGGCTCGGCGACGATCTGCAGGCGGTCGAACAAAGCGCGGTCGTGCGCGGTGTCGGGATTGCCGGTGGTCAGCAGTTTCTCGCCGTAGAAGATCGAATTCGCGCCCGCCAGGAAACACAGCGCCTGCAGCTCGTCGCTCATCTCGCCGCGGCCCGCCGACAAGCGCACGTGGGCGCGCGGCATGAGGATCCGTGCGACCGCGATCGTGCGCACGAAGTCGAAGGGATCGAGAGCCGCCGTATCGGCGAGCGGCGTGCCCGGCACGCGCACGAGCTGGTTGATCGGCACGCTCTGCGGGTGCGCCGGCAGCGTGGCGAGCGTGAGCAGCAGTTCGGCCCGATCCACGGCCTCCTCGCCCATGCCGACGATGCCGCCGCAGCAGACGTTCATGCCCGCCTCGCGCACCGCTTCCAGCGTATCGAGCCGGTCCTTGTAAGTGCGGGTCGTGATGATCTTTTCGTAGTACGCCGACGAGGTATCCAGGTTGTGATTGTAATAATCCAAACCGGCCGCCTTCAGTTCCTGCGCCTGTTCGCGCGTGACCATGCCGAGGGTCGCGCAGGTCTCGAGCCCGAGCTCCTTGACCTCGCGGATCATCGCCAGCACCTTGCGCAGATCTTTCGGCTTCGGCGAGCGATAGGCCGCGCCCATGCAAAACCGGGTCGCGCCCGATTCCTTCGCCGCGCGGGCGCGCGTGACGACCGACTCCAGTTCCAACAGCTCTTCGGCTTCCAAGCCGGTCTCGTAACGGACGCTCTGCGGGCAGTAGGCGCAGTCCTCCGGACAAGCCCCGGTCTTGATGCTGAGCAGGGTGCTCACCTGCACGGCGTTCGCGACCTGGTAGCGGCGGTGGACCCCCTGCGCCTGGAAGACCAGATCCATGAACGGCAGCGCGAACAGGGCCTCGACCTCGGCGAGCGTCCAATCGTTGCGTACGGTCATCGAGAGCATGAGCAGCGTTCTCCGGAAGGCGGTGTCGAGTCGCGGCCCGCCGTCGGCGGCCAGTGATCGTCCGTCGGTGGCCAGTGATCGTCGCCGAGCAGTATTCCGGCGCCGTGACGCTTAGTCAACCAAGAACGGCCGCCCTGGTTGACGAGGGCGCCGGGCTTGCGCGGCGGGGCCTGCGGGGAGGACTTAGAAATGCACTTCGGAAGGATGGAACACGTAGTTCAGCAGGATGCCGACGAACACCGACATCCCGAAATAATGGTTGCCCAGAAAGGCGCGAAAACATTCGGCGCGGTCGCGGTTTCGGATCAACCACAGATGATGGGCGAAGAAGATCGCGCCCGCGGCCAGGCCCAGCCAATACCAGGTGCCGAGGCGGGTGATGCGCCCGACGAGGATCAGCGAGAACAGCGTCATGGCCTGCAAGACCGCGATGATGTGCCGGTCCGAGTCGCCGAACAGGATCGCGGTCGAGCGCACGCCGATGCGTAGATCGTCGTCGCGGTCGACCATCGCGTAGATCGTGTCGTAGACGGTGACCCAGAGCAAGTTGGCGAGAAACAACAGCCAGCCGACCCTGGGGACATGTTCCAGCTGCGCGGCGAAGGCCATCGGAATGCCCCACCCGAACGAGAGGCCGAGATAGAGCTGGGGGACCGACAGAAAGCGCTTGATGAACGGGTAGGTGACCGCGAGGAAGGCGCCGACGACCGCGTACAGCAAGGTCAGCTTGTTCAACTGCAGGGCGAGCGCCAGGGCCACGAGCGCCAGCACCGCGAACAAGATCAAGGCCTCGATCGGCGAGATGCGGCCCGCCGCGAGCGGTCGATCGCGGGTGCGCTCGACGTGCGGATCGAAGCTGCGGTCCGCGTAGTCGTTGATGACGCAGCCGGCCGACCGCATCAAGACCACGCCGACGACGAAGACGGTAAAGATCCGCGGATCGGGCCGGCCGAGGCCGGCGAGCCACAAGGCCCACAGTGTCGGCCAGAGCAACAGCCAGATTCCGACGGGTCGGTCCAGGCGCATGAGCCGGGCGAACTCGAGGAAGGTCGCCGTGATCTGCGGGAGAACCTCGGTCGTCCAGGGATGAAAACGGACGCGGTAGACGAACCAGCGCCAGCGCGCGACCAGGATGTCGGCCAACTCGTCCCCGGAACGCGGCAGCGGCACGGCGTTCGCGGTCCTAGAGTCGGCCCATCGACGGCAGAAACGATTCCTGCACGAGGAGCGGCGCGCCGCGCAGCGTGAGCCGCGAGCGTCGCGCCCAGAGTCCGCCGGGCTTGACGTCGGCGCCGGCCAGCGCCCGCGCGCACAGCACGTCGGCTGCCGGCAGCCACGCGTATTCGTAGGAGCTGCGCTCGAATCCCGACAGCCCGGTCAAGGTTTCCCCGAGCGCCGCGTCGCCGAGTTCGGCGAGCCAGGGATGGCGCGTCAAGCTGGCATCGGGAATCACGGTCTGCGCATAGACCCAGACCCGGTCGTCACAGCGCATTTCGACGTCGCGAAAGAGACCCGCTTGGTCGCGGGCGCCGAGACCCCGCTGCAGATCGGCGCTCAGCAGGCCCGTGAATTGCTCCACGAGCCGCAGGGAGAACCGCTCGCCGCAGAGCTCTTTGAGGCGCAGCGTCAGCAGGCCCTTGCCGATCAGCCAAGGGCGCAACGGCCCCTCGATCGTGAGCTGGCCCAGCCTTTCGGCCGGCAGCCAGCCGGTCGCGGTTCGGTCGGATGCTTGTCCCGTGATCATCCGGCCATTCTACCCGACCCGTCCGTATTGCTCAGCCACACCGACCCAGCGGCGCACGAGCGGTGCGACCAGTTGCGGCCAATCCCGCAGCAGCGCCTCGGCGGCGATCTGCACGCGCGGCAGCAGATCGGCGTCCCGGCTCAGATCCGCGACCCGCATCTGCGCCAGCCCCGTCTGGCGCGTGCCGAGCAGTTCCCCGGGGCCGCGCAGCTCGAGATCGCGTCGGGCCACCTCGAAGCCGTCGTTCGTTGCGCGCATCACGCCCAGCCGCTCGCGGGCCACCTGCGACAAGGGCGAGCGGTAGAGCAGGACGCAGGAGCTGGCATGCTCGCCTCGACCGACGCGGCCGCGCAGCTGATGCAGCTGCGCGAGCCCCATGCGTTCCGCGTTCTCGATCACCATGAGGGTGGCGTTCGGGACGTCGACGCCGACCTCGATCACGGTGGTCGCCACCAGCAGCTGGATGCCGCCCGCCTTGAACCGCTGCATGATCTCGGTCTTCGCGGCCGCGGGCATGCGACCGTGCACGAGCCCGACGCGCAGCTCCGGCAGCGCCGCCGCGAGCGCCGCTGCGGTTTCTTCAGCCGCCTGGTAGGGCAGTTCGTCCGATTCGTCGATCAGCGGGCAGACCCAATAGGCCTGGCGACCGGAGAGGCAGGCCGTCCTTATGCGCTGCACGACCTCGTCGCGACGCTGCTCGGCGAGCACGACGGTTTGCACCGGGCTGCGGCCCGGCGGCAGTTCGTCGATGACCGAGACGTCGAGATCCGCATAGGCGGTCATCGCGAGCGTGCGCGGGATCGGCGTCGCGGTCATGATCAGCTGATGCGGCTGGCGGCCGCCGGCCGCGCCTTTTTCGCGCAGCGCCAGGCGTTGATGCACGCCGAATCGATGCTGTTCGTCGACGATCACGAGCGCGAGCGACGCGAAGGAGACGCCGTCCTGAAACAGCGCATGCGTGCCGATCACGAGCGGGGCCTGACCGTCGGCGATCGACCCCAGGGCCGCGGCGCGCGCCTTGCCCTTGAGCCGGCCCGTCAGCTGCGCGACGCCGACGGCCAGCGGATCGAACCAGCGATGGAAATTCAGCGCGTGTTGCTCGGCCAGCAGCTCGGTCGGCGCCATCAAGGCGACCTGGCGTCCCGCTTGCAGCGCGCGCGTCGCCGCGAGCGCCGCGACCAGGGTCTTGCCGCAGCCGACGTCGCCTTGCACGAGGCGCAGCATCGGCGTCGCCTGGGCAAGATCGGCTTCGACTTCCGCGAGGACGCGCGTTTGCGCGCCGGTCAGGCGGAAGGGAAGCGCGGCCAGCAGCCGGCGTTTCAAGGTCTCGTTCGCCGGCAGCGGCCAGCCCGGGTCGCTTTGGATGCGTTTGCGCAGCAATTTCAAGGACAAATGATGGGCGAGCAATTCCTCGAAGGCCAGGCGGCGTTGTGCCGGATGGCGCCAGGCCAGCAAGGCCTCCACCGGCGCGTCCGCCGGCGGCCGATGCACGTACAGCAGCGCCGCATGCAGAGCGGGCAGGGCGCTATCGGCGAGGATCTCGGCCGGCAGGCAGTCCGGCAGGTCCTCGGGCGAGAGTTGATCGAGCGCGAGCCCCACGAGCTGACGCAAGCGGCCCTGCGTGATCCCCTCGGTCGCGGGGTAGATCGGCGTCAGGTGCTCCAAGGCCTCCTGGGCGGCAGCGGCGTCGACGCGCCGATATTCCGGATGGATGAACTCCAAGCCCTGCGCGGAACGCCGCGCCTCGCCGTAGCAGCGGAGGCGCAAGCCCCGGACGAGCGCCTGTTGTTGCTGCGCCGTGAAATAGAAAAACTTGAGCGTCAGGAATCCCGAGCCGTCCGCGATTCGGCACAGGAGCTGACGACGGCCCCGAAAGCTCAGCTCGGTGAGTTGCACCTCGCCTTCGACGACCGCCCGCTGCCCGGGCAGAAGCTCGCCCAAGGGCACGATCTGGGTCCGGTCCTCGTAACGCAACGGCAGCAGGAAGACGAGGTCCCGCGTGGTCTCGACGCCGAGCGCGAGCAGTCGCTGCGCGAGCGCCGCGCCGACGCCGCGCAGCGCGGTGACCGGCCGTGGCTCCTTCACAATGCGACGATGCACTCCACTTCGACCTGCGCGTTGCGCGGCAGGGAGGCGACGCCGACGGCGGCGCGGGCCGGGTAAGGCTCGCGAAAATACTCGGCCATGACCCGGTTCACGAGCGCGAAGTGGCCGAGATCGGTCAGGAAGATCGTGACTTTGACGACCTCGTCGAGGCTCGCGCCCGCGGCGAGCACGATGGCCTTGAGGTTCTCGAAGACGCGGCGCACCTGCGCCTCGATGTCGCCGACGATCAGCGACTGGGTCGCGGGGTCCAGCGGGATTTGGCCCGAGACCCAAATCGTGTTGCCGACGCGCACGGCCTGCGAATAGGTGCCGATCGCCGACGGAGCGTCGGGCGTGGAGATGATCTGTTTGCTCATGGTTCGATCCGGGGGAGTTGTCGTTAGGCCAGGCTGCGAAAGACTCGTTGGACGTCCGGCATGCGCCGGACGGTCTTGATGATGCGGGCGAGGTGCTTGCGGTCGCGCACCTGCAGTTCCAGCGTCAGCGCCGAGGTCTCGCTGTCGCGCTCCTCGAGAATCACGTGGTCGATGTTGGTCTCGGTGCCCGCGACGCTGGCGGCGACGGCGGCGAGCACGCCCACGCGATTGCCGACCTCCAGCTGGATTTCGGAGCTGAACAACCGGTCGTGCGTGGCCTCCCAGGCAACCGAGATCCATTTCTCCGGCTGCTTGCGATACTCGGCGAGGTTGCCGCAATTCTGACGATGAATCATGACGCCGCGTCCCGTGCTGAGATAGGCCATGATCGGATCGTTCGGAATCGGGAAGCAGCACCGGGCGTAGGTGACGACCAGTCCCTCGGTTCCCGCGATCATCAGGGGACCGCCGGCCGGCGCCTTCTTGTCGGCCTCGTCGGTCACCGGTTGCAGCCGGCGCGCCACCAGGGGCGCGAGCCGCTCGCCGAGACCGATCTTCTCGAACAGTTCCTCGTCGTCGCGCAGATTCAGTTCCGTGACCACCGAATCGATCTCGGTCTGCGGGATCTTCTTCAGGCTCAGCGAGAACTCCTCGAGTGCGAGCCCCAGCATGCGCCGCCCGAGCTCGGCCGCTTCACCACGCTTCATGTTCTTCAGGTATTGACGAATGGCCGCACGCGCCTTCGCGGTGACGAGAAATCCCGACCAGGACGGATTCGGCGTCGCGCCCTTGGCGGTGATGATCTCCACCGTCTGCCCGTTGCGCAGCGGCGTGCGCAAGGGCACGAGCCGTCGGTCCACCTTGGCCGCCACGCAACGATTGCCGACGTCGGTGTGGATCGCGTACGCGAAATCCACCGCCGTGGCGCCGCTCGGCAGCCGCAGGATCTTGCCCTTCGGCGTGAACACGTAGACCTTGTCCGGGAACAGATCGACCTTGACGCTCTCGAGGAACTCCTCGGAGCTGCCACCTTCCTGGATCTGGACCAGATTCGCGAGCCATTCGCGCGCGCGGTCGGCCTCGACGCCGCCATAGACGTCGCCGCCGGACTTGTATTTCCAGTGCGCGGCGATCCCCGACTCGGCGACGCGATGCATCTGCTCCGAGCGGATCTGCACCTCGATCGGAATGCCGTTCGGGCCGAACAGGGTCGTATGCAGCGACTGGTACCCGTTGACCCGCGGAATGGCGATGTAGTCCTTGAAGCGACCAGGCATGGGTTTGTACAGGCTGTGCACGATTCCGAGGACGCGATAACAGGTGTCGGCCGAATCGACGATGATGCGAAAGCC
>Ga0116231_10006775_pt1 | contig 21511 bp, 17 predicted proteins | sample S1TSphgellanicum_2_FD_89695 | JGI IMG/M metagenome (GOLD analysis project Ga0116231, IMG submission 89695) | Host-associated microbial communities from peat moss isolated from Minnesota, USA - S1T2_Fd - Sphagnum magellanicum MG | ecosystem: Host-associated > Plants > Peat moss > Unclassified...
AGGAAAAGGATGTTGTACATCCAAATGTTACCTATCAATTTTATTGTGAATCTCAAATTTTGTTTCAATTTGGAGCTTTTGTCGCCCCAGGAGTATAGTGCACTGTGCAATCTACAAGTAGTGGTCATTGAAGAATATTGTGAGCACTATAATTAATTGTTCTTGGGTGTGAGGTCGAGCTGTTTGGTGGGCTTCTTGCTTGGGATTTGATACTTTGGGATTCGAAAAAAAACATTCGGTAGGTAAACAAATCTGTTTCACCAAATTGTTCACGAAATTGCTAAGATATGGGTACACTATAGCATACAACACTATGTAGTATGCATACCCATAGTTCCCAGGAAATGGGTACATCATAGCACACACTATATAGTATGCTTACATAATACAAGTTGTGACCAATTTCCATTGCTAAACACCAAAGTTGGTCCATCACAACTTAGAAGAGAAAGGGCTTTGGAAGTTGGGAAGGACCTCCGCTAATGGATTAGACTTGGATCGGTGAAAGTATTGAATGTTGGCATAATTGACAAGTTGTGCAATTTGTCAAATAATTAGCCTGACATGCACTAAAACTCTTTGTTTCTTTCCAATTGATTATTTCCCACTTCAAGAACATTCATTGGGAATGTTTGATTATGTTTAGGTATGACATGGGGGAAAACCTCATGAATGAATTATGAGGAATGACCGACCTTTCAAAACAATCCACTAATAAGATGCCACAGCTTGGGAACAAAAAACACTTATGTCCACCAAATAAACCCTTGACTCCACCCTTTGAAATAGAAAAATCTGTAAGTGTTCATTTCTAGTAGGCTAGATTGATTGAAAATATTTCTTGTTCAAGTCTTTCACAAAATTTCAATATTACAAAAACAAAACTCTTACATATTTCAAAATTTGAACTTGCAAAAAAATAAAATGGAGCCAATTTTTCCCCATCAATCCCCTCAAAAAAGAAAAGAAACTATGGGGCATGTGATGGGCATGGTCCTTGGCTGAATATTTTTTTTGGAGAAATGGCTTCATTGGCCCCCTTGCCCGTCTCCCAACCACCACCACCACCACCACCTTAGCTACTACAATGAAGACAATTATTTACATTTTTTAATGGTAAAATTGTTGCACAGACTACACTTTTGTATCCGACCCTCACCAACTTCCTCAACTTATGTCAACACTAACTTATAAAGTTATACATAAGGACTTTTGTCGCATAGTGTATGGGAAGTACTAGTGAAGACAATGGGTTATGACAATTTCTCTAGGAGACTGGCAATTGTTATTTGGTAATAGTACAATTATTACACCCAACACACACTCACACACTCACGTGGAGGGTTTGTTATAACCTACATATGACATTCTATGACATATCACTCGCAAGTAAAGTCCCCCCATGATTGTAATAGAAAATACAAGTGTACTTTCCGAGAGTGTCGGATAGGCATGGAGACCAATAAAATGAACTCTGCAGTGTTGAACCTGCATCCAAGTTCTAACCCTAGGCCTTCTGTCCATTGGTTAGTGATCCAAAGGGGCTGGAAAGGATGGGGGAGTGGTGGGGAGGTGGTGGAGAACTGCTTACAAAACCCAGAAAAAAAAAATTCCTTCTCTTTCCTAGTTGTAGACAAAAGCAGGTTTGTGTACTATAAGCTCCCCCCCAAGTGGGCATTCCTAAAATAAGGGAGGCCTAGGACAAAGGGGGTGGTAGTTTAGTCCAGCCTCACATTTCTTCAAGTGATTTACTTTGCTATAAACTTTCCCATATGGTGACTTGATGGAAGAATGTTCCCAAAATAAGTATCTTGTCAATGTCATTGTGTGATTTCACACTGAAGTGCCCTAATGCAAAAGGAAATTAACTCTAGATTACATGAGGACAATTTGATTGTAGATTGGCCAATTGAATTGGATTTTAGGACACTCTTTTTATTCACTTGTTGTTGTTGTTTTGATCTAACCAAAAAAAGAAAAATAAATTAGAATGATATTGGTTGGGTGATCAAAGTGACTAGAAAAAAATTCAATCTATAAGTACATGTCATTTTGAGTCTAACCATTGGATCTAACCCAAAATGTAAATTTGGGTGACCAGATTGACAACAAAAATGGTCAATCTATACATAACATACATATACGAGGGTATAATGTGAAGTGAAGTGGGTTATATTTTTTTTCAATGAAAAGTTAGAAGGTATGTAGCAATCTACTTCACACGGTGAGTGGACTATCATTGATTGAAAAATACGCACATCACAACCACCTTCACCCATGGCCTGGACAACTTCTTGTTGCAAGGTGTCCAACACCAGTGATGAGAGTGAGAGCTGTTGGGCTTCCTCTTTCCCAACTAAAGCTATTATTATGTAGAAGGGTGTCAGCCTTCCATACCAAGAAATCCATTAAAATACAAAGAAGTAGTCATCAAGCTGTCATGATTTCTAGTGCAATTGGGGTCCACTAGTAGCTACTACTACTACAACTACTACACCATTTTGCCTCCTAGGGTGGGGTGAAGAAAGTAAAATCAATCATAAAGCAAAGCCAAAGAAGATTGGTTAGGTAGGTATCATTTGAGGTCTTGACCTAGGGGCCCCAACACCCACAAAAGTGTTCCATTGGATGTAATCTCTAATTGGATGGAGCCTTCAATTTGGAGGCTTTCATTTCTTTTTGTGGATGAAAGAACTTCAAAATCAATCAAGCAAACAAATCAATCATAAAGCAAAGCCGAAGAAGATTGGTTAGGTTAGGTAGGTACCATTTGAGGTCTTGACCTAGGGACCCCAACACCCACAAAAGTGTGCCATTGGATGCAACTTCTTCAAGTGGATGTAATCTTTTAATTGGATGGAACGTGCAATTTGGATGCTTTCAATTTTGTGTGTGGATGAAAGGACCTCAAAATCAATCAAGAAAACAAATCAAGCACAAAGCAAAGCCCAAAAACATTGGGTCAGGTAGGTATCATTTATGTTCTTGACCTAAGGGCCCAACACCCACAAAATGTGTACCATTGGATGCAACTTCTTCAAGTGGATGTAATCTTTAATTGGATGGAGCCTTCAATTAGGAGTCTTTCATATTTTTGTGTGGATGAAAGAACCTCAAAATCAATCAAGAAAACGAATCAATCACAAAGCAAAGCCAAAAACATTGGGTTAGGTAGGTTTCATTTGAGTTCTTGACCTAGGGGGCCCAACAACCACACAAGTGCACCCTTGGATGAAACCCTTCAATTGGGTGTAATCTGGCATTTGTGTAGGGCATTACCTTAATTGCTAAGGTTCACACCCATCTAGTTATCTCATGAACCTTGTAATGGCCCCAAAGGCTGGACCAATGAGATTCACAAAGGTCCATTTTGAATTACAGAAAGGGACTTTAAAGCCTCCAACATGGCTGCTAGTTGTCCCTTCCTAAAAAAATTGTAAGGGACCCTAAGGGCCTCTAAGTAGATTCACAGAGGTCCCTTCCACAAAATGGAAAAGTAACCGCAAGGCCTCCAAGTGGATTCACGGTAGGTCCACTGGAAAATGGGACCCTGAGGGCCGCCAAGTGGATGCACAGAGATCCCTTTCAAAAAGAAAAAGAAAAAGGGACCTTAATTAAGGGCTCTCAAGTGGATTCACAAAAGGTCCCAAAGAAGGGACTTCTGTGGAAACAAACAGAAAATCCCAATTTCCCGCCTCAGAAAGATCCTTCACGTCTCCAATGTGGAATTTACGCTGGGAACGAGTGTTCTCTAAGCCTATCAGCCAGGTTCTCAGGCATGGGGAACTCTGACTCCCTACCGCCTTTCAGTAAAGTTTTAGATTTACCAAGATTAATAGCCTAATGAGTTGTAAAACGATGAAAGTAGATAGTTTTTTTTGTCTTTTTATGGCTACAGTTTACCCACAAGTAGCTACCTACTACCCTACCACTGCCCATGTGCTTGAATCATTCATCGTAGGTAGTAGGTACCTAGTTTAGTAGGTAGGTAGGTAGGTAGGTACCTACTACATTCCCCCACGCCCGCTTCTGCTGCGCTCCTGGTTCTCTCTCTTCGCCATCGCTCATGGGCGTTGTCGTCGTCGTCGTCTCGGGGTCGTTGCGGGTGTTGCTGCGTGCAATTCTGTGCACAGATCTGCGCGTTTTGGCGTTTGTCGCTAGTATGGCGGTGCCGTTGTGTTGTTAGTATTTTGTGCCGCTTCGTTTCTGGGCTTCCTGGCGAGTATTATGCCGTCGGGAATGAATGTACCTGCGGTTGGGGTCTCGATCAAAACGTTGTTGTATCCCGTAACTTGCGATTTTTTTCTCGTCGCGCCTCAGATGGCGCCTCGTTGTTTGTGGCTTGCACCGGAAGCAGTGGTTTCATTTTTCGGGTGTTTAGGAGGCCGTAACAAGGTGTAGAACCGCTGAGTTGTAGGGAGGATGCTGCCTGGCTAACTGGCTAGCGTCGCTATGTGTTTTGTGGCTTGAGAATCGGTGTGGTAAGGTTCTGTGGCCTATGACGGCGGTTGTTGGGCATCGGGAGTTTGCGGTTGCAGTGCCGCGTAGTGGTTGCACTTCGGGAGGATTGCGCAGTCGATGAGTTTTTTGAAGACGATTGCGCTGGTAGGGGGAATAGCAGAATGGGACTCGGGGAGCAGCGCCCGGCTACGGCAACCCTGGAGCAGCAACAGAAGCAGAAACAGGAGGGGGAGGAACAGCAGGGGCGGCAGCAGCAGCAACAGCAAACAAGCGATGCAGAGAGTGTTCGCAAGACCGCATCTGGTACGAGTAACGACAGCTACACCAAGATGGATCCGCCGGGTGATGAGTTCCCCGTAGGGATGCGAGTGCTCGTGGTAGACGACGACCGAATCTGTCTGGTCGTCTTAGAGCAATTGCTGCGACGATGTGCTTATCAAGGTACCTATGTGTTCATAGTACTACTTCACGCTTGTTGTCTTCATCTGCATACTACACATGTATTCCTCTCTCCATATTTTGTGATTGCCGAAGAATTTGCAAAGAATGAAGCTTCTTTGTTCAACTAGTCAATCTAAATTAGAACTGGAATGTAGAGAGGCAAGGCAGAAGGAATTATAGTAATCTCTTCCTCAAAGCGAAAGGACGATGATGATCCAGGGCCTCATTTCTCCTCCTTCTCATTTGCACCTTCCCATATCAATCACCTGCAAACCAGTCTGCAAGAAAAACCGGTCTAGGGATAATGACTTCCAGAGAGTTTGAGAAGAAAGCTGAAAGAAGCCCTAGTGTGAGGAATATGATGTGGTCTTTTGTTGCATCATAGGGAATGCATTACAGACCACATCATACCTCATGCTAGAGAATGATGGAACCCAGAGGAATCTCTCTTTGTGATTTTTTCCCCCAATGCAGAGGCTGACAAACAGTTCTTGTATGTATTGCTTGGTAGTCACAACTTGCTGGAAGGCGACAAAAGCACTGGAATTGCTGCGGGCAAACAAGGATGCATTTGATGTGGTGATCAGTGATGTACATATGCCTGATATGGATGGTTTCAAATTACTTGAGCATGTTGGCCTCGAGATGGACCTCCCTGTTATCAGTAAGTGTGGTTGCTCTGTTGACCTCTTATGTATTGCTTCTTTGTTTTTTCCAATTCTATAAACAACTTGTGAAAACCAGCTTGATGTATTTGGGAATTGTTAAGTTTTGATTGGTACTGAGCATATCATCTTATTAGATCTCCCATTGAATGCAGTGATGTCAGCAAATGGTACTGTAAGTGCGGTGATGAAGGGGATTACACATGGAGCCTGTGACTATCTTCTGAAGCCAGTAAGAATAGAAGAGCTTAGGAATATATGGCAGCATGTGGTTCGAAAGAGGCGTAATGTCCCAAAGGAATTAGACAAATCTGTTAGTGCTGATGGTGTGGAGCGTCAAAATGGGGAGTGTGCATCATCGGCCAATGACACAACAGATGCAAATTGGAAGCTGTCTAAAAAGAGAAAGGAAGCAAAGGAACTTGAAGATGATAATGAATTGGATGGTGATGATCCTTCTTGTTTGAAAAAGCCTCGTGTTGTGTGGTCAGTGGATCTCCATCAGCAATTTGTCTGTGCTGTAAACCAGTTAGGGGTTGAGAGTAAGTTTTTGCCTAACTAAAAGCTTAATATATCCATCTGTCTGATTGGTTATGATTGGTAGTTGTAGCAAGGGGATTTGCATAGTGATGACAGTGGCAATAGTATATGGTGCAGGAAAGCATTCTAGAGAAGAGATGCATAGGATGTAACCTATTACCTCTTGAAGACCAAGGTTCAGTCACATAGTCTGATTTCCTTCAACTAGTCATCTGGTATATTTTTTAAGTTTGTGGATGTAGGTCTTCATAGTAACATTATGGATATCAACAAATAAACCTCCTGAAGCTATAAGTATTGGGTTCCAATTTTGATGCAGAGGCTGTACCCAAAAGAATTTTGGAGCTAATGGGTGTTCAAGGTTTGACACGAGAAAATGTTGCCAGCCATTTACAGGTACAGATTAAGGACAAGTCAAGATCCAGTTGCATGCAGTTCATAGTTTTATATTCCTCTCTTCTCATTAGCCAAGGAACACTGGCCACATTAGAAGAATTTGAACCTCTTTCTGTTTATGAAAGTTGGGAGGGTAATTACTTCCTTGCTGAGATGATTTGGAGATGCAGTTCAAATTATGAAGCATATTCTGACCTGCAGTACTTGATCACTGGATGCTGGATGGCCACTATGCCATTAAAAGGAATAAACTATTGGCTACCATGTTGACTATGATCCAGTAGGTTTTGTCATAAACATGATGAAGATGCATGGCTTGTTGGAAGTTTCCTAATTTCTAGGTGGAATGATGACCATCTCTGAAAGGAGGTGGTAATGTTATTGGGTGAAGAGCCACTCAGTAACCAATTAGTAGTGGCCAACTAAGTGTCTACCCCTTTTTTTCCCCTCCCTATGTAGGGTCATAAGACTTAAATCACCTCTAATCTGGTGAAACATGGTGGTTGTTTGTCAACTTGTAGAAGTACCGGTTATACCTGCGGAGATTAACAAGTCAACAAGGTGGAGATCCAACATTTGGTCCTGGGTCTTTTGATTTCAGCTCCTGTGATGGTGATTTTCGAGCCCTTGCTGGTGGCAGTGGGCAGCTGCCTGATCAAACTCTTGCGGCCTTGCGTGCAGGATTGTTGACTGGATCAAGAGCAAATGATTTTGCAATCAGTGGTGACCTTGATACTTCCTCCCTCCTCCAGTTTGCTGATATGCAAGGCTCTACCAATGTTGGACCTGTGGCGAGACCACAAATGAGCTCAGCTCCACTGATAGGTGGTCAGACTCTTCTATTCCAGGGTGTGGCTGGTGGGCTTGATCTAGACAGGCTTGCTCAGCCCCACCATGTTGCTGCACTCAGGCAGCCAGGCGTAATGGATGAGGCAACAGCCCTAGCAGCTAATATCCAGCATCAGGTAGTGGAAACTAGTGGGCTTGGAACCTTGAGTACAAGCCCACCAGGCAGAGCCCAACCTGAAAATGCCCTAATAATGCAGCTCCTTCAGCAAAGAGCAGGTGCTGATAATGTCAGTTCTGTTCGTACAGGAGGTCTGCTGCCACTTGGGGCAAGTTGTTTAGATACTAGGGGGCTTTCTGATTTTCTGGGCACTGGGAGAAGGGTAACAGGACCCCCTCCTGGAAGCATGGTTGCAACAATATCAAATGCACTGGATGCTTTAATCCAACCTAACACTGATGTCAACTACCCAGGACAAAGTAGCAGAGTTGTCCCTGTAACATTTCCTCCATCTGGTATGGGGACAGGGTCCCCTGTGATAAATGAGAGACCCAATGAGGCAACTATGAGAGCAAACCTTCTCCCATCACGTTATGCTGGCAATGGTTGTGGACAGGGTATGAGTCAGAATAACATTAGATCAGGTTGGTCAGGGCCACAGAAAGGCGTTACTAGTCTCCATGATGAACTTGGGTTACCACAGGTTGCTAGATTTGACCCGCACTGTGATTATAATCACATTGCCACCTCCAATCAGCTAAGTGGAGGAGTTGCATCAGGGCAACATGCCCCTGGAATGATTATTTCATCAAGATTAGCAGCAGACAGAGCAGTGGTTGGGCCATTGTACAATGGTGGTAATCATCAAAATGGTAGTGAGGCATCAACAACAGACAGCAATGAGAAACAGAGGAAAGATCAAAGAAGGGCTGACTCAGTCTACTCAAAGCTGGAATGCCAATTGTTATCCACTGATGCCTCATCAGATGACCTGTTCAATATGGTCTTCAATAAACAGGTTGGTTGTTCCCATGAGATCCCACTTGTTTACATTGTCCTTGAGAAACTCCTTTTCCTTCTCTTTTTCTTCCAGTGACTGTTGAAAAGAGGTGACAAACACACTGTATTTCAGATGTGAGTGCAGAGTGGCAGAAGAGAATCTGCACAAAAAGACTGATGCCTGTCTTGTATTTGTGCCCACCAGCAAGCACAAGCGGGGAACATGAGCTTCTTGGAAAGTGATCTTGGATCTGATGGCTATGTGCTGGATGGTCTCTTTGTAAAGTGATGGAAAATCATTGACAAGTTCAGGAGTTTTTCTACCCTCAAAATCAGTCCTGGGGTATGTAACACGCAGAACATGCATGGAAATATGCACTCTTCCTGTTGCATGAGTTGTAGTGGGTTAAGAATTCAGTGCAGCAGCAGCTTTGTGGCATCAGATTCTGGGGTTGATTTTGCACAGCGTTTACAGTTTGGTTTCAGGGCACCTACGATTCAAGGGAGAGGTAGGCCCACCAATTTAGGTCTACATTTATTTGCACTAAGAGGATTAGGGAGTGCAGGTGTAGTGTATATTGAGATGCCTCCTGTTTCTTCTTGAACAGAGGTGGTGGTGGGGTGGTACCATGATGATGGGAGGGGTGGGGGTCCTTAACCATGAAGGGTTTAATTGTTCAGCAATGAGGAAAGGGAGAATAAAAGGAAGAGTTGATGGAACATCATCAAATTAGGCAAAAACAAGCGGGTTGCAGTTGAAGCAGCAGGTGTCAACACATGGACCAATCCTGCTACCCATTACTTTCATTGGTAACTCCCACACCTCCACCACCAGTTGTGAATGAAAGTTTTAGTCTTGAATCAAAAACTCCATCCATCCATTGATGGGCACTGACCCACAATTCCCTTGAGTTTTATTATCTGAAGAAAAACACTTACTTACCTGCACAAACATACACAAGGTGCACCAAAGCTTCATCATGGCAGTGTATACAGTCTGAACTTCAATTCTGGTGCTTCATGGATTTATGCAATGAAGGGACACTAATAAATAACGATTCCTTTTTTTTTCCCATACATGAGGATTTTCTAATAGTACCTCCTAGCATTACTCTTAATCCAAAGAAGTAAGAGCACACTTTCTAGCATCATTGAGTTGGGCTACATTGAAACTGCGCTTACTCATATTATGGTGTAGCAGCATATTATGGGTAGCGGAACTCAATGATGTTAGAAATGTAACAACCTTGGTGGAGATTTCCTTCATTGTTTGGGGGATCTCCCTAAGTGTAGTTTCCTGCACCAGAGGGTTCTTACAAACTCCATGTATTGGGGGTGATTTGTGGACAAGGAACACTGATTGTTGATTTTGGTCAATTGCAGCTATGCAATTGATGCCACTTGGTTGTTACACCCAGGAAGACCTTGTTGTCGAGGCCCTTGGACCTTGGGCTTTACCTTTGGGTCCCTGGACATAATGCCTGGACAACATGGCCTTCCCCTATATGTATTGCTTGGAAAACAAAAGATATTTTGAAAGAGGAAGGTGTAAACCTAACCTTGTGACTACCACTGCTCACATTGAGATGGACATAGCTTGCACCTTCTAGAGAGTGCAATGGAGACCTAGTGCATTGAAAACGTGATGGTGGTTGGAAGACCTTTTGGCATCAACAAGTTGTGTGACTTTGCATAAAATGTCATCAACTTGTTTATACAAACAACCAAAGATTTAAGCAAAGTTATTAGCTTGCATGTTATACAATAGACTGGAACTGGTAGAATTTTTTTGGTTTATGTGGAGTGCAAACAACAAAATAATATTCCTTGAGTCATTGCTTGTTTCATGCAAACAACCAAATAAAAATTTTGAAAGTCACAAGCCTGTTCATTCAAACAACCGATTTTTTAAAAGAATTCACAAGCTTGTTTAATCAAACAAACAAATAATTTTCTGAAAAGTTTTCAGCTTAATTAAAAAACAACTAGATATTTTTTCAAATTCATCAACTCATTTATGTAAACAATCAAATATCTTTTGCAAAATCATCGCAAAGACTGGTTTTTCTCACACAAAAGGCCATGGCCCATGACATATAGGGGAGGGAAGCTTTGTAGTTTCATCCATTACAATGAACAATTTGCACTGTTTATCATGGGATAAATTAGAACTAAAATGAAAATTTTGACACTCAGTAATGGCACTGCAAATTGTACATTGCAATGGATGGATGAACCCACAAAGTTTCCCTCACACATGTGCCATAAGCCACAACATGGTCAAATTGTTTATGCAAACAAAGAAAGATTTGGAACTTGGAAGCAACAATTTTTTTTGGGGCCAAATTTTGTCAAAATGAGAGAAAAAAACCCAAAAAAATAAAATTAAAATATTCTTCTTTTTGAAAAAAAATTGACCACATTTGGACTCTGATTTTAGTTTGGTAGCATTTTAAAAATATTTAGTCCATTTAATGCTAAATACCTTTTGGGATGCTAGCCAATGATGCAACAACATTGGAAAATTGAAAAAGAAATCACTCCTTGGAAGGAAGGATATAAAATTGGGCCCCAAATTTCAAGAACCATAGTCAAAGCATGTGCTCCCCCCCCCCCCCCCCCCCCCAACACCCTTCAACTTACCCGGTACACTCCAGAAGGACAAATCCACGGCTGAGAAAGTGTGATCCTGAACCGTTGATCTGGCATATGATACAAATCCAATCAATCCGGGACCAGTGCTTTTTTTTCACTTTTTTCATATCGAAATTTAGGCGATTTTTTTCTTAAATTTTGCAAAATCAATCGAATTTGCACTAGAAAAACAAAAAAATTCCAAAGAAATCCCCAAAATACCGAAATTTCGCCAGAAAAAAGAACACTGGTCCTGATTCAGGACATGAATATCACAGTAGCATTTATAATTTCTTTTTTTTGCCATGGCTAAATATGGCAATACAGATAATAAATAAATAGCTAATATTAGAAACCCCAGTTTGAACCCTTTTTTTTTGGCTTGAGAAAAATGCTGGAGGATGGAGAGTTCAGCACACGTGACTATCATGTGATTGGCCAATTAAAAAACCAAAAATTCACCATTTAAAAAAAAAATCCCATAAACACACATTTTATATTGAAAAAAACATGTTTATCAATATACGTTTTTCAATTTTATAAATAAATAAATATCGAAAATTCATCATCATACATCCATCAAAATCCATGTAAGCAGACCTTGAAGGCCTCTAGGCACCAATGGAGAAGCACGTGGACAATTTGCAGACCGCGCAATCTCCACGTCGACCACAACACGGGCATGCCACACGCTATTCCAATTGGCGATGACTTTTTCTTTTCTTTTTTTTCCTTTTTTTGTGTATTTGTAATTAAAAAGGGGAAAACGGGCTCACTTTTCAGACTTTCAAATCCCCCCCTTCCCCCAACCCCCCACCCACCCTTTTCCCACCGTCCCAACCAAAAAAAAAGGGGTGAGGGACGTGGGGGACTAAAAACACTGAGTCCTGTGCTAAGTATTTTTACCTTTGTCCAAAATAAGGCGGAAGTTTGGCTCTCCCTATTTTTGGGGACCTTTAAAATTAGCTAACTACAATTGCAAATATCAGACCCCCCCAACCCCAAAATAGGCACCCCCCAATAGGTACCTTTCTAATTCAAGTCTCTAATAATACAGTAATTGCACCCCCTCTTTCTAAGAGTCCTAAGATCTTCTTTCTTTAAGAGAGAGAGGAGGGGAAAAAAAAAGAAAAAAGCACCCAAGAAGTTCAAAAAATTAGATAGGTGCAATTATTATTAGAGCCTCTACCCAGAGTCCCCTCCTTTCAAAATAGGTAGGTAGGTTAGTTCCACTTCCCATTTTGTTTTTTTGCGAAAAATAAATCTTCCCGTTTACGCCACATAAATAGAACCCCAAAAAAGTAGTGGAAATTTGATTTAAGGGGGTGGGGGGGGGGTAAAAAAGAGAGCGAGAGAAAATAAAGAAGGAAAATAAATAAATAAATAAAACGGGCATGTTGTTTAACGCGGGAAGACGAAGACCCAGTTTACGTATTCCACTTGGCCCATGACTGCGTTCCCATTGGCGTCGACGCGTACTTACGTGCACACGTCGTGAGAACGGGAGTTTCGCTGCTGACTTTCTTTCTTTCTTTGTTTCTTCGTCGCGTGCACCGTCGCGGCTGCTGCCGCGGCCGCTGATACTCATCGCCTTTCTTCCCGCAATTCTCTCTTGCGCTTTAAAGAAATTCGCTGAAATTTTGGGCTCTAGTTGCTGTACGCAAATCAAGTCAGCTTTTTGTTCCAGTGAGATGAGAGGAGAAGGATACGTGAAGGGAAGGGAAGGAAGGAGACTAGAGAAGTCGGAGTAGGAGAGGATGCAGTTCTCATGAAGTCATAAGAAAATTGTAAACTGCCAAGAGATCTAGCTTGTGGTATAGGGACTCGGGAAGGAGTAGAAGAAAGATTGGGAATTTGAAGAAAGGATTCGTTCATGCTTTAGGGGTGATCATCATCATCGGAGGAGAATCGGATCTCAGCAGCAGCAGCAGCAGCAGCAACAGGCATCTCTCTGATGGTGTCGCCCAAGGCGTCAGCCACAGGGGGGCTCGGCTTCCGCAACATGGCGCAGCAGCAACAACAACAAGCTGGGAATCCTAACAACAACACAAGACCCGGCGCCACGGAAGGCAGTAGCGGTGGCAACAACAACAACAACAACACTGGCGGCAGTAGTAACAACACGGTGGTGCCGGGACATCACGGGCGCCACAACTCCAGTGGACGCTACATGAACTTGTCGCGCGATGAGAGCGAGATGAGCGAAGTGGAGAGCGAAATCGGCTCCGAGTTTTTGTACACGGTGCATATCCCTGCTACTCCCGAGTACCAGCTCATGTCCAACACTCCCACTGTGCGTCCTATGGATCCCGCCATCGCTGCCAAAGCCGATCAGCAATTCGTTTCCAATGCGATCTTCACGGGCGGATTCAAGAACAAACCTCGCGGCCATGCGATGGAGAAGATGATGGACGGGGTGGAAGGCAACCATCCGCAGCTAGCAGGTGCGAGAGGAGGACCTACGTGCTCAGTCGACGGCTGTGACGGCAAAGCGATGAGAGATGAGCGAGGCAACGACATAACACCTTGCGACTCCTGCGGATTCCGTGTCTGCCGTGACTGCTACATCGATGCACTGAATGGCTCTGGGAAATGCCCGGGTTGCAAGGAAGAGTACAAGATGATCACAGACGAGGAGGAGCCCAGCCTCCTCGCACAAGAAGATTCCGAGAACGACATGCGCACATCAGGAGGATTGCCGCTGCCGGGTGGTGCCGACAATGGTGGTGCCAAGACGGAGCGCCGTCTGTCGATTCTCAAGTCCGCAGAACCGGGTATCATCAGCACGCAATCCAGTGCGGATTTCGACCACGCTCGCTGGCTGTACCAGACCAAAGGCTCTTACGGCTATGGTAATGCGTTGTGGCCGACTGAAGACACTTACAACGGCGGCGGCGACAATCCTGATCTGGGTATTCCTCCCAATTTCAAAGACCAGATCAGACGTCCTCTCTCCCGCAAGTTTGCCATCTCCGCCAAGATCCTCACCCCTTACAGGTACTAGAGCTTCCTCCATTCACCACAACAATGCTGCGGCAATGTGTTACAATCCTCCTCCTCCGCCTCCTTTTGCTTCGAGAGGTTTTCAAAGGTTTTGTCGAGAGGTTTTGTGGGGCTTCTGGAGGATCTGCAATGGTTCTGAGTAAGCTAGCTTGCTGGATCCTTTTGAGTGCAGATTGCTGGTGGTGATTCGGATGGCAGTGTTGGCTCTGTTCCTGGCATGGAGAGTCAAGCACAAGAACACAGATGCAGTTTGGCTATGGGGGATGTCAGTGGTCTGCGAGATTTGGTTTGCCTTCTCTTGGATCTTGGATCAGCTCCCAAAGCTCTGCCCAATCAACCGGCTGACAGATCTACAAGCTCTCAAGGACAAGTTTGAGACACCTTCTGCTGAGAATCCGAGGGGTCGATCTGATCTTCCGGGTGTGGATGTGTTTGTTTCCACAGCTGACCCAGAGAAAGAACCACCTCTCACCACCTCCAATACCATCCTCTCCATCCTTGCAGCTGATTATCCCCTCGAGAAGCTCGGCTGCTATCTGTCAGACGACGGTGGAGCTTTGCTTACCTTTGAGGCTTTAGCTGAAGCAGCAAGCTTTGCTCGGGTGTGGGTACCATTCTGTCGCAAACACAACATCGAACCCCGCAATCCTGAAACATATTTCTTGCTGAAAGGGGATCCAACCAAGAACAAGGTGCGTCCTGACTTTGTCAAGGATCGTCGCCATGTGAAAAGGGAGTATGATGAGTTCAAAGTGCGCATCAATGGCTTGCCAGATGCCATTCGTCGTCGCTCGGATGCATACAATGCACATGAGGAGATCCAAGCCAAGAGGGCACAGCTTGAGAGTGGTCGTGACCCATTGGAGCCACTCAAGATCCCCAAAGCAACATGGATGGCTGATGGAACACACTGGCCAGGCACATGGTCGCAGCCTAGCAAGGAACATGCACGTGGAGACCATGCTGGCATCATTCAGGTTCAGATCCCAATGCTCCTCTCGTTGCTTGTGTACGCACATGATGATAGGTCCACAATCTTCACAAGGGCAAGCCTTCAGAATATCTCAATGTCTTACTGAGGGTGTGTTGAATGTGAGCTGATGTGATCTGGTGGTGGGTTGATGGCCATCCAGGTGATGCTCGCACCTCCAACAGGTGAGCCACTGATGGGGAGCAGTGATGAGGAGAATCTGATTGATACAACAGATGTGGACATACGCTTGCCCATGCTGGTCTATGTGTCACGTGAGAAGCGGCCAGGCTATGACCACAACAAGAAAGCAGGTGCCATGAATGCACTCGTGCGCACAAGTGCAGTGATGTCTAATGGACCCTTCATCCTCAATCTGGATTGTGATCATTACATATTCAACTCTCTGGCCATTCGGGAGGCCATGTGCTTCTTCTTGGATAAGGGTGGAGACACAATCTCCTATGTCCAATTCCCTCAGCGGTTTGAAGGCGTGGACCCCAATGATCGATATGCAAATCATAACACAGTGTTTTTCGATGTAAATATGCGAGCATTGGATGGGCTGCAAGGACCTGTCTATGTCGGTACTGGGTGTGTTTTCCGCAGGATTGCCCTCTATGGGTTTGATGCACCTAGGGGCCGGTCTGGCTTGTGTTACTGTTTGTGCTGCTGTTGCTGCTTGGGTAAGAGGAGTAAGGAGAAGAAGACCAAGGGGCAGAAGCGCGACATTGAAGTCAAAGGGCTGACAGAAGGAACCAGTGATGAGGATGATGAGATGGAGGCAGCCATGCTGCCCAAACGCTATGGTAGCTCTCTTGTGTTTGCGGCATCCATTCCTGTGGCAGAGTTCCAGGGTCGTCCTGTGGCGGGTCCTGGAGTTCAAAATAGCCGTCCTGCCGGAGCACTTACAGCTCCCCGGGAGCCACTGGATGCTGCTTTGGTTTCAGAGGCAATCAATGTCATCTCTTCCTTCTATGAGGATAAGACAGAGTGGGGTGGTCGTGTTGGGTGGATTTATGGTTCTGTCACAGAGGATGTTGTTACAGGATTTCGCATGCATAATCGTGGGTGGAGGTCCATTTACTGTGTTACTACACCCGATGCTTTCAGGGGAACTGCCCCTATCAATCTCACTGATCGTCTGCATCAGGTAATAAGGAACTCCTTTACTGCTTTTCCCTCTTTCTTTGCTCAAATAATTGCTATGATTTGCCCAATCAAACTCTTTTGCCCAACTGAGGTTTACTCCCAACCCCTATCTTTCCTTGCTCCAGTTTGCATTTGGTTTGAAGTGGCAGAATGGTCATCTTTGCAGGTGCTGCGATGGGCAACTGGTTCAGTAGAGATTTTCTTCTCACGTAACAATGCATTGCTAGCAAGCACCCGTCTGAAGTTCCTGCAGCGGATTGCATACCTGAATGTCGGGATCTACCCCTTCACTTCTATATTCCTACTGGTCTACTGCTTCCTTCCTGCTCTGTCCTTGTTCACAGGCCAGTTTATTGTGCAAAACCTAAACCTTTCCTTCCTTGTCTACTTGCTCACTATCACCATCACCCTCTGCTTGCTTGCTGTTCTTGAAGTCAAGTGGTCCCACATCACACTAGAAGAATGGTGGCGTAATGAGCAGTTTTGGGTCATTGGTGGAACAAGTGCTCATCTTGCTGCTGTCTTCCAAGGAATCCTCAAGGTTGTGGCGGGTATCAACATTTCCTTTACCTTGACCTCCAAGTCAACAGCTGAGGAAGATGATGAATTTGCAGACTTATACACAGTTAAATGGTCATCTCTCTTTATCCCACCCATCACCATCATCCTCACCAATTTGATTGGCATTGCTGTCGCTGTTGGCCGCACTATATACAGCACATCCCCAGAGTGGAGCAAGCTTTTTGGTGGTGTCTTTTTCAGCTTGTGGGTGCTTATGCATCTCTATCCTTTTGCCAAAGGTCTGATGGGAAGACGCGGTCGCACCCCAACCATTATTTATGTGTGGTCAGGCTTATTGGCAGTCATCATTTCTCTCCTGTGGGTGTATCTCAGCTCTTCTTCAAGCAGTGCACAATCAAATGGAGGTGGTTTCCAGTTTCCTTGAAATAAATTTCAAGAAAAAAATGTTCTATTTCTCATGGGCTCTATTGTAATTGCTCCAGTGTGGCAATTGGTCACATGTGCACCACCACCATCAAAAGCATTTGAAATTGAGTACAGGGATGAAGGAGCAAAATTATGCAGGAGTTTGTTTGAGCTGGTTTTGCTCAACATGTACAGTTATCCCCCCTCCTACATTCATGTCACCAAATTAGTCCACTTACAGTGGGGAGTACCTACCAGGGAGAGCTTTTGCAGAAGAGCTTTTTCACTGCAAGCTATTTCTTTTTTGGGCTAATACCAAGGAGAAGAGCATATACAAAGAAGCTCCAAATGAGAATCAAATTTGGTTCAGGTTGTTAGTTGTTACCTTACAAGAATAAAGCCATAGGTGTATGAGAAGATGGGATTCTCTCTTACAAGTCTCATTTGTGTTAGTGGCCTTGGCTTCCACTAACCAGCTGTAATTCAGGGCTGAGCTTTCCTGGTCTATCATTCCTCATACAAATAGGACTCTTTGTTCTACACCAATTTTGTGTTTTAATATGAAACATGCAAGGAGGATCTGGCATATGCTTGATCCCACACCTTCACAAAGGCTTTCAATGGAGATCTTCTGCTCCTCAAAGGACTCTTTTCTTCTCACTCCTATTTTGCTTTAGTAAGCCAAATCACATGACTTCACCTTGAGCGGCAGTGTTTAGGCAGCAGTTTCCAAAGTGCATATCTATGTTCGCACGAAGAAAGTGGTGGAGACTACTCTTATGCACTTTAAGGATACCATTGAAGAAACATGTAGGATCAATCCGAGTACTCATCTCGCCATGATGTTTGTGAAAGATTAGGTCAACCCAAAATAGAAGCTCAAATCCCACAAGTACCCATCTTGCCATGATGTTTGTGAAAGATTAGATCAACACAAAATAGAAGCTCAAACCCAGGAAACAGATGCCTGTGTAAGAACCCAAATAGAACTTTTAGTGGGCAAGACAATATGGAGCATTATTGTTATCAACTTCCAGGATCATCAGAATCAGTTTTATTGAAGCAAGGAACCATTGTAGAGCACTATTTTGCACACTCTAAAGTTATCCATGAACTCACCCTATCTTCAGGTCTTTACTCTCTCTTTCACCCTTTATCCCCTCTTTCAGTGGCATCAGCAAAGTATGGAAATTTTATTAAATCTGTATGAAATGCTGAAAGTCAACATTTCATGCACAAGGTTCGAGAGTTTTTATAGTAGTTGTGTGGGTAGGAGCAGTGAAAATATATGTAGCAGCAGTGGAAGAGATCAGGAAAATGAAAGACAGGATAAAACTCAGTTTACCACCAAAATTATTGGTGGAAAAACTAGTTTGGGTCCCAGTTATTTCGTTTTGTAAAATTTTCATTCTTAGTTACACTTTTGATGCCCTACTACGCCGAAACTGACCATTTTCACCCCCTAATAGTGTGACTTTACGTATAACTATATTGGGTTCTTAGATAATCAAACCTGGCCTCTGTATCAGATATTTATGGCAGGATATTAGTTTTCTGTAATTTTTGTTGTTGTTAGAATCCAGTCTAGTTTAGTTTGAACATGATTTTTAGCTTTTTCTTGATTTGTATGCTCAATTTTTAGTGTGATTTTGTTAGTTTAGATGGTGTTAGGTGTCTGTCAACATTTTGCATCGTGTGATAATCAAGTCTACCTTTTGAATTAGGTATTTATTGTAGAATATTAGTTTCTTGTAATTGTTATTCATTGTTATAGACTAATTCAATGTGAATGGGGTTATAATTTTTTCACGATTTGTGTGCTTCTTTTTATGTGTGCAATTATGTTGATTTTTGATAAGTGTTGGGTGTCGATCAACATTTGACACTTCATGATAGTCAAACCTAACCTTTGTGATAGGTATTTATTGTATTTTTTGAAAATTATTATTTGTTGTTAGAAACCAATTCAGTGTGAATGAAGTTTTAATTTTTCTGCTTGTTTTGATGCATGACTTGGTTGATTTTGGTAGTGGCGGGTGTCCAATCTAGTAGGGCAAGCATTTCGCATCACACACTTCCTGGAAATTGGGGAAATGGATCAGTGGACCTGTTAAATTGGTTTGTTTTGTGGCTCCTTAGCAGGCATTGCTGTGGCATTTTGGAAGTTAATGAAGTAAACATGGTCTTCTTCCTACATTACTACAAAAAGTTTCTTCAGCTGAAGCTTCTCTTTTCTAAAGCATTTGGAGAATGCTCAAAAGGTGAGAACCCGACTTATGAAAAGTTGTGTTGTAGATTGCATATCAACAAGTAAATCACCTCATCAAAAGAAGAGGATTCAATCAGTGATATATTTGTGATGGAAAATCATGCAAGACTTTTGCTAAAGCGCACAATGGATCGATATCGATTTTGGTTTATGCAAATTTTGCCTTCAGAAGTAGATTCATGCTGATTTGCATAATAGAAGTATGGTCATGAAATTGTTATCTTCTTTGGTCACAAAATTTATATTGACTACTGTGGCTTGTGCCCATTGAGCACATATTTGTGGCAGGCAAATGGTACACCTTCTTTAACCTAAGTCTCAAATCCAAATCTTCATTAAATGTTTTTAAATTATTTTTTTACTGAATTTCCAATATGAAGACAAAATTTATTCAAAATTCAATATCTCTCACACAATAAGTCTAAAAATTATGAAATTGTCTCCATGCAACCTGACTTTTCTAAGGGCTCTCTAACACTACCAAGAGTGCACCCCGATTTCCCTAAAAACAATAATCCTGATTTTATGGAATTTTCAATAACAAAACTATTCAAAAGTTAATAACTCTTGCATTGTAGGTGAAACATTATGAAATCATTTTGGTGCACCCCTACTCATCGAGAGCTTTCAAATGAGAGATAGGAGTGTGATAGGAGGTGACTCTTGGTTTGAGAGATTCGACATTACAAAACAAACTACCTTCCTTAATAGTAAGACCAGTGAGGCTTGTGCCATTGACCCCAAGTGTAAATTCTAAAATTTTATTTTTACTTCTGTTGAGTTTTTATGGAATTTCCAACCACAAAAATTGCTCAAAATTCAATAACTCCCAAACTTTAGGTTCAAAATTTACAAAAATCATCTTCATATTATGTACTTTCCAACAATACCAAGAATGCACCCAATTTCCTTCCAAAAAATCATATTTGACTTTACTGAATTTTCAATAACAAAATTGTTCAACATTCAATAACCCTGGCATCACACCACAAGTCTAAACATTATGAAACCGCCTCACTGCATCTCTACTCATCAAAGGTTTTGCAAAGGTACCAAAAGCATGGTGGGAAGCCACTATTGTTTGGGAGATCTCAACTTTACAAACTAACTTGTTTATTAATAGTAAGATTGTAGATCTAGTTAACCGTGACTATATCCAGATAAAGGTTGTGGTATTATAGAGTAGAAATAGAGACAAATTGTACAAGTTATGAGGAATAATAGGCATGTGCCTAGGGGTGAAAAAATAACATTGGTCTAGCGGTGAAATAAAAACCTGTGTGAGCAATGAGATTGTTTTTGAGGAGCTCTCTTGAGTATCTATCTACTTCCCCACTTAAATGATTGGGGAAGGTGAGTGAATAGTGCAAATAAATTAATTAATTAGTTAATGGGTAAAAGCAGATGGCCTTTAATAAAAAGTTACATAAACATTTAGAGGAAGCCCATGGAGTAAAACCTTTCAATTATGATAGTGTCTTCAAAGGAAAAATATGAATTCAAGAAGTAACATACTTTGCTTCAAGTAAAACTCAAGGCATTATCAATGGAGGAAAAATATGTAGATCTATGGTGGGATGTAGTGCAGGATATTGTCCAAAAAGATATTAGAAAGGTTTGTAAAAAGTATGAGAGAAATGAAAGGTTGTACATGCATAGGATATTTTAGATGGAAAAGGTCATACCATCATTTGAATATGAAGTTTTAGTCTTCTTTTCATAACCAAAAACCTTAGACGAAAAAGAAAATAGGGGAAATACTGATGGTGTAAGACCATCATGTATAAAAAAAGTAGAAGAGGAACCAAGAGATCTCAAAAGAGGGAAGGATAACCCTCAGAGGGAGGCTACTAATAAGACATATGCATTAAAACAAACTTTAGAACCAATAGAATCTATTTTACAAGAGGTTAGTTCTTAGGAATATGTATCTGCACCACAAAAATAGGGGAGCATATTTGATGTTGGAATTGTTTTTGTGTTTAAGGTTGGAATTATTATAATTACTTTTCATTTTTTATTCATTAGGAGTAACTTTCTTCTTTTCCAAATTCTTTCTCAAAATTTTGGTAATTTTTTTGTTGTTTACATCTTTTTTTCAATTTTCACTATTTTTTCCAATTTTTTCCAACAAGAATTGCCAAGTTAGGAAATTTTCAAACCAAAAAAAACATGTTGGTTGGGTGGGGGGGGGGGGGGGGGGGGGGAAAACCACATTTTTCTAACAGAAACACCTACGAATTTTATTTTTTTTTTTTATTATACAA
>Ga0116231_10006776_pt1 | contig 21510 bp, 14 predicted proteins | sample S1TSphgellanicum_2_FD_89695 | JGI IMG/M metagenome (GOLD analysis project Ga0116231, IMG submission 89695) | Host-associated microbial communities from peat moss isolated from Minnesota, USA - S1T2_Fd - Sphagnum magellanicum MG | ecosystem: Host-associated > Plants > Peat moss > Unclassified...
AAAAAGGAAGAAAACATTAAAAAAAAAGGGAAAAATTGTAACCAAAAAAAACCTTTTAAATTTAAAAAAAAAAAAAAAAAAAAAAAAAAAAAAAAAAAAACAAAACAAAATGAAAAAATAAATTCTGTTGGGTTTAGAAAGCTCTAGAGTCTTGTAGAATTGGAAGCATCAGGATGATTCCTTCAACGATATATATTATGCTGTGTCTGTCGATGTTTTGTGTGAAGGATGCGAAGATAGTCTAAGGAAGAAATCAGTTTGATCTCTTTTGCATAAAGAAGTTGCCGTTGCCGTTGTCGTTGTTGGTGTTTTTTTGTGAAGGATGTGAAGATAGTTTGAGAGAGGAGGAAAAAGAAAGGTTTTTGGATCTTTTGGAAACCGAAGTTGCTGTTGCTGCTTTTGTTAGTATTTTTTTGTGAAGGATGTGAAGAGAGTGTGAGAGGAGGAGGAGGAGGAAGAAGAAGAAGAAGCAAATGTTTTGATCTTGTTTGCGTAAAGAAGTTGTTGTTGTCGTTCTTGGGTGGTGTTTTTTGGTGAATAATGTGGAAATAGTTTGAGAGGAAGAAGAAAAAGAAGAAGAAGAAGAAGCAAGTGTTATTCTTTCCATAAAGAAGTTGTTTTTCTTGGTTGGTGTTTTTTGGTGAATAATGTGGAAATAGTTTGAGAGGAAGAAGAAGAAGAGGCAAATGTTCTGATTTTCTTTGCATAAAGACAAGAAGTTGCTGCCGCTGTTGGTGGTTCTCTTTTGTGAAGGATGTGAAGAGAGTTTCAGAGGGGAGGAAGAAGGAGAAGAAGCAGCTGTAAAGTGTTGATCTCTGCATAAAAAAGTTGCTGTTGTTGTTGGGTCGTGGTTTCGCATGGGAAGAATCTGAAGACAGTGTGAGAGGAAAAGAAGAGGAAACCCAAGTTTTGATCTTGTTTTTGCATGAAGAAGGTGCTCTTGCTGTTGCTGTAGTGAAGGGAATTGCCTGATCAATGGGTCAAGGAGGAGGAGAGGTTCTCAGTCGACACCCACAGATACTGTGGGCTCAGAGATCGGAGACAGTGTATCTGACAGTGGAGCTTCCGGATGCCAAGAATCCGCAAGTGAAGTTGGAGCCTGATGGCAGGTTCAAGTTCTCTGCGACGGGTGGTGGATCCACCTCCTCTGACAATGAGAGCTACGAAGCCGATTTGGAGCTTTACGGGAAAGTGGATGTGGAAGGAAGTAAGATCAATGTGGGACCGAGACACATCTTGTGCGAAATCGAGAAAGGGGAAGAAGGGTGGTGGAAGAGATTGCTCAAGCAAGAAGGTAAAGCTCCGGCTTATGTGAGAGCGGATTGGAATCGGTGGGTTGACGAAGATGAAGAAGAAGAAGAAGATGAGTTACGAGGACGCGGCATGGATGGTAGTGAGTTCACAAGCTTCGGTGGTGATAGCGACGAAGAAGAAGATGAAGAACTTCCAGACACAAGCAAAGTTGATGAAGAAGAAAAAGAAGAAGAGATTTCCAACGCGAACAAGACTGATGGAGAAAAAGAAGAAGAGCTTCCCGACACGAACAAGACTGATGATGATGAAGAAGAAGTTCCCAAGGCCGAGGTCTAATGCATGACTGATCGAAAAGGTATGCTTATTTCTTCTTTTTTCTTTGGTGGCAACAGCTTCCATTCACGAATGCCTTTGAGGTTTGACAATTTTGAAGCTTGTGTGTGGGAGAGAGAGTCACTGACACACAGAGACACAGATACAGAGACAGGGAGAGAGAGAGAAAGAGAGAGAGAAAGGCAGAGAGGGGAAAGTCTTGTTTTTCTCATGTGAAATCTTCTTATGATGGTTCTTCAAGAGTGGCAGTTCTCTCATCAAATACTCTCTTTTACAGTTCAAAATACTTCCATTGGGTTTTTTTCTTCTGAAAGTTTCTAGTGTTTCTTCTTCTTATGAAAGCTTTTTGTGTTTTCCTGAAAGAATGCCAATTCTCTCATGAAATACTTTATATGCTCAAATGCATGGGTTTCACTCATTAAATCTTTGATGGTTCTTTTCTCTTACAACAGCATGTGTTCTTTTGTCTTCTGAAACTTTTTTTGGATGTTCTTTCTCTCTTACTGAAAGCTTATGTTTTTTGAGAATGGCATTCTCTTATGAAATGTTTTTATAGTGCTTGAATTCATGGGTTTGGGTTTGCAAGATTGCTACCATCTCTTGCTGTTAATCTACCAGTTATAAAACAGTGATCTAAGATTGCTGTTCCTACAGTCAGACGTCTCCGGGTAATATGTAGATTAGTAGCCTGAATGAAAACAGGATTAAGACCTTCTTCCGTCACGACCCAGGATTTTGAAAGAAAGAGAAAGGTAATGAAGTTAAGAAAATAAGATGAAACAGTGAGTAGTTGTAATTTATTACAACTTCGCACATGTTTTAAAAAAGATTGTAAGAGGGAGAAGATGAAACATTGGGTAGCTTAAAGATATAAGAGATTTTCCATTGGAGTGTAGTATGTCATTCTGGATCATAAAATTAAACATATAAATGTAGTCTCTTTTTTTGGTGTCGCCACCAATAAAACTGTAATTGGATCTGTGCATATGTGGGAATTACTGATAGGAAAGCACCTGAACCAACTAGAAATACTGAGCCATGGTTAGATCTAATTTATTACACTCTTTTATGGTGTTGTACAACTATGTTGCGCCTTTTACCAGCCATGGCAAGCTGCACGAATTTGAATTAGAAAAACCAATTTCCTGAGGGAAATGGAACATATTTTGACTTTTTTACCAGCCATGGCAAGCTGCACGAATTTGAATTAGAAAAACCAATTTCCTGAGGGAAATGGAACATATTTTGACTTTTTCACAATAAATTTACTGTCTGGAGTCACATACTGAGCACCGCTGGAGATGGTCTAAGGACCATTGTTTTGAGTGTTTGCATTCTGTGTCATTATACATGACCAAACCGTACTGCCTTTTTTTCTTTTCCTCTTCAAGTTTCTTCCTTCAAACTATTTTGTAACAGCTGACCATCTTCATATGTAAGAAGAAAAATGTTTAAACCCTTTCTGCCAAGAATAGTACATACTAATCTGATTAACAAAGTGGACTTTAGTACCCACAAAAAACCAACTGACTTACCATTTACTTAATAGACTATTTACTTTCTGACGAAAATTTGAAAATATGCAGCACAAAATAATGGATGGTGGGAGAAAAAAAATCATATTTTCAATGAAATTTAATTATGTAACTAATAATCATAGTTAGTGGGTAAAGTGCACCAACAATCACCAACCGTCCATTAAAAACTTATTATGATTCAAGTATTAAATGACATTAAATGTCATAAAGGATAGGTCTTTCATGTAGGTAGGATAACAAGTAATTAAGAATTAAATCAATTTTAATTAAAAAAATTCATACCTTTCAAGGTTTTTAGTGTTTTTTCTTTTTCACATTCAACCTTTTGTTCTTTAATAATAGTCGATTGTATAATTTTATTAAATTAAAATTAATTAAAAATTGAAAATATTGTAATAATAAAATTTTAAAAAATACAAAATATCTTTTAAACTATCATGAGAATGGCAAACATGAAGAATAATAAAATATTTCATAAGTTTTAAAACATCATAAAAGGAAGAATTAGATAATTTTGAAATACTTAAATGACAAAGGCAAGAAACATTATTTACATTACATAATTGCATACAATGTGTATTAACATCAAATCTCTTTCAATTTATGTTGCTCAATGATTTTCAAATTCTTTTAATTTTTATTTTAAATTCATTTCAATTTTTATCAATTCCATCAAATTAAAATAATGTTTGTAATATAAATTTTCTTTTAAAAAATTTCTTAGAATGACATTGTAGATCATGCTTAATGGGGTTGTTTAAAATGTGGTTGATGTATTTGTTTTTTTGTTGTGGATGATTTTCTTTACTTGATTGTTGACACCTCTTTGCAATTAACACTCATTGCCAACCCATAGATGTAGATGACCATTGAAATAATTTTTTTTTTTCCATCCATTAATTCATGACTCAACATGAGGTGTTAACCCTTAGATTTTATAAATTATGCATATTATAACTATATACATTGTAAATGGTGTTCAACTAAATTCCAAGTAATCATCTTTAACTTGAAGGTAATATTAGGGGAAGATAATGTGACACAATCATAAAATTAACATATTAACATTGTCAAAATTATTCACATAAAAATTTAAAGAATTGTATGAAAAAGGGGAAAATATACTCTTTAGATATATCTTCCTTTCTCATCTTAAACTCCACTTCCCAAATTAATAATTTTAATATGTTAATAGGTTAGTTACATGAATAGAAATAACCATAGTTTAATTAGTAAACAAAAGGAAGGTAATTTTATCTTGTAGTAGATTTATCACCATAAAGTAACAACATTTACAATAATTCAAAAAAGGGATATTTTAGAGGTAAATAAACTTGTCCCAAGGATGCTTATTTCTTCTACCATTTGCCCCACCTTCCTACCATTTTATCAAAGTAATGAAATAAAAAATTTCAAAATAAATTGAAAGAAAAATAAAATCTTAAACACATAATTTAATTGCTTTCTTCATTTCATTGAGGTACATCTAGGGATTTCTATCCCCTCATTTCTATTATTCCATAATTGATAAAAATTATTATTGTAAAAGGAAAGAAAACAAAAAAAATGACAAAGATTTTTAAAAAAAATTAGAATAAAAGAGAAAAAACAAAAAATAAGGAACCTTCTCACCCCTAAATCCTTCCCCAAATCCATACATTAAAAAATAAACTCTACAAGTTTTGTGAAACTAATTGGTCCTCGTAGATTTACTACAAATCACATCTTACTTTTTAAATAATTAAATAGCCAATTAACACTTTTTTGAAGCTAGGTGCTTGACCTTTTATTTTCGATCCTTAGAAATTAGTTAAATTATTGTGCATTGACCCCCAAAATTGAAAATAATAAGTTTCAAAAATAATAATTATTTGAATGCCCCCCAAGTTTTTAACTTCTTAGGTAAAAAAAAAGATAAAAAATTAACTCAATGTTAACATACACATAATTGAATTCCTTGTGAAATACATAATAAATTAAATTTAGATGAAAAACAAAGATATTTTGCTCAAATATTGATTCAACCTTGGAATGTTATATTGAAAGTACTTTGTAATTATTATAAGTTTGATGGAAAGAACACCTATTATTGACAATTTTTTTGCCATGAACATTTTATGATCACATTTTTTATTTACCTTATTATTAGAAATATTTATAATAATTTTATTGTAACTCTAATATTTGATGTAATTATTATAATTTATAATAATTTATATGAAATAAAATTATTATTATTAAATTAAAATTTCCATTATTTTTTCAATAATTAAAATTACTTATTTGAAGATCATTATAAATATTAATACATAAAAATATAGAAGTGGCATAATTCATAAGTAAACTTAATTATTCATCATATGTAATTTTATTTTTAAAATAAAAATATCAATTAAAAAATTAATAATTTTAATGTAATTAAAATATTAATATAATTACTATTTTTAAAATTTATGCATTACTTATAATAATTTCATAGTTTAAAATTGAACTTAATTATTCATGATTAGACATTATAATTTTCAATTTGTAATGTGATTGCAAAATTTTATAGTTATTCTATTGTAGTTGGAATAATTAATTCAGTTAATTTATTTATGAGGATTATAATACATTAAATTAAAATATTCATTTTTTATAAATATTTATACAAAATAAGTATTTTTTATTCCATCATAATTGTTGATAATAATTTTACCATAATTAGCTAATGCTTAAAGTAGTTTGCAATGAAATTCTAGAGTGGTAGCATAGTTTGAAATTAAGGTCCAATTTCAAAATGTATCCCATAAGTTTTATGTTTTATTCTCATTTTGAATAGTATAAGAAGGTCTTTTATTTGACATTTTCATATTAGAAAAAATGAGGCATTTAGGATGATCCAATTAAATGGAATTTATTTAATTTCTAAAAAACTATGTACATACCCATTAACTACCTTACTTCCATAATCAATTTAACTACTTACTTATTTATTTCTTGAAACATATATTTAGCCTAGGTAGGTAGGTGTGTAATTTAAGTAAATAAGTAAGTAGATCTTTTGTATTTACCCACCTAATTGAACCTATTTACATACCTACATACCTAAACTAATTTTGGACAAATTTAATTAATATGGCATGTGACACATTTGGATTATGTCATGTGTAATAATTTAAAACCATTCAAACATATAAATTAAACATCTTAGATTATGTCAAAATTGTATTTAAACTCATTAAAAGATGGGACATGTGGCAACACATCATTTGATCTCATTGTCCACCAAAATAGTTGCATCTTAGTTGCAAACAACAATACATATTTAGGTAGGCAAAAGATGAAGGCGTATTTTGTTGAACTTTTCGTTCATCCAAAGTTCATTGTTGTTTGCAACTAATGTTTTATGTGATTTGTCCAATGTAACTAATGTGATTTAATTCGTAAATGTTTCTTGCAATTAAAAACTAGTTGTAAGGATTATTTAGAATTGCCACTTTTCTTTCAGTGTGTTTCATTCATTATTTCCTTTGATTAGCATTGTTCATGAATAATTGCATCCATTTGATTTTTTAATCATGAAATGAATTCATATCTTGAGTGTAACAAATTAATGGGAATCATTTAAGGTTTGAAGATCATGTTTAGGTAGACATTTGAAACATTCCAAGGATGTTTTAGAATGTTCTTGTGATTCTATCACCAAGTTAATCACTTTTTCACAATGTTTCATTATGTTGTTGCCATGTTTAGTCATCTTGTTATTTTGTTCATCATTTATGCACCTATTTCTTACAATTTTCATCATTCATTCAAAGTTCCTATAGATTGTTACATAAAACTTTGACTTGCACACTTGATATGGGACATCAAGTAGAGTTTTTTTCTACATTGGTGTTCCTTATGTAACACTTTTAAAAGATTCAATATTTAATCTTAGGATTTAAAACAATCATGTTCAAATGGTCATTAACTTAATTAAAACATGTGGGTATTATGATAACATCAACAAATAAGTTTTAAAATGTCAAAATACAATCATAATACCATAATACATTTACCATTTTGGCATATTCAGTGAATACATACAAATGTTTCAAATTTTCATTTTGGTAATAAATTTTATTTTTTTTTGAAATTTCAACTATAATCATTGTTATAATTCATGGTTTAAAAAGTTGTCCAAGTTGATTACCTTGTCCATTTTGACTAATGAACATGTCCATTTTGATTAAAAGCTTTGAACTTATATGACATGTATTTTTTACCAATGAATTTGATTAAAATGACTTATTTAACTATCTATTAAATCAAACATTTAGTCAAGTTGAACAAAATGGCCAAGGGGTTCTAATCAAGTGGGACTTTTAGTCATGTTAGATAAAACAAAATGATGTGTTTGATCAAGATGACCTAATCAAATTGGAGATCATATGTTAGTTTTCAACCAAGCAAACTAGTTATTTATTTTTATTGGGTGAAGTCACAATAAAAGGAGCCAAAAAGGATGTTAAATGGGCCCTAAAATCAATCAAGATTGGAAAAATATTTATATTTTACCATGTAAAACCATGTCAATCATGGCAAGTTGGTCCTTTTTCATTCATATGAATGTCAAGGAATTCAAACCAAAAATCCATTTGATAAAATTTAAAATTAAAATTTTGATTTATATATTTTGAAAGTGACCACCTATGCATCAAATTGAATTAATTTTGCAGAGGACTATCAAAAAGATTCATATAATAAAACAAAATTGATGGGAAAAAATAAAGATAAAAACATGTTAACCACATTCAAAAATCACTCATAGCCTTAAATATGTGAAATTCTAAAACTTTAAAAATTCAAAGAACTTTCCAAAATTGATTCATCAAAGCTTCAAAAGTCCTTTACCACATATAAATGGGGTATAATGTACATGATGTTTTAAGGAGAGTGGTAATTTTTATACAAAAAACATAAAAATTTACAAAATGAATTTTTGGTGATGATTTGAAATTGTCATCATTTTTAAAGATGAAACACAGAATTTACAAGGAAGCGACACATTTTCAAATTTTCATATGTATTCAAAAAATACAATTTTTTGGGGGTCATCTACCTAAACAATTATATGCATTTTTCAAAAAAGTTTGCAAAAACAATTATTCAAAAATTCATTCATATGAAAAAAAACAATTTGGGTAGAAAACATGCAATCTTTCTCTAAAGTAATGCCGTTGGTTCTTTTTATCTCATTTTTGCCCTATTGACCTAGGATTACTTTTTATTTTTTCCTTAAATTTTAGTACAATTGAAAAGGCAACCCATTAAATATTTTTTTACTAGTAATAAAATTATTTACTAATTTTTTTCATGGAGGTGACACCCACTAATTAGGCTAATTCCTAGGAGGGTGAGTAGGAAGTTAACAATTACCTTTTAGAAGGTGATAGTTGGCTAACTAAATGTTTAGTAGGTAGGAGGTTAACTTAGAATGTATTTTGGGGGGATTGCCAATTTAATATGACTTTTGGTGGAGAACTAGGTTTAGTAAGGAATTGGGAGGATAAAAGGGAAGAAAGGCCTTTGGTCTTTTTTTTCCAAAAATCCTACAAGGAATGAACTAAACATCTATTTCTCTTGGGTAAATTCTAGTTCCACTCTAGTTGCATCAAATAAAATGAAGATACCACCCAAGCATTGGGGTATCCCACATTCAATAAAAGGTTGTTTATAACACGAAAATGCTTTTGGATCCTTATAATGATGATTGCAAAATTGAAAAAATAAAATAAAATTTATTGGACATAATATGGACCAAAAGTTCAACAAATAACCATTGAAAGAGGGGTCTTGCATATACATTATTTGAAAATTTCCATAAATTTAGCAACACAAAGGCTCACCATATGGGTTCTATGGGAAGGGTTCAAATTTCAAAACTCACCAAAATCGATAAAACCAATAATAAGTATCTTTTGTTATATATTTTTCATGATCATTTATGGCCAACAACATGCAATGATACATTCCAAAATACAAATGATCAATAAATAAATACCAAACATTAAGCACATTGAAGGTTTGGTAATGGTACATTTGAAGGTTTTTCTTTCTATTGCAATATCAATGTAATTCAATAGTTGAAATGTGAACAAATTTCATACAAATCTTGTGAATTTGGTTATGTAACATGTGTTTAACAATTGTTTCTAGATTTTGCAAGTAAGACAATCAAACAACTAATAAACATATATATATTTATTTATAATTTAAAAAAATGTAACAAGCTTCAAGTCTCTTTTAACTCTTGGTGTTCATTCATGCCATATTATAACATATTAAAATTTGAATATTTATACATACCAAAAAAAAAGAAAATATTGAAATTTTTCAACAATTTGTATTTAGAGATTTATTTTTTACAAATGTTCAAATGAATAATAATAGTTTTCAAAAACCCTCCTTTTTGTGTGTGGAACAAATGGAATATTGACCATTACAAGGAAAAAAAAATCAAACCACTCACCATCCCAAGAACCTTGAATCAAATTTAGGTGGGGGCGAAATGAAAACCAAGTTCACTAAAGAACCCCATTGGAGGAGGCTTAAAACCACTCCACATGACCACTTTATTGTGCCTTATGCAAATAATAAATTTAGAGCCCCACATGGAATCAAATTCTTCCAATGCTTCTTCTTCATTCATAGGGATATGTAATATGCTACAAAATGTTTTCTACCAACATCAATGAGACCATTTCAAGCCTTAGATTCAACTTGATATGTAGACCATTTATTATCATTAAACACTCAATCATTGTGTTTGATCCAAATGGTCCGCACCACTAATCCTATGAATTTTTTCAGCTTAGACTTGATCTTTTCACCATAATGGCATTGCTTCCATGTAAATGGAACCTTTGCACCTTTTTTTGAAGATTGCACATCAAGTGTGTAAATAATCATGAAAGCCCATTTCCATGCACATCTTGAAATTTTGGGCTTCCCCAAAATCAATGATATTATAATTCATCTATTGAATGTCCACAAAATGGACAATCCTTTTTTCCATTATGATTGATTTTGTTCCTCAAAAGGATATTGACCACAATAAAAAAGTTCCTTTGTAAACCTATCCTTGTGCCACAACTTTTGGCATTCCAATTTTTAATTTAATAGGAGAAATGGGGACCACTTTGCTTGAATTGGCTTATATAACTCTAGTTTAGTGCTATGAAGTTTCCTTCCTTGGGCTCTAGAAAATTGTAGCAATGATTTCCCATCTTTCCATTTCAAAGCTATCAAATTGAACATCAAATGATCAATCTTGTTGGAGAATAATTGCACAAAAGTAGTTTTTCCTCCTTGAATAATTTCAATGATTCTATCTTTGCACCAACTACCCCAATAGGCCTCTCTTCTCCCTTTTCTAGTTGGAGTTGATGAAACATCCATCCTTCAAAACCAACCTTGAAAGTTGTTAAATCTTTTAGAATATCATGAAAGTGATTCCTTGTGTGGCAAGATGGTGAAATGCTTCTAAAGCTTTGACAACATAAGTTTGGTAATAAATTATCCTTTTTAGCATAAGATTAACCCACTTGCCTATCTTGGTTTGCATTGGTACAAGTTGGAATTTATCTAGCCACTATGTTTGGACTCTATTGCTAAATGTTTGTTACATGTTATGTTCACTTTCTAAGAGGCCATAGTTAATTATAACATTGTCAAAGCTCATGGTTGTTCTTCCATTTGGTTTTAATTGTGATACAATGGTGTGTAGCCCCTTTTGAAAGAGAGATTGAATTCTATTGAAAAGCCAAAAATTAATCCATGTGATTAACATCCCACCACAAGAAATGCATAAAAGTTTATGAATTATAAATGGCTAGGATTATTCAAAGTCTTGAATCATCTTCTTCCAATCTCCATTAATTCTATTCCATATTTTGGAACCCTTAACCACATGATGTTTATTAATGAAAATCCATGCCATGTTGAATCCCCATTTCCTATTCTTTTTGGGCTTGGTGTTATTGATATGATAGTGAAGTAGGATTTGAAGATTGGATTCCCATGGTTGAAATGCATAAACTACCCATTTGGATAGTAATCACACGACAACCTTCTAAGGACCAACTAAACCCAACCTTTTAATTTTCTTCTTGCTATAATAGTCTTTCCAATTCACTTGGGAACATGCATTATGATCTTTTCCAATCCATGAGTTATTGTGAAGTAACATTCTAATCTTTTGAATCATTTGATTATATCCTCCCCAAATTGATGTACATGACCAAAGTGTACGGACCAAAACTTGGTTCACAATAAGTTGCCAACCTTCAAATGAGAGCCTAGTTGCACACCAATGTGTGAACTTTTTTTTAACTTCCCCAAGCAAAAGCTTGTTGACATCCTACATTTCTATGTTGAGACTAATTGACATATCCCAAAAAGTTTTGGGATTTTTCAACCTTTAACCCATTGCCGATGATAGCTATGGGCCCAACTAAACAAGTCTTTTGTTGGTCTTGCATAGTATGTTGTGATTTTATGTCATTCAATCTCAAGCCCAACACCAAGTCAAACTTTTGGAATAGCTCCACCAACTAATCCATCACTAACAAGGAAGAATCATCCACACATTGTGATATTAGTTATTGACTACCTTCTTTGGTTAGGTGTATACTTACAATCTTACCTTTCGTCATCTTTTTCATCATGATTTAGTTTAGAACCTTTCCAATTGTAAAAAAAGAATGGTGCAAGTGCATAACCTTGTCAAACCCCTTGTTGAAATGTGTGGTGTAGTAAAACCATTTAGGTTAACAAGAACTTTTGCATTGAAAAATAAGAATTGCACCATGTGAATGAAAGATTTTAGAATCCCTAGTTTGGCCATACTTTAAAATAAGAAAACCCAAATAAGAAGACCTAAGAAACTTTATCATAGGCCTTTGAGAAGTCCAACTTGAGAAAAATGAGACTTTGACACACCTTTTTTGCTCACTCGAATGTTTTTTGCATAAAAAAGATATTACCTAAAATATATTGCTTGAGAAGAAACACAATTTATTTGAATCTATGGCAACAACTAGTAACGGTTGAAGACAATATTGGATGGCTTTAACAAATTTGTTTAACAAAAACCTTCATTCTAGGAAAAAAGGAGATTCACAAAGGATATATAAGCTACCCTTTCAATACTAAGGAGTTTTGAAATGCTTTTGGGTGCAAACCTATTAAGGAGTACCAAAAAATTGTCATTATGTCACCCTTAAATATGTACTTTTCACTAAAGGACTTTCATAATAGTCTGTTGTGAAAAATGGGTGTAATCAACACACATGGAAAAATCGCAACACTATGCAAGTAAGATCAACGATCCTTTGATTGTGGTGGCGATCAAAGTTTTTAGGTTTTCATGAGATTATGAAGTCCTAACCGTTTGCATGAACTTTGTTGGCCAGTGTTAAACTTTTTTAGGTTTTGACATTGTAAAAGTGTCGAGTAGTATTGTTTTCAAGTACTTTGTTTTAGAGCTTTGCTATATTTAGTTGCCTGTGTTGATCATGTTGATTAAAGCTCACACATTGTAAATCACTTTGGTTTTTCTTTCAAGAAGATTAATGCTAGTTGTGAAGATGAAGGTGAAAATTTAGATCCTACGTTTTGAACTTTCTCTTTCAAAAGTTGTGAGGAAGTTGTTAGTGACAATTGAGGACAAAATATTTCTTGGCCATCATGTAGGTCAAATTTGTGAAGGTCTATACAATGGACTAAGGTTGTAAGGGTCAACATAACATTTAGACCCAATCGTAGTAGGGATCATGAGGTTTTGTCTATTGAATATGAAGGTGAAGCTAATGTTTGTTCTTGTGATTCAGTACACAAGAACATTGATAGAGCCATGTCTTGTGTTGGGTCTTAATCTATAACTAGGAACTGTTCGAAGGTGCATTTTCAACCTTTTCAGGCATTGGCAACCTAGGGAGAATGTTGGGCTTTCTTCCCTATAAACTTTGTATCAAGACCTTCTTGTTGTGCAACTGATCTAAATTTATGGATCAAACTTTGGAGTTTTCACCTTCATTAAGTTAGAGTGCAACAAGGAAGGAAACAATGTCCTTGTAATTAGCTTCCAAAAACCAGTAAAATAGAGCCTTGCCATATGGTCAGGGACATGATTCAAATGCCGCAAGCTAGCTTCTACTACTACTGTCATTATTACTCTTTTAATGCTAGTGCAATTGCTTTTCTTGTTATTGTTGCAACTTTTTTTATTAGTTTTTTTTAGTGCTATTGCAACTACTAAATGATGGCGAATCATGGTTTTTTTTTTGGTTGCATTTCATGATTGATTAATAATGAATCTATCCACCAAGGGGGGTTTAGAGAGAGGGAGGGAAGTTGCTTTGCTGATGTAGGTCGATGGCAAACAAGACAAAAAAAAACGTTGATGATCAAATCATGGAGCCATCACACTCTGCATAATATTTTGTGGTTAATAGGCTTATTCCCAATGAATATTTGCATATATTTAGAGTTTTTTTTCTTATATTATTATTAAACATAAATTTTTTTTGTTTAAATGAAAAAAACTATAGATTACTCATGTGATTTTTCAACTTTCTAGTTGTGTTATTCTTTTTGTACAATCTTTTGTTGCTAATATTGAATATGTTGAACAAAGCTCTCATATTGGAAGGATTGTATTGTTTTTGTTCATGTTTTAATAACTGATGTTTAACAAACTTATGGACTCCGATTTACAAATTTGGAAATTTTTGTTATAATTGCTTTGTTATTTATTATTATATTTAAATAACCAAGTTCATTGCTTAAAAGGCTTCACAAATGTTATTTTATCTTTGTATCCTTGAAGAATAACCCCATTTGTTGGTTTCAATAATTCTAGATGCTTAGTGGTGGTTACAACATCATTTGGATCAAATGTCTTAAAGTAAGTGCCAATAGATCTTGGAGCATTTTACATGCCTTTAAAGGAGTTTGTAACCCATTTACTTTTGTAATATACCTAAATTTCAAGTTTCAGAATGGCAGTCTGGCTACCATCAATTGGATTGTTGAAGATCAGTAAAAGACACTAGGCTAAACCTCAAATGGCACTACTTCTGACACAGTTGGGTTTTGTTCATGGAAAACACCATGCAATGATGTCAAAATACTAGGGATCATACTAAACTCAATGTGATTCATAGGTTGGGATGTCGTTGGGTAGGATTAGGGTGATAACTTGATTAAATATGATTCATAGGTGGGGATGTCATTGAAGTGGGCTTAGACAAACTAGACTTATTGAAATCCATGGCCAAATTAGGATTAGACCTAACAATATCCATAATTTGAGGAGTCATTAGGGCAGTAGTAGGGAGATAAGCAAGTTCCATGGAATGGGATGTCATTGTAGCACTAAAAAGATTAAAGGAATTGCCATGAGAATGGGCGCATCATGACATTGTAAAATGTCTTACTTGCCCTCATTACTTACTCCTTTATATAATAGCAGATTCGGATTGGACCCAATAGGATCCACAAGTTGGGAAGTTGAGAAGGCATGATTAGGGAGATAAGATCTACTAGATCTATGGAATGGGATGTCACTGCAATAGGATTAGGATTGGACCCAACATGATCCAAAAATTGGGAAATCACTGGGGTAGAACTTAGGTTGACATGACCAAATAAAAAGGTTTCTTTTGGACAATGTAAGGTATTAGGTACTAGAGGTTGGTTAGGTAATAAAACTTCAAAAGCAAATTCATGATGATCATGAGGATTTTCAAAAGGTTTAGGGTTTAAACACCCTTTTGTAATATGTAAATCATCACAATCTTCATCAAAATTGACTTCTAGAATAGGCAAGTTTTTAGTAGGGCATCATCCATGGTTAGTTTCAAAAGTTTTAGTAGAGTGTTAAATTTTTAGCAACTTTGGTTTTGAAAGAGAAGTCACTTCAAATTTAGCACTTCCCCTCTTCTTTGGATTCAACATAATAATTGTGTCAACAAGGTCTAGCAATGTAGCAGAAATTGTTAGATGTTGAGTTGCTTCAAGCCCTACTAAATATTCAAGTTGTTGCACTTGTATATTTGGTGTCCCGGAGATACAATTGATTGAATTGGATGATCCAACTTTTGTTTTAACAATCAAGGAGCTGGACCCACCCACATGCATAACAAAAACCAACAAACAATTAATGAATTTATATTTAACACTTGTACTCAACAAACTTTTGAAGGTAGTTCATAATTCACTCAAGATTAACTATTGTTTAAAGGGTTGGGCTTTATTATAAATTTGGGGTGACCTATGCCTATAGTTCCAAAAATTTGTTAGGAGACTCAACATGAAGAAGTCTACAATAATTATGAAGTTAATAAACATATTGAAAGGAGTTGAATTTAAGAAATTGCACTCCTTCACAAAAGGTATATATCTAATGGAGACATACATGTAACCTTGAAAATAAACCTCATATAATGTACCTCCTTGTTCACAAGACTATAATCAAGAGTGCAAAGCTATATTTAGGAAAAGTCATTTTCAAAGGACAACTCAACAAATAATGTACCTACCATAAAAAGATCTTCACCAAGGCCACTTAAACTCATATAACATTAATTGGATTGCCTTTCTTTAATCACAATAATATTTAATTAGGACATAAAATATGCAAGGACTTACATTTAGTCCAACCCATTCCTTCAAAGGAGAGTTCAAATTAATATACATGTCATATAAGGATTTTGACCAAGGGAAACAAATCACATTAGGAGTGCCTTCCTTGATCACAATAATATAATTAAGACACCAAATATATAAGGACCTACATTCAAGAGAGCCCACTCCTTCAAAGGAAAGCTCAAATTATTGTAAGGACCATATAAGGATTTTGATCAAGGAGACACATCACATTAGGAGTGCATCTCCTTGATCACAAGAGTATAATCAAAACAACAAATATATAAGGACATGTATAGTCAAGAGAGCCCACTCCTTGAAAGGAAAGTTCAAATTAATGTAAATTATATAAGGACTTTGACCAAGGAGAACACATCACATTAGGAGTCCTCTCCTTGATCACAAGATTGTAATCATGACAACAAACATATAAGGACTTGTATAGTCAAGAGACCCATTCTTTCAAAGGAGAGCTCAAATCAATGTAAGTCATATAAGAATTTTGACCAAGGAAAACACATCACATTAGGAGTCTTCTCCTTGATCACAAGAGTATAATCATGACAACAAATATATAAGGACTTGAACAGTCAAAAGAGCCCACTCCTTCAAAGGAGAACTCAAATTATTGTAAGTCATATAAGGATTTTGACCAAGGAGAACACATCACATTTGGAGTGCCTCTCCTTCATCACAAGAGTATAAGCATGACATCAAATATAAAAGGACCCAAATTCATGAAAGGCCACTCCTTTAAACAATAGCTTAATCACATGAGGACTTAAAATCAAGAGGAGACACTCTTTTAAATTAGATCCACATTTCAATTTGATGTACAGGTCACATAAGGATTTGCACCTAGGAGATCACATCATATTAGTAGTGCTCCTCCTTGTGAACACAATAGTAAAATCAAGAGACAATCATGGAAGGACCTAAATTCAGATAACTTATCCTTCAAAGGATTTGATTAACTAATGTAAACATCCTTGCCAAGGAGAATACATCTCCTTCTAGGTCGAATTCCCCTCTTAGTTCAAGACCATGCATTAATTTGGATTTAGGAATTTGGCAAGTTTCTTCAATTGCATTGGTAAGTGAAAATAATTCAAAACTTTCGAATTGAAATATGTACATTAGGAATGCCATTCCTTCAAATGAAGATTGGGCATTTCTCTAGAGAATAAAACAAGCTTTTTGAAAGACTCTTGAAATGAATACTAACCTAAGACTTTGGTCTTTGGGGATTCAAATTTTGAAATTTGCAACTAACAAAAAATAAGAGGATTAGTATATAAAATGCTTACCTTCTTGTTGCATGTGATTGATCTTCTCTTGAAACCATTATTATCATTGTTGTACAAGATGCAAGTCCATTATAACTTCCTTTTGTTTTTCTAACAAGGGATTTATGCCCATGCTTCACCACCAATCTGGGTGAAGGATAGGACCTAGGCAAAATTCTACAACACAAGTTACTGAAGTTTGAAGATGTGTGAACAAACAAAAAGGGTGGTATGTATGGCCACAAGATGCAACAACAATGTCATTTGCAATGAACCATTCAAAGCAAATTGGACAAGCTTTGATCAAAATAACACTTATATCATGCTTTTCATGGTTGCAAGGGTGGACAATGAGTACAAGGAATGTGGATAGTCCAAACCCAAGATGCATATGCTCAAGTTGTTGCTGGACTTGTTTGATAACTAGTTCAACATGGTCCACAATTTGCAAAGCTTTTGAAATGTTGGCCTCCAATACCTCATAATCTTTGCAAGTAGTCTAATACAAAGATTTTTGTAGCCTTGCCCTTTGCTCCAATGCAACCACATTTTTTTGGTGATACTCCACATCTCTAATGATGGTTTGCAACTTTGCAAGATCACTTGTGGATGAAGCATAAGTCTCTATAGCTCCACCATCTAATTTTGCCTTTGACCTAACTAAATCTGCCTTATGAGCAATCAACTCATCTGTAGCCATTTGGAAATCAAGTTTGGCTTTTGCACAAGCTACTTCCCTATTCTCCATCTGAGCTTTCAAATTTTTAACCTTGCTTTTTCTACTAGAGCGTCATTGTAACATACATATTGTAGAAACTTTAACCACTTCCAATTCCTGTTTTTTGGATTCCATTAGTTCTTCCACAATAATAATTTTGCATTGTCTACATTAAAGGCATTTGTTCTTTTAAAATGATGTGTAGAATAGGTTGGCCCAAATTTCCTTGATTGTGTAGTAAATGAACATTCTTCAAATTTTGACTTGCATATTGTGTTGAATTGCTAGCCTTCAACCTTCACATACTTGTTCACATTCTCAACATTAGCTTCTCAGCGCTCTCTTCGAACTTTTTCCTTGGCTATGTCCAAACCAAGTGCTAACCAACCATATTGCTTACCTTTATGCTCTGCAACAATATCCCAACAAAGTTTGTGCCCAAATTCGTTGTTGGTGATCTTCTCATTTGTAGGATAAAAGTTGAAATATAACTCTTCAGTTCATGCCTTCACCTTCACATCAAGGTTAGGATTATTGAACTTGTAACCATTTTGTTTCTTTGGGCCCCACATGGTAGAGACCTCTTCAAGGATAGCATGGCCTTCATCGCAAAACTTCTTGGGGTTAGCTTTTTCAGCAAACAATCCTATTATATTTGTCCAATATGCCAGATCACTACCGCCATAATTAGTTTCATCAAATTTTGAACTTTTGGGAGGCCTACTTCGAGAAGGGAGGGAATTAATTGCTACCATTACTCTTTTTCAAACCCTACCAAGAATAATGTAACAAATAGATGTCAAAAAAGAAAAACTTTTAAAGGAATGCTAGAAATGTGAAACTTTAAATTTGAACTTCAAGTGTAAGAAATGGTTATAACAAAAAATTACATAAGTAAACCCTAATTCATGTAGGATAACCATCTGCAATGTCAATGTTGAACCTTTGTACACTAGATGTGAATAGTCACAAACAACTCAATAATGCAAAATTTTTGTACCATGTGAACGGTCACAAACAACTTTTGAATAATGTCAAAACTTTGTAACATGTGAACAATCACATACAACTTTTGAACAATGTCAAAACTTTGTAGCATGTGAACAATCACAAACAACTCAGCTATAAGTTTTTTGAGTTCAAATCAAACAAGATGATAATTTGTAGAATTATCCATTAATATGCACAAATGAAACATTGAAACTAAATTCCATTTGTAATGTCCACAAACAACCCACCTTTAAGTCCTCAAAATACAATGTTGATGCTTGAAAAACACTGTCCACCAAGAATGACCAACACCTTTCTTTCTTTAGGCAAAAAGAAATTGCAAGCTTGTTATCGTATGTAAGATTTTGGACAACTACTAGAGTATGCAATGGGTGATGATGGACATCATGTTGTTTATTATGACTACAAACACATTCTTCAAATGCAGTTGTTCTTGGGAAAACAAATATATTAGAACAATAAAAAATGAAAATGTTTAACCCTATTCCTTTTTTGTAGTCTTCCCAAGAATAGCACCAGCGTGCAACTAGGAGGAGCCCAAATCACAAATATTTCAAGCTCCGTGAAGTTCTACCATTCAAACAATCTTTCATACGTTTTGCATTTGGTTCTGCAAGATACAAAAAAAAGACAAACCTACTATTGTCCCCTCTACATAGATCTAACTTTTGCAAAACATCATAACCTAATGATTTCTAGGACAAAAGCCAACCTTCCTTGAACCCCGTGACATTAAACTGCCCTCAAATCTTTGAATTTCTTCTAGGTTCAAACTGAAGGATTCAAGGTCAAGCTCTCCAAATCTCTTAGGAAAATAGGGTGGTGATGGATATTTTTTTGGATTGGATGAAAGATCTTGTTTGTGGTCCCAATACAATAAACTTAACTAATCTAAAGATTGAAGCCTCTCTGTCCTCTTGACTATCCAATCAACATCTAAAGTAATGCATTTCACAAATTCTTCTTCATACCATCTTGGTAGATTGTTCATAAACTTGCAATATTCACAAAATTCTTGTGTGGTGACGTTGGTGGAAGGGGAGGAGAAGACATATGTAAAGGAATTAGGAAGTTTAACCAAATAGTGTTGCCAAGGGTCTATTTGGGTAGCAAAAATTTCAAGCTAATGAAGTGGGAAGATGCTGACGCTTGAAAACACAATAGGGTTCGTATGTAAGCGGGAACAAGAAGAAGATACTTTGTGTGATGATTGCAAGCCCTTGCTATGAAATTAAGGCACGAAATGGTTAAATTCGAATGAATGTTTTAGATTCAACAAAATTAATGGTTTAGAATAACTATCTAAATTTGATCACTCCTAAAAGGAATAGGTCCTTTTAGTCCTGGTTGGTACACCTTAATAGGTTTGCACCTTTTTCGTGTAAGGTAAAGCCCTAAGGTAGGTGCATCCCCCAAAGAAGGGGCATAGGATGAGATAATAGTTGAGTTTAGCCTTGCATTTTGGTAATGTCACACAAATGTGGGCTTTGCCCCTCATAAAACATGAGGTGAACATTATCATAATCTAATCATATGTAAATTGTGAGGCATAAGAAGGTGAGAGTTCTTGCAACCTATCCTTTTGAGTGGAGAGAGATTTTACACCTATAAGTATAAATAGGTGTAATATCCTTGCCCGTATTTCAAAAATGACACAATATCCCTCTTGTTTTTTGGAGGGATATTAATGAATATAAGGTGGCCTTCAATACATGTAAAGACTTGTGTTGATTTTTAAAAATGTAATTTGAGGGCACCTTACTTAAGGTTATTTTTCCTCTACTGATTGTGAGATATTGGATTGCTTGCTCTAGTGGTCATTCCATTTTTTGAAATGCCCCACATTTAAAATTTTTTTTTTGAGAAAAAAAGGAAAAAAATGGACACAAGTATTTACTTACACTTGATAAAGCCCTTGGCCACATGCTTTACTAGACTAAGGGCCCACACCCCCTCACATGGGGCCCTTGCTGATGGTAGTAGAGCCCATGGCCACTGAGGAAAGTTTTCCTGGTGCTTTTTACATGCGTGTTGAGTGTGTGTAGGTGTCCTGCATGCTTCCTGGCATAACATTCAAATTCCAGGGTATGGACAAAATATGAGCAATCTGGCATGGATGGAGGAGTTGCAGTCCAGCAGGCTAAAGTACAAACTTCAAGATCATGCTTGGCTTATTGACCATGTGTGTTGCATGCAGCAGATGATCAGCCTCTTAACTTATCATCTTGTGTTGGCCTTGCCTACCAAGGTAAGGATATTTTGTGTTTAGATTCATTATAGAGTTATAGTAGCTTAATGAATTTTGGCCTCTAGGTAGTAGTAGGTCTGTTTCTTATACAAGGATTTTTGAAAGATGATATTTTTGGCTTGTGTTCAAACATGAGATTAGTTATAGACTTATATAATATCTTGAAGGACTTGGGTCTCTTTGAGAGGATTTTTTTGAAGATTATAGTTTTGCATGGTGAAATATTTGAGTTTCTGTAATTTTTCTTTTGCCATAAGATACTTGTAGCATTTACTAAAACTCCTCACTGCAACCCAACTTTAAAAAAAAAAAAAAAAAAAAAATTATGAATGGAATTAAATTTGGCTTGAAAAATTTTAAAAAAAAGTAAATTAGTGTATAAGAAAAAAAAATTGGGGGTGACTTTTTTTTTTCAACAAAGCTCATTTGTTTGAAAAAAATAAAAAG
>Ga0116231_10006778_pt1 | contig 21503 bp, 17 predicted proteins | sample S1TSphgellanicum_2_FD_89695 | JGI IMG/M metagenome (GOLD analysis project Ga0116231, IMG submission 89695) | Host-associated microbial communities from peat moss isolated from Minnesota, USA - S1T2_Fd - Sphagnum magellanicum MG | ecosystem: Host-associated > Plants > Peat moss > Unclassified...
ACAAAAAAAATACCAGTGTGGGGTGGGTATTTGATTTTTTTGTAATACCCATATGCTTTGACTATTTGGAGGAAAAAAAACAGAATGAAAGAACCATTGGTTCTGGGTATTTGAAAATTTTCATAATCAAAAGAATCACTGGGTTAGGGTATTTCATAAAAAAAAACAAAATCACATAATCATTAAAGAACCCGAGTGGGAAATGCGAAGGACCGGGCGAGGGGGATCGACGGGTTAAAGGACCGGCCGGGGAAATGCGAAGGACCGGCCGGGGGGGGATCGACAGGTTAAAGAATCGGAGTGGGAAATGCGGAGGACTGGCCGGGGGGGATCAACGGGTTAAAGAACCGGAGTGGGAAATGCGAAGGACCGGCCAAAGGGGTATCGACGAGTTAAAGAACCGAAGTTTGATTTATTTCAAACACACACCTGTGCCTTAGGCACGGGGCACACACTAGTATATTATAAAGGAAGAATGAAGCTTCCCCTGACTCCGGACGGACAGTGGCCATGGACAATTAAGGTAGTCTTGGTACATAGTTATGGGCCTCAAAATAATGACAAAGTCAAAGAACCGGCCAACGAAGTGGCAGTTCTTCCACGAAAACCATCAGCTCGGCAAGGTTGTTGAAATGAAAGGAATCGACGGTTTTTTTGTTCATGTTGGGTTCTCAAGAACCGGAACTGAAAGGTTAAAGAACTGGAGTGGGAAATGTGAAATGTGAAATGTGAAATGTGAAGGACCGGGCGGGGGGGATCAACGGGTTAAAGAACCGAAGTGGGAAATGTGAAGGAGCGGCAGGGGGGGATCGACGGGTTAAAGAACCGGAGTGGGAAATGCGAAGGACAGGCGGGGGGGGTTGACGGGTTAAAGAATCGGAGTGGGAAATGCGAAGGACCGGGGCGGCGAAGGGGGACCAACAGTTGTTTGAAAAGAAAAGTTTTTTTAAAAAACCAAAAACATTAACCAAACATTGTTGAAATAACACACCTGTGCATTATGCACGGGGTTCACACTAGTTTGTGTTTAAGGTGAGGGGGTTGTGGTGGGGGATGGTGTTATGGGCTGGACAATAATTAAATCATCTCTAATTGAGAAGCTTGATATATAATCAAAAGAACTTCTTTTCAAAGGCGACAAGTTTTCCTTGAAAGCTTTTGATTTAAAAGCAAAATGAAAAACATTATGAACCCCCAAAGTTGCAAGGTTCATAATTTGACAATTTGGAGACTCCCTTTCAAAAGTTCCAAGATAAATGAACATTTAAATGTAACCCCACAAAGACCTATAAAATATAGTAATTAACTAATTTTGGATTTTTTTAAACTTGGTGGTTGGGACCTAATTTTTCTACCAAATTTGAAACAAAAGATTGTGATGTGTATTCCTTCCTGTAGGAGGGAGATTGAACGCTCACCATTGGGACTGCACCTTTTCAAGCAGGGAATGCAAACCACCATTCACCAGAATACTATTCTGCCAGGTGAATGTCAAGGTGGGAGAGGATCATTGTCGATAAGTTTTGAAACTGTGTCAATTGTCTCTTTAATCAACCAGCTGATGTGAAGAAATTGCCAAAAGGGTGTGGCACCACTAGAGGTGGCGCTGCCAAACGAGATTTTCTATTCATTTCACAAGGATGAAATATCGGCTGCCTTGTGCGTGTGATGTAAGCGTCCTCTAGTCTTGGAAATTTTGGACTATGTTATGCACCAGGGTGCCACTCAAATCTTGCATGGTTTGGAGGGCCTCCAATGGTGCCACACTCTTTTGGCAGCTTCTTCACATCAGCTGGTTGATTGAAAGAGACAATTGACACAGTTTCAAAACTTATCGACAATGATCCTCTCCTTTCTTGACACTCACCTGGCAAAGTAGTATTCTGGTGAACGGTGGTTTGCATTCCTTGCTTGAAAAGGTGCAATCCCAATGGTGAGCGTTCAATCGCCCTCCTGCAGGAAGGAATACACATCAAACAACATCAGAAACAAAGAGAGAATTATTTTGTGTTTGTGAAAAATCAGAAACAAAAATCACTCAACTCACAAAAAGGATTGTCACAAAGGACTAATGAGCAAGCAAGCAAGTTCAAGGACGATGAAGTGTTGTCTGTCACAGTTCGAAGAAGGGAACTGCGACAAACGCATGGAAAAACAAAGAGCTTGGGGCTTGAGAGTCCAAAACCTCAGACTTAACCAACTCACAGAGGTTCTTCCGCCAGACACAACACACACGCGCACACACACAAACAAACAAATTGGGGACTCGAACAGAGGAGGAAGAGGAGGAGGAGGAGCATCAGCAGCAATAGCAGATCTGGTACTGCAAAACAGTCACAGCAAACATGCTCAAGTCTGGAATAAATCCCTTGTTGCAAGGAAGATAGCCAGTCAGGAAACTTTATCTTTCTTGAACAGCAAGCAACTAGCAAGCTAGAAGAACACAAAGGAACCGAGCAGGAGAATACAATCTGGTGCATCTGGATCCAACGCCAGATCAGGAACTTTCTGCTGTCACTGAAGAAGACCTTCAGTACAAGCAAAGAAACTGATGATTCGAGAGAGAGAAACACGAAGATGGAGGAGGATGTTGACTACGTCAAAGCAGTCGTCTCCTTGCAACGACAGACACAAGTGAGTGGTAGTAGATCCTGGCGACAGACGACGAAACAAGTCTACGAAACAACGTGGTGAGAATCGCATCGCAGCAGCCATTTCTTTTCAAATTGAAGCTAAATATAACCTTTCACATAAGAAAAGAATCCTAAAAAAAATTGAAAATGATCATCAAAGTAAAACTTAAAGAATAATTTAACTTTACCTTTAAATGATTTTTTATTTTTAAAAATATTTTGATAAGATTAATTCACATTTTTCATTTATTTGTACATACTATTTCTCATGCAAATTGACTCTTATTATTACACTACATTCTCCACCATTGTAAATGTTTAAGAATATAAATTTATCTAATTCATTCCTTTGTTTTTTAACAATGTATAAATTATAGGTATAATATGAAATAATACAAGTGAAATCACAATAATTGGATTTTTTTAAAGTATGATTTTATAATTTTTGTATTGACAACATGTAACTTTGGATTAATCTACATCTTTTTTGTGGCCATAGGGTCAAACAACAATTCAAATTCCATATTAAATTCGAAATTTGTTTTATTTTCTATTGGTCATTCATACAATCCTTTCAATTGGACATTGATATGATTTTCTTTCCTTGTATATCACTCGTTTAAAGTTTTTGGCCACAAAAATATAAATTGAATTCCTTTTTCTTTCAATTGTTTGCAAAAACACTTTTCCTTGCACTTTAAGATTTACTTTATTTTAATTGGTCATTTTATTTTGGTAAAAATATTTCAGTTGCTAATTGAAACTGAATTTCTTTGTTATTTCAAATATATATATATATAGCCACAATTTAAATAAAAATATCAGTATGTTGCAAAAATGTAACAAGATTCTTTAAAAATTCTACTTTCCTCTCTGACTTGTGGCCCCAATTTTGGCTGTGTCATCTTCTGTTTGGTGGTGTTGTTGAGGAGCTGGGCTATCCGAGCTTGAAGTTCTTTTTCATGATGATGGGCTTGTAGCATTGGTGGTCAAAAATTCAGTTCAATCTTGGAATCATCCTTCAGAGATGATATTGTTATACATCAGTACTGTTAACACATCTCAAGGCACATTTAAAGAGACAATGTCTATATTGTTGGAGAAAACACTTGACAATTCATCTTAAGGAATACCAAGAAAGATGAACCCTGCCATACACAAACTGTGGGAAGGAACACTCCTGCCATACAGAGATGATGTGATAATGTGATATACAGGTGTGCTTCAGCATAGTTGTCTACTGATTTGCTTGCACATACTGATTGCACCTAAGGCACTTTTTACTGCAACCACATACTGACAAAGATATGAAATGCATATGATCAGATGGTGAAAGGTGAGTGATTCCACACTCCAAGAGAGCACATCATGTTTTCCTCATTTGATTTGGGTGAGCCTGAGTTCATAGCTAAATCACCCTTGACAATCAAGAGGATTCAGCACCCACCAATGCACCATCCATTGGAAACCTGCTATGACTCAGTCGTGGATGAACCATAACTGAGTTATCACAGTTCCCCCTTGGTAACCTCTCCTGTAAACCCTCCTACTTCCCCCTCACACTACCTTGATAGCTATTGCCCCGTGCAGGTTCTTACTCTGCTAATGCCTTCAACCTAGGGCCTTACCCTAGATATACCATACACCAACCTCACATACTCTGAAATCCAAGGACAATCCTCACAAACATCTTCCTACTACTGTATGCATGTAGTAATTGTTAGGAGATAAAGACCAGATTCAGATACATCATCTTGATAACCGAATTATACATAAAATCCCAATGTCAAATTGTACAAACACTGGGAGTATGCTACCACATGTTTATACGAGCAACACAAAACTACCTGGATGGATGTCATGGTGGGAACTGACGCACTGCACTTGAGCAACATGCCAAACACATAAACCGAGGGATCTTCCATGCAAAAGGAACCATGATAGCTGCTACTTTCCTAAGCTCAGTGCCATCAACCCTCCCTGGTAACCTTCACAACAAGATGTAAGAATACCACTGCAGCATGATTAGTCAATGCTGGTTGCATGTGTTCCACAGGCCAGAAACAGTGGCAAGATTCACAATCACGAACTCAAAATTTTTGGACTTAGGCATGTTTTTCAGCACTGAACTAGAAAGTGTGAAAGGATAGATTGTATGTCACTCCTGTTTTGTTTGCACTGAACTTCGCAACTTGCTACCTGCTTTGTTGAACTCACAATCACACTTAACATATGATGAATCATCCAAGAGACATCACATCCTCCTCACTTGCACAGTCACTCACTCATCAACAACATTCACCAGTTCATATTCAACAAGTGAGAGATTGTTTTCCTCCTTCACAACAAAGTCAGCAGGTTCAGCAACCTCAACCCTTCCCCATTTATCAACTGCAAGTCGCATGGAGCCCTTGAACATGTCGATCTTTGCATTCCGTATGATGACTGTAACCCCTTCCTTCATCAAGTCCACTGCATATTCAATGCACAAGACATGCCAACAGTAATATTAAGTCTCAGCGCTTTGAATGTGCCCTGCCTCTATAGACCAGAGTTCACTAGACACTCTCATAAGTCGAGACCTTAACTCTTCACAACATTCCAAGACTGAGAATACTACTGGACCAATACAGGCCTTTTGAGTTGATCATTGCAGAGAAATAGAAGTTGGAACTACAGAGCTTCAAGATCCTGAAAGTAGTGAATGAGGTTGCATGTTCATGTAGTACCCAACAAGATGACTGCATTCTGTCACAAAATGAGCAGTGTGTACCTGCTGGGAGCCAAAATTCTAGAGACTAATGCTACCAACTGACCATTTGCAAGCTTGCAAGAACAAAACATGCCAAGCAGACATGCTAGCAAAAGCATCCAATCAACCCACCTACCTTGGCCTAAAAAACAGTGAGCAACTTGACATGCACATATCTAGGATCCAAAGACTGTAGTGACTTGGCATCAGGACCAGTACCAGCAAGAACATATCTATGAAATTGTAAACTCCACAACAGCACCTTATATGTAACAAGACAATGACTGCAGTGATAATGTTATGAGAGTTGATCACAACACATCAGACCATTATGAATAGCAGTGCCAGGCTGACATGCCTCCCCACTGACTTCATCCACTGAATGGTGGGTGTACACTGTAGATAAGTATATAATAATGTGCCAAAAATATCAGGCAACCTATTATACAATTATCTTTTTCCCAAGTTTCCAGAACCAACATGAAGACACAATCATGACATTGGCCAGCAACATACTTCAGCATCCCTGAAACCAGAAGATGGTTAACTGACACCCCAGTTTCACTTGCTGAAGTAGCTGGTTAGAAGATGTTTACATCCAATCTCCACCCTACAAACTTGGGAAAATACAAATCTTCTTAAGTACCAAGAACTTCTTCATACTTATGACTTGAGTCAACCTGAATAGAAGTCAGGGAGGATGAAGTTCCAAAGACTTCAAATCTGAGAACACATCAATGCAAAGGAAATAAAGGAAAACCAACCCTAAAAAACAGATAAAATAAAACCTAAGGAGCAATTTGAACAACAGCACTCACACAAAAGTTCAGAGGCCTTCAACAGCCGCTGATAACATGCCCACTGACTTCATCTGCCCTTCATCAGCTTGCAAGTTGAGGACAATGTCACACATTAACCATGTTGTGAATTTCTGTCATAAGACTGGCAGTAACAGGAAGACTCAGCCATAATGCTGGCTAGCTCAACAAAAGGTAAAAGAGAAGGAAAAGACTGATGAAACCAAGAAGTAAGAGGAACACAAAAGAGAAAGAAAGAAACCTCACAAGAAATGAGGAAGGAAAAACAGAGAACCAAGATTGAAAACTGTAGTAGCACAACCTTTTGAGCAAATAGTGGGCCCTAAAAAGCTCCCCACTGAGGATTAAGAAGCCCTTGAAAATAGATTTTTGACAATTCAAAAGGTACACACACCACACATAAATATTTCTTTGTTAGGCAAACCTTTGATTGTCTTATTATAAAACTTGAAAGGGTGATGGTTCTTCTTCAGAGGAGTAATTAAGCTCGGCTGTAAGAGAGCTTTTGTCTACAAAGCCTTAAGAACCTTAGAAATTGACTACAGACCACTGAATTCTGTAGAATCTGAAATATTGGAATTGGCATAGGGGTAAACAAATCATGTTAATACCTACTACTTCTGGCTGAGAATTCTTATAAAAATTGTAAATGTGTAACCATGGATATTAATGGATCCAAGAATTGCAACAGAAGCCACTAAAAAGTACAATTAATCTCACAATTTTTTTTAGGGGTTATCACATCGCTGATAGAGTCTAGATATTATGAAGTAGGAGAAATCAGGGATATCAGAAACTAAAAGGTTGTCTACAAACCATATTGCTAAGGATAACTTAGGACAAGAATTAGGCTTTGTAAGAAGCTCCAAAAATTTTAACTCATGTATGAAGAGGTTGAAGCTACCTAACAAAACTGCACAGCTAGCACCCTGTTCAGTTGGGATCCCAACCAACTGCTCAAAAACTGACTAACCAAACAGCAAAGTTGTGAACTGACCAGATTGCTAAGGGCAGTTATTTGGAGGCACATAAGGTAATGGGCTGCCCTGGGCAAACTGTGACATATGCAGGGCTTGTTTGAACAAAGCAAAATGCTGCGAGAGCCACACCAAACTGAGTTGAATGGACCTCTGAGACAAAGCTCAAACCATACAAAAAACATCATGCCCAAAATCCCCTCACAACAATTGATCATGCAGTGACAAACCACATGATCCTGAAAGCAGCATTCTCCTTCAAGCTATATTTCTCCCATCCCAACTGCTGTGTGTCCAATCTTGAAACACTAAAGATCACCAAAACTTTGTCGGAAAAAAACGCTGTGCAAAAATAAGGAATCCGTAGGCCTATAAGTTCGTCTCAGACTGCAGTCACCAGGGACACCTCCATGAACCTAACATCCTTCTCTGCCGTCCCATACTAATGTCCAACCGTGCGTCTGAGTGGAAACTATCCACAAGTTGTTCATTACCATTGCCAATGGCACCGACTCTACTATTCTGTGATGTAGCAGTTCCATCGACTGATGCAAGCCACTGAAAACCTACTAGTGCGAACACAAGAAAAACACGCAAGATAGGGCTTTCAGGAATTCAAAGGAAAGAATTCCCTCACCTTGCTCATTTCTGGCTGTGAACACAATAACCCCTGTATCGTCGCCAACCATACATTCGGCAATACGCACGTGGCGCACCTGGTTACCATCAGGCCGCGCTTTCTGCAGAACCAGCTTAGCACTGACAACTTTCACTGTCAAAGTATGACCTGAAGTTCCAGGTCGCAGCTGATCCACCTTCGTAAATACCGGCTTCCGGAGAGGTGCATTCGTTGCTGCCATATCTTCTTCAAACAGACGTCTCACGGTTTCCCGCCACTCTCTTCCTGCTCTTCAAAACAGTCTAGTCAAAAACCCGGATCCGCGTGCACACAAGAAATCTGGTTGAAACAACATCAGATTCTCAGCCAAAAGAAACCAAAAAAATCCCACACACACACAAACGAACGAACAAATGAAGTGAGGGCAAACCTGTGCAACACACCTGGGATGAGAATACCACGACAACAAAGAGCCAAGCAGTCTGCTCCCTACTGCAACTTGCTCGTTTCCTCCGATTCTCCAAAGAGATACACACACACAAATACACACATAAAACACGCTTTCTATTTTTCCTTCCTCACGCCGATTTTCTCTTTAGCACCCGCAGCTCTCAAGGATACAAAATCCTTCAACGGACGCAAGCAAAATCATTAGAAGCATGCAAACACACAAGAAAAGCAAATGGCAAGGGTTTGATAAACTGCTTGCAGGCAAGAAGAAGTGGATGAGCGAGCAGCAGCGAGAATGAATGTTGGGGCATTTCTTCCTTCCGCAACGGTGTCATCGACCTCCCAATTCATCATCCATCCACCTCCACGTACCTATGTCCGGCCCGGTACACTAGATGGTTCCTTCTCGCCTCGCGTACTATGTACTCAGCAAGCAGCACGGAGAATGAATGTTGGGCATTTCTTCCTTCCGCAATTGTGCCGACCTTCCAATTAATCATCCATCCACATCCACGTACACCTATGTCTGGCCCGGTACAGTAGCTGGTTCCCTGTCGGCATCGCTTATTACTCAGTGCCGTTTGTTTTCTTCTGGCGAGATTTCGACAAAAACTGAAATTAAATATTAAAAATTCGAAAAATGAGTACTAGCTCGGTCCCTGTCGGCTCGCTTCATGCTCAGTGGCGGTTTGTTTTTCGCTGGCGATATTTCGCCTAAAATTAAAAATTCGAAAATAAGTACTAGCTTGTTCCCTGTCTGTCGCCTTGCTTACTACTCACATTTCAAGTGTCTCTATAAATTGTTGATTTTCATTAAAACTGACACTACACTAATAGCGCCCAAAATTTGAGCTAATAAATGACTGCTTGTCCAGCTTAGGAAAAACACTTTGTGAAATTTCTGAATAGGACACAAAAATCAATTAGTGCTATGGATTGAACCCTATAGGGGGCTATGTTGGACTTGTTCCACCTAAGAACACAACAAACCTCGTAACCATTAGGTGGTAAGGGGTTCTTCCGAGGCCTCTCCTAGAGTGTAACCAATTTTGTGACCATTGATTCACATCTCAAGCTAATTCTCCACTCTTGGACACTTTAATCGCATCCACTATTGCAATTTTGTGGGTGGAATTGGACAATGTCAAAGTTGTGCCTATGCTATTATCATTGTGGTGTATTGATTTCATCCGTTCTTGGGGTTAGAAATCAGTTTGCTCCTTCAAATGTCCGTAGCTTTGTAATTTGTGCTTCACCTAAGCACCAGGTAGAAAATATCTGTAGTGTATTTTCAGGTTACATTACACGGTGTAAAAATTCATGGGACATTTCAAAGAATGAATTAACCACCTACAAGAGCAGGCATTCCATTTTTTGAAACACCCTGTATCCTTTTTTTTTTTTTTTTGCTTAATTATCGTAGTACCTTGGTCATTTCAACACATGTCCGTCGCATAATTAATTAATTTTGAAATTTTCATTTCAACAAATGGAATGTTCCTAAATATTCACTATTACCCTTCAGCAATTACCCTAGTACCTTGGCCAATTTGACGCTAATTATATATTATTTTCAGAAGTGTTGAAATTTTCAAAAATTATTTCTTCCAAATCAAAAAATATTGTGAAAGATAATAGTGAATATTTAGGAATATTACATTTGTTGAAATGAATTTTTCAAAATTAATTAATTATTTGACGGACATGTGTTGAAATGGCCAAGGTACTACTATGGTATTAACTTTTTTTTTCATAATCATCAATTTTGGTGTTGATTTTTTAAATTTTAAGAATCAAGGCAGTTCTCAAATTTTTTTAAACTGTGGAGAAATAGGCATTATGGCAAGTTCAATATGCCACACTTGTTGCAACCAAACATTTTGGTTTTCCCATCATCATCATCATCATCATTTCATAGTTTGGGCAACTACATGGACATGTGAACAACCTTAATGATGAAGTGCATCATTTGTGATGCTACTGCATGAACACAGAATTTGCATAGCTACTCTCCACCTTTACAAAAAGGCATCATGCAATACAGCCCTTCCCATAGGAATCACAAGCATGGAAAAACATCTGCTGAATCAACACTGCATAGATAAGAGCTAGTGGGTTGTTAGTACTTTCTTCTGGTGAAATTAAAAACAAAAAATGCAAAAAGCAACTGATTTTCATGGTGTGGAATCACCATATCTTGACATGGCACTAGGTTCTAGTTGGTAGACAAAAATATAGAAAGATGCTTATTGGTTCACTTTGGCCATCAAATCTCAAGGATGAGAGAAGTATCTGCAGAGAGACAGTCATATATACATATGAGACTATATATGAAGGAAGGTTGTTTGTTTGTTTTGTTTGTCATGTTGAGATCTCCCAACTCATGACATCTCTTGGCACACTCCTGATACCCATTGGCAAGCCCTCCCCATCAATAGGGGTGCATTGAGTTGGTTTTTATAATATTTCGACATATGGTGTAGAAATTACTGAACATTGAGCAATTTTTGTCGTTGAAAATTCAATTAAATTACAAAAGAATGATTTTGGAAGAAAAAATTAGTTGAGTAACCATTTCACACTTGGGCCAACGGCACAAGCTACACTAGTACATGTGAATGAGACTTTAGAGAGACATTTCCACAATGATACTCCCCGGGTTTCTGTCATCAGTTCCAATGAAACCAAAAACTAACCTAACAAGAATAAGTGGAGCCATACCCAGTGTTGGGCAATTGTTAGAAATTGCATCAAACCCAACCAGTTATCAAGGTGGTTCTTAGGGTTCATATCCACAGTTCTCAAAAAATTGGGATAAATTGGCAACAACTATACAAAGAATCTGCAACCCTGATTTTTGTTGCATTTCCGGAACTAACAGGTAGATTCAGTTATTATTGTTGGCTAGCACTCAAGAGAACATACATAGTTTCTCAGAGATGAGAAATACGTATCTAGCTACATCATGCTGCAACCATCACCTAGCTGCATGCAAGTGACAATGGAAGACAGCAAGAGGATCTTGAATGCCTAGAGAGCTCCTGGAACTTGGAGATGGGAAGTACCTTGCTGACCTCTCAAAGTGAGTAACAGTTGATACTCTGATTTCCAAGCTTGGCATTTTAAAGATCTGGTAAGCCCCCAAAAAGATGGCTCCTACAACTGTCCTCCTTGTGGTGTGTGCAGCTCCAGACTCCAGACCTAAAGATAAAAAGCACCATAGACCATCACAAATAGACATCACAGCTGTTAAGAATCCAGTAACCAACATAAAACTGCAGCAGAAGTGTCAGACAGGGTATGCTTGAAACACTTCAAGTAATGAGGATTTTGGGCTATTTTCAGCCCATTCGAAAGTACAGAATGGATATGGTTCATGATGCTTGGTACTGTGAATAGGCACAGCTCCAAGAATTTCTGTTTCTTGAGTACTTTTAATTTTAGAGCATAGCTGAATCCCAAAGTGTTGCAAAATGAAAATCCATCTCCAGAACCATTTGAATAAAGGAATCAGCTCAACAAATTCTGTAACAAGATGATCTACATAACATAAACAATGTTTACTGTTGTTGATTCATATAATTAGGAGCCTCTTCAATCAATCAATGAAAGCCTCTTGAGGAATACAATAGCAAATAGAACAAGAAGAATTATCTCATTGCTCATAGCTGATTAAACTAAACCCCAACATATGGCACAACTAATCTGTCAAACTTCTCCAAATGCATCTCTAAAAGCCTCTTAAGCCTCTGGACATTATGGCTGCAAAAGTAGAAACAAGGCAATAAATCTAAGAAGTCTTCTCAGCTGCAAAAATAACCCGAATCAGTATTAACACATAATGTGTTGAACTCTCTTATCAGCAAAAGCTTCTGAAGCATCCCACTGGTAAAACAAACAAAAAACTCCAAACACACCCAATGCTCCAATGGCTAAAGGCATATTGTGTGCAAACCTCATACACATTGCAATCATATGCTAACTTCCCTGCAAGAATTCAGCAACAAACAAAACTTACAAAAGCATAGATTCACTCACATGTAGTTTTTCTGTGCAGGAAAGCTACCGACCAACCCTCAGATGTGACATTAGAAGAAACATGAGCAGGCTAGCCCTTATTCACATGAATGGTAATGAGTGTTGTCAGTTTCTGTTCTAATAATTTCATTTGTGACTCAGTGTTGCACTTATTTCCAAGATTGGATTTCATCACTGATAAGCATCTATTTCAGAAAATCCAAATCATGTATGCAACAGCAGGAGTAGAGCACCCATTCATGGATCTGTTTTGTGCTTGCACTCATATTCTTCTCCTGTGCAAACCTAAATTTGAATGTCCTTTCTGCAACATATAGTTTGTACTGAGAATATCACATATGCAATGGCTTTTCACCAAACTTTTATAAGAAAACTACTACACCATCTCTCAAGGAATTCCACAAGAATTTGTGTAATGCATGAAGCTCTGCAAAGGGCGGGTGTATTCTTGTGCAGTGCATACATTGAAAGGGCATTCCTGGATCCCTTGTGCTTCTTGATCATATATACAGGAGATCAAACTTTGACTACATGTCATTATCTCTCTTGAAAATTTCTAGACAATGGGAAACAAAACATGAATTGCTTAAGTGTAGGTGCAAGGCCTAACTCCATCTGAACCTGGATATCTTGCTCTGTAACATGAAGAAAAAGAGGATCCACCTTTATCTCGCATTGCACATGTACCTTCAATACCACCCCCACCCCCCCATCATTCATGCCAGCCACCAAAGGAGTTCAAAACCCTGTAAGTCGTCAATGCTTTTCCAAAGAATGAGCAGAATGATTGAGCACATTGTGGTCCCAAAGAATTGGTACAGGAATCACCTCAAAATCATGATACAGCTTCCAAACTTTAACATAACCTGATATGGTGACAACAGAATTCAGCACCATCTCTCGTTTTGCAATATCTGACAAGAGTTGCAATACATGAGTTGTCAATTCAAGCCCATTCAGCTTTGCTGGCACTATGATAGTCTCTTCACTTTGGCTTGCTTGCTTCCCCGCATCCACCTGCATTCAACAACAGCCTACTAAAATTGAAAATATGTAAACTTTATTTTAGGTATGTTTTTATAATGAATTATAGGCACCCATTCACATTTAAATAAATTATAATTTTTCAATGAATTAGTTGCACTCTATTTTTATTTTTTAAGGTAGTTTGGAAGAAAATGGAAGTGACCTCCAGAGGTCACTCTTGAGAAGGCAAGAAGCAAGATCAGAGTCCTATTGAAGATGACTAAACCAGGAATAAGAGGAACAATGACAATGCCAGGATCTTCACCTTCAAGGTACTACCATACCTATGAGTGAGGTTCAGCACAAAATAATTCACAAAAGGTCTAGCTGAAAAAAAGAGAAATTTTTATTAACATTTGTTGAAATTGTTGAAAATTGAAAACCATTGGGTTACTATTACAAATGCACAACACAAGATGTTTTTGCATACTTATTCCTCAGCTGTTGGAATTCTGAAAAATTAAATTTCAGACTGCTGAACCTTGTTTCCTAAAATAAATAAATACTTGACAAAGAAATGCCAAACATCAGCAGTAGGTACAGTGCCAACTTTGCAGCATTTGCAAAAGGAGGTAGGGATTAGGGATGCCCTGATGAGTACGAGAAGATATTAAGATCAATGCGAGAGAGAGAGAGAGAGAGAGAGAGAGAGAGAGCTATAAAATTATTCAGTGTTCTCACCATTGCTTCACCAATTGAGGTTCCTCTGTACAAGAGATTGACGATCGTGCTCGTGTACTCGATGGGGACAACATTGGGATTGGTGACCTTGATGGATATTGTGAGATCAATATCCACAGCGACAATTGGCACCACCGAATCTGTTTCCCAGTTCAGTTTGAAGCCCTTCAAATGGACGTCCACGACTTCAAATCTTGGTTCCCTTGGCCAAATTCTGTACAATACACCCACGACCACGACGATTGCCACAATGGCCAACAATATGGCCTCCAATACCTCCGTCTTCTTCTTCTTCTTCCTATTGTGTGTTCTTGAGTCAAGAACTCTTACCTCTGTCTTCTTCTTCGTTCCTGAGACAAGAATTTTGCCTCCGTCTTCTTTTTCTTCTTCATCGTCGTTCTTCCTGACACAACGAACTTCTTGTATACCGCCTCCAAATCCTATCTCCTTGCACCGCCACTCAAGGAGCAAGGATGTGAAGGATTGTTATATGAAAGGAACTTTAAAGAAAGAAAATACTCTATTCTCATAGACAGAAGGAGCAGGAACGAAGAAGCCTTGAAAAAAAAGATGAAGAAACAGCAGCAGCAGCAGCAGCAAGGAACAAAGGATATGAAAGAACGAAAACCAACCATCCAAAGACTTGACACGAGCAAAAAACAATTTTACAAAAAGCTGCTGTCGCTTCAGAAATTCTTCAATTGAACGAGCAATATAATACTGACGACAACAAAAACTTCGGTAAAAAAATTACACATCTTTCGATTCCTGATCAATCCTTCTTCCTGTGCGCAGAGCCAAAACGACGACGACGACGACGACGAACGGGGGTGTCTGACAGGATCTCATCAACTGAGGAAAGAAACCCTCGACCACCTTTCACCTGTTCCCTTGGGCCCTCACCAGGTTCTCGGGTAGGGGAACAACCAAAAAAACCCGTCGATCTCCATCCTTTCGTGTTCCCTCACCAGGCTCTCGGATAGGGTAACAACCAAAAAACCCCTCAATCTCCACCCTCTTCCTGTTCCCTTGTGCTCCCAGCAGGTTGTCTGTCAGGGGAACAACCAAAATGTCCCCAATCTTGGCTGGAGTGAACCAGCAGCCACCGGCGCACCAGTTCAGGATGAGGCCATTCAAGCTGTTTTGGGGATGAACCAAAAACACATCCTCCCCTGCCCAAGGTTTTTGGTTTTTTTTGCCTCTTTTCTGCCCCAAATTTTTCCCTCCTACCTGCCTCCCTCCTACTTGCCTCCCCCCTCCTACCTCCCTCCTACCTACCTCACCTCATTTTGCACTCGCTCCATCGTCAGAACTTGGGAGAGCTTGAAATGAAAGGGTAAAAGGAGGGCAGAACTAGGAGCCAAAAGCGACAAGGCAGAAGTGGCAACCAGGACAGTGCTTGAAGCGGGAGCTAGAAGTGAGAGGGCAAAGCGAGAGCTTGAAAGTAAGCTCCCTTCCTTTTCTTCATTTTTTTTTGTTATTTTCTTACGTGGTGTTGTTGCAATGAAAAAGGCGACAACAGCTTGTTGTTGTCGCCTTCTTTTCTATGTTTGAGAATAAGAAGATGACAACAATGCATCTTCTTCTATGGTTCTATTACAGCAAAAAAGGCGACAATAGCTTACTACCATCGCCTTCTTATCTGTGTTTTAAAAAAAAAAAAAACAATGGCAATGCATCATCATCTTCTTTTATGGTGGTGTTGCAGAAAAGAAGAAGGTGACAACAAAAACTGCCGTCGCCTTTTTTTGTGGTGGTCCTACAAAGAAGAAGAAAGCGATTACAACTACTACCATCACCTTTTTCTTTATGTTTGAGAAGAAAAAGACGACAGCAATGCGTCATCATCTTCTTATGTGATCTTGTTGTAGCAAAGAAAGCGACTTGTTACCATTGCCTTCTTCTCTATGTTTGAGAAAAAGAAGACGATAGCAACATGCCATTGTCTTCTTCTTTGGTGGTGTTACAGAAAAGAAAAAAAAAATGACAACAACTTCTATCACCTTCTTTGATGGCTATGTTGCAAAAAAAGGCGATGATAATTATCATCACCTTTTTATGTGGTTTTGTTGCAAAAAAGGTGATGACAACAATGTTGACACCTTCTTTTATGCTAGTGGTCTTGTGAAAAAGGTGATGACAGCAAGGTTTCGTCACCTTCTTTTTTTTTTTTTTTTCTTTTTCTCTGGTGCTTTTGGTCTAATTCATGAGAATTGACAATTAACAATGAAATGGTGGTTTTTTTTAATGTTGAAGGTTGTAATGGCTTGAGGAAGGAGATTGAAGAAAGGTGGTGGTGATTTGGAAGCTCAGAAACAAAATGTTTTTTCATTAGATTAAACAATTGGGAAGCAAAATGTTGATCCATTATAACCAGGACTTGGATAATAGAATGTTACTCCATTGTAAGTGAGACCTGGGGAACAAAATGTTGCTCCATCAGAATTGAGAATTGATGAATCAAGCAATTTATGTGGCTTAGAATTGACAATGGTGACAGTTTGCAATTCAAATGATGAAATCACTCCCAATACACATTGGGAATTTTGATCGAAAAATGGTGGGTTAGATTGTTTTAGAATTTACATACATTAGATTAAATGCAGATAAAAGAAATTGTACAAGTTTTTTAAAGTTCAGTTATATTAAGGTGTGAGATTCTTTTGTTAAAAAAATTATTGCAATATTTGAAAACAATTAGAGTTTGTAGGAATTATTTCTGATTGTGTGATTTTATGTTTTGCAACACTTACATTCTGTTTTTTGAGCTTTTTATGTGTAAGGTTTTAAGGTTAGGATTTTTTTATTACAAAGTAAAGATTATTTTTTTAATATTTATTAATTTAGGTCTGAAACTTGAAATCAACCAAGCCTTTTAGTCGCCAGCACCTCCTTGTCCACCTAATATGGTTCGAAAGGACAAAGAATGGATGAAGGTTGGGTCAAAATGGAAATGCAAAGTTAGCACTTGCATTGTTGCATATTGTGCCAAATGGTTGTTAACCAAACATTTGAAGGAGATGCACGGCTTACTAGTAAAAAAGGCTAAACCCAATAGGCTTTCAACTTCTAAAAGAAGTCCTCAACATCAAGATTATGCTAAAATGAATATTCGCATCTTAGGAAATGTCATGGTCATGCAAAGGCAGAATGATCAAAAGGTTGCTAGTTGCGCTCGTTCTAAAGCCCATTGCAAATGGGATAAACTAATAATCATTGCAGAATAATCTCCACCATTACCAAAACCAACTTTGGTCAAATTAGCTTAAGAATAATTATTGCAGGTGTTGAATCTTAATGTCTGGGGCATGGGAAACATGCCTTGAAATGCAACATCACGGATGGAGAAGGATGAAGATTTATAAAAGATGATTCGATCCACCTGTTTTGCATATGCACGACAATTAAAAATGGTATCAAATGTCAAAAATTGGGATTGAAAATCCACTAAAGCAAGTTGAACACAAGAGTTGACAAATGTATTGGATTTCCATGAATCTGAAATGATTCATTATTATTAAGAAAAAATGATATTCAATGTTTATTATTTTTTTATAATTTTGTTTCATCCAAAATGTGTTAAGGTTTAATTTGGTGATTTTTGGGTGTTTATAAGGTTCACAGCACAACAAAAGAAGTGTTTGTTGCAAATGTAGTTCAGGTTGAAATGCAATGTCGCCATCTGTACATTGTTCATCATGTAACAAACATTGTAAATGTAATAATTGTTTATCGAACTAAACATGATATTATAGATAATGACATGGTTTAAAGTTTTCATTTTATATAGTTAGTTACGTTTTTTCAACCATGTCATTTTTTGGACTACCTAATTTTTGAACTTTGGTCCTTTGATATATTATAGAGAACCTTTTTTTTCATTGGATTCTTAAGCATTTTTTGATCCACCCATATTTGTACATCTTTTATCAATATAATATTTTTCTTTGTTTGATGGGTATATGAATAATTATATATGTCTTTTTTTTCATAATTTTTTTTAGTACTTTAGATGTAAGAATCAAAACTTAAATAGGCCCATATGAATAGGTAACATTAATTTGTCTAAGGTTTACAAAGATCAAAATGAATATTGTGTAATACTTACATCTTTTTTATTATAATTTCCATAACGTCATTTCAAATATGCAATACCCACATATAAGTCTCATAAATAGTTGCTAGTTTTTTTCATCCATTGCAATACCTGCATATAAATCTCATAATAGTTATTAGTTTGTTTACATCCATTGTAATACATGCATATAGGTCTAGTAGTTGATTTTTTTAACATCCATTCCAGTACCCGCATATAAGTCCATAAATAATTGCTAATTTTTAACATCTTTTACAATACTTACATATAGGTTTCCATTGTAATATTTATGGGATTCATATGACATAATAATTTAATCTAAGTATCAATAAATAATCTCATAATTAAGGAATTACTAAAAACATATTTTAGATAATGTAAATGTTTGATTATCATATTTAAACAATCATTTATTTCTTAATATTAATTAACTAATTATTTGGTTGAACCTTAATTATTAAGATAATTAAAATTTAGATCTAAAAATCAAATCAATAATTTGATATTTAATTTATTATCTTAATTAGATTTTTTATGTTGATAAGTTATTCAAATCATTATTTTAAATAATTATTCATGATAATTAATTGTCATAAAATTAATTTAAGTATATAAAGAAACATATTTTGGCTGCCCAAACCACTTAGTTTAAAATGACCTTACATGTGGGTATTGCATTTAAAGTTGATTTTTCACTTAACGTTATCTAAATCACCTATAGATTATTTCAAAATGAATTTACATGCAAGATTGCATATAGGCTTTGGTTTTTATTGAAAGGCCACCCAAATTATATATTGGTTATTTCGAAATGATTCTACATGTGGGTATTGCATTTAGAGTTAGGTCTGCACCTCAGGTTACCTAAATCACCTACGGGTTATATCAAAACGAATTTGAATATGGGTATTACATTTAAGGTTACGTGTTCATATAATTTTTTAATACCCGCACACATATTTATTTTCACCAACTAAAAATTTGGCCTTAATTTTTTGAATAATTATATAAAATTTGTAACAAAACACAAAAGAAAATATATCTCTTACCATTTGGTAATATTTCCAATTTAAGTTCTTTCATTTTTAAAAAATATATATATAATGACATTGCATTATTTTACATATTTTTAAACCTTAAAAATTTTGCCCAAATGCACCTTAGATTTATTTTAATTATTATAGACTTGTAAAAAAGGTGTTAATTAATTTATATGTCTTAAACTCTAAACCTAAACCATAATTCCAACATTAAGTACTAAATTTTACATTAAACCCTAACCCCATGTATCATTAATGTGACCAATTTTTCATTATGTTCATTTTTATATATGTTAAATCATATTATAAAGTGAATAAATAATTTTGAAAACATGAATTTCATGATGTATTAGCGGGGAAGTTAAATCAATAAAATATGTAGTTAACATGGTAGTTAGGTTAGTAAGGTAGGTAGTTAATATAATAGTTAGGTCAGTAGGATAATTAGTTATTAAGGTAGCTATGTTAGTAGGGGTAATTAGTAAGGTACCAAGATTGGTACAATACTTATGAAGGATGGAAGGTGGGTAGGGTAGCTATGTGTGAGGTTAGGTCTAGGGAAAAAACAACCAAAAACAAACATAAATAAATAAAATTACAATGTTCAACAACAAAAAAAAAGGACTATGATGAACCCCATTTGACGACAAATGAAAAAACGCAACCCATCTAGTGGACAGAATGGTTGACTAGTGCATTGGTGGCCGCTAATCCACTCTAGCTCCCAATGTTCGCCTTGTTCTTGTTCCCTTGGGCCACTAGCAAGTTGTTAGTCAGGGGAACAACCCAAAAATCCTTGATCTGCACCCTTTTCCTATTCCCTTGGGCCCCTCACCAGCTTCTTGGGCAGGTTCTCAGGAAAGGGAACAACTAAGACTTACTAGGAGGCACCCTGGTTACCATGGAACTCAAACAATTTGTTGCAAACAAATCAATGTTGTTTGTGGTAGGTAAGGCTCGAAGGTGGGGGCATTACCAAAATGAATTCGGGCATATTTCAATTCCTGACTATGTCCCCATTTGGGGGCCTTAACGAAGGTTAAAGAAATGATTAAGAACCTTTTAAAATGTAAAAACCATGTTAAAAACATAAGATGTTTGCCTCCCAATGAAGGTAAGGTAACCTTCCCTTTTTAAGGTGCCCTCCAACTACACGAAGACATTTGAGTCAGTTTGGTATGGTTTTAGCTTTTGATGAAACAAGACTCAATCAAGTTCTCACATAGGTTTTTAGGCAGCGGAACAATTGGGGCCTTCGCTATAGTTCTAGTGAAACTCAAACAATTTGGTGTTGTTTAGTCCTGGCTTTCCAAGAAGGGTTTAGGGTTTAGGATCCTAGCTTTCCAAGAAGCGAACCCATGTTCCCTACTTTTAATTTTTGGTAAAACAGATCCTAGGCTTTAAGATCTAATTTGATGGAACTTGTCATTCGAATGCTGGATAATTTTTTTGAGTACTATGAAAGTGTCCATTATCCATTCTACTTCGGAACATGACTAGCCCATGAAGATGAGTTGTGGGTTTGATTAGGGCCTATTCCAAACACATTGTTCCTATACAAAGCCAACATTTTTTTCCTTGCGAAATATAGCCAGAAAGCGCAATAGGTAAATTTGGTGAGCGATAGGTAAATTTGGTGGGCGATAGGTCCTTGTAAACAAAAAGGGCAAAAAAGGATCCAATAGCCAGATGACCTCAGCCACTTCCACCATGAAGACTTTATACACCCATGCGCCATCTTGCACCCTTGCCATCATAAGATGTAGCCATTGACAACATTTGAGACCACCCACATAGACTCTTGTAGCTAGATCTTTTTAAGGTTGAAATCGCCACCAAGTTTAATTAGAGTGTTAGGGTTTATCACCCACAAGTATGGCGAAATTGTTATTGTTTGTCACCATAGCTCTCGTTCTGTCAAGCAAGGATTGTCACCACCATGGTTTTTGTTTCCAAGTTCCAATACAAATATCACCTTAGACAAGGCAATTATTTGTGGGCCTTGTAGTTAGTAGTAGCCATGGGTTTAATGTTCATATTGGAATCTTGTTGGAATTTGAGGGCTTTCTCTTATGATGGTGATTGAGCACAAACTTTGGGCAGTGGGTTTTCATTGTGCAAGTTACAATGTTGTTGCAAGTTTCAAGTTTCTTTTTGTGGAACTTGTAAGTTGGGAATGTCAATGAACATTGGACAAAAATGATGTTCTTTTCTCCCCAATTGGAGTCAAATGCATCTGGATTATTAACATTTGTAACACACCATTGTGTTTATGCTTTTTTTTTTTTTTTTTTTGTTTGAAGTTTTTTTTCTTTTTCATTTTTTTTTTTTTTTTTCTTTGTGTCCTGAAAAAAAAAAAACTTTGAATCGAAA